>Ga0066378_10001131_pt1 | contig 10347 bp, 7 predicted proteins | sample Knorr_S23_td_DCM_FD_70947 | JGI IMG/M metagenome (GOLD analysis project Ga0066378, IMG submission 70947) | Marine microbial communities from Southern Atlantic Ocean transect - Knorr_S23_td_DCM_ad_71m_LV_A | ecosystem: Environmental > Aquatic > Marine > Oceanic | place: Southern Atlantic ocean...
CGAGTAGGGTTCGGAGTTCAGATATTAGGGATTGCCTGAGGCCCGAATCCAGTGGCTCTCCTTCCTCTGGAGGCATGTCCTCGAAATCGAGCACGTCTATGATCTCCTCGAGCTGCTCGGGATCATTGATCAACTCCATAGCGCTCCCGATTTCAACTAGGTTGAGATCCCCTTTCTCTTTCCCATCCAGGCCATGGCACTTGATGCAGGATTCTTCGAAGACAGGTTTTATAATGTTCTCAAATCCGCGTTTGACGGATTGAGTCGTATTCTCGGTGGAAGATGACGCAGCAGAACATAACCCCAACCCTAGGCATCCAATGCCTAGCGATCGAGTTATTGTCCGTGGGGTACAATTGGGCATAAAATTGGGCTGATCAGCGGAGGGGAGGTTTCAGATGGACATTACAATGAGAAACACTATATTGGACGCGTTCAATCTCAAAAGTCTAGGGCGACGCCCAAGGAGTGGCTCCAGTTAGGTTCTTGTTCCTGCCGTTGCATCAGATTGTGCCTCTAGGCTTGAATTTATCCGGGAAGTTGGTAGCAACGAATTTCCCACCTGTGCACTATCCCTCCACCCCTATTTAAGACCTTATGCAAAACCCTGATCTCCCAATCGTGCCCAATGCATGCACTTTAATATGCAAGTTGTTGGCAATACGTAAGAACAGACATTTATTGATGGCTATTGGAGCCTTTACTCTCTTGGGCTCTGCTGTTTTCGCAGGCAATACCAAGCCTAACGTCCTGATTCTTGTGACGGACGACCAAGGTTGGGGTGATGTCGGATATCATGGAGGCGAGATGTCGACGCCAAACATTGATCAGCTGGCGAAAGACGGTCTCGAAATGAACCGGTGGTATTCCTACCCGATATGCTCGCCAACGCGGGTTTCACTTCTAACAGGCCACATCTCGATGCGGCACAAAGTCTTTTCGCCGATACCGGCAAATTTGACGATTCCCCATGACGAGCAGCTGATGAACCAGGCTTTTAAAGAGGCCGGTTACATGACTATGACCGCGGGGAAATGGCATCTTGGAATGACTCATGTCCGGGATCTTCCCATAAATCGCGGTTTCGACCACACTTACGGATCTTTGAGAGCCGGGCCGGACTATTGGACTCATGGTCGTGGGGAGCAAAAAGATTGGGCGCGGGATGGGAGAACCGTTTTTGAAAGTGGGTATATGACAGATCTATTCGGCAATGAGATAAGTCGACTAATTCGAGAGAGGGATCCCTCGAAACCGTTTTTTTCGTACGTGGCCTTCACGGCTCCTCATAATCCGTTGCAAGCCCCGCAGGAATATATCGATAAATACGCTCACGTTGAAGACGAGAATCGGCGTATATATTGCGCGATGGTGGAGGTCTTGGATGTCGCGATCGGTAACATCTTAAGAGCCATCGATGATGAAGGGATCCGTGATAACACACTCGTTCTTTTCTTTTCGGACAATGGCCCCGCCCCAATTGGGGATGCGGGTGGTTTTCGAGGAAGCAAGGGGCGCGTTTATGAAGGGGGAACGCGCATGCCAGCGATTTTCAGATGGCCAGGAAAAATTCCTGCTGGGGTCAAGAGCGAACAACCGATGGTAGTCTATGATCTGTTCCCTACTTTAGTGGAGGCTCTAGATATTCCGACAAATCTGAATACTCCTTTCGATGGCGAAAGTCTTTGGGATGTTCTGCAAACAGGCGGCGTTCGAGAGCGTGAAACTGATATTATAATTGGCAATGGTACCGCCTACTCGGTTCACTCGGGAGAATTCAAGCTCGTGCATTCGAACATCAATGAGAATACCCCAGAGGCTCCCCCTGAGCTTATCGAGCTATTCAAAATATACGATGATCCTAAAGAGACGACCAATGTCGCTGAAGAGTATCCCGAAGTCCTCGCCAAAATTATGGGTAGCAGCTCATTCGCGGCGAGCTGGGTGAAGGCGGCTCCTTATCGGGCTCCGCGAGCGGGTCGTGGCGGTCGCGGAGCGAGGGCAGGGGCCCCTGGTCGTGGACCCGGAGCTGATCTAGCAAGTGGCCCGAGAAGTGAACGCGCTGCCAGCGGTGCGCGACAGGGTGGAGGCGGTGGGCGACCGGCTGATCCACCGCCGGCCCGTGACGCGGACGGAAATATTATCCATCTCCACGAGTCGCTCCCGAGCGGTTGAGGATGGAAATATTTAATTCGCCGCCCGTATAATCAGAGATTTGCGATTCCGTCGTTTTGGAATCGGAAACGACTAATTTAGGCTATCGCGATCGAAATCGGGGAGCCGCTGGTGGATTCTAACGCTTCGCTGATGATCTAGTGTTGATCCCGGATTACTCCGGCCGCTCTGGACCTGCTCTCGCAGGCGGGCGACCATACTGTCAACCCGGCCTGGCATTTCTTTGGCCAGGTTTTGGTCTTCGTGGGGATCCTTGGCTAGGTTGTATAGCTGGACGAACAGAGGTTTCAGGAGATCGCTTTCGGATGGATTTTCTCCTAATTTCGCCACCGCCTCTTCCCAGGCTTCCTCCTGTGCCGGCCGGTTCCCGTGGATGCCTCGGGCCCCACTACCGGGTCCGAGAATCAGTTTCCAGTCTCCATCTCGGAAAGCGAAAACTTCCAATGCGGATTGCATGATCAGATTTTGGCGAGTGGCGGGCGCATTGTTATTATGAAAAACCGGGGCGAAGCTGATGGAATCGGGCCCATGCTCGGGAGCGACCTCCTCGCCGATGATGTCAGCGAAGGTGGCCATCAGGTCGTTAAGGCCGACGAGTCGACCGGAGGTAGTGCCTGCCTCGATAACGGCTGGCCAATGGGCGATGAGCGGCACGCGAAGGCCCCCTTCGTATGCAGAAAATTTATACCCACGATGAGGTCCGCTGGGATAGTGGCCAGCCTCTTCCATCAAATGGATTTGTCCAGGTGTCGCCTTCAATATATTTCCAGCTTAGGAGGCCGGTCCGTGATCAGAGGAGAAGAGGACAAGGGTGTCTTCGTAGAGCTCTTGCTCTTTGAGAGCTGATAGAAGGCGCTCAACGGCGTGATCGACCTCCATGACGAAGTCGCCGTAGGTGCCCAGTTCGCTTTTGCCTTGCCAGTTGACCCCTGGACTAGTGGGCGTGTGGGGAGCGGATAAGGCGAAATAGATGACGAGGATATCGTGATCGGAAAAGTCCTCCAAAGAGTAAGTCTTTCCATCCGTTCCCGGAAGCGTGAATCCAGGGGCTTGGTCGCCGACGCTCAAGGTTGTGAACCCGTCGGGCAAGTCTTTGGGGCTGGCTGAGTATGCGAGAGTTACTGTAACAATGATTGCGATACAAGTAGATAGAAGGGTTTTCGTTATGCTCTGGGTTGCAAATTCTCTGCGATTCATCATGATCCCGTTACAGTGAGTGAAAATCCATTCTCTTTTATTGGCCAGTATATTCGCGGTGGCATTTTGCCCCTAGGCGTTGCCGTGTGTATTGGTTGTCTTGATCCCGGATTGGGGCAGGAGCCTGAAGTCGATGCTTCGCAGATGCCCCGCATCGCTGCGACTGAGCCCGAAGAGGCCCTGGACACCTTCGAGATACGAGAGGGTTTTAGTCTGAAGTTAGCGGCTCATGAGCCTGATGTCTTGGATCCCATCGCCATGGCTTTCGATGCCGACGGGGGTATGTATGTGATCGAGATGAGGGGCTACTCTGAGCGTCGCGAAGACCGTCTAGGGCGAATTCGCTACCTTGAGGATAAGGATAACGATGGGATTTTCGAGTCGTCTACGGTTTTCAAAGATGGACTCAAGTGGCCTACGGGCATCGTGTGCTACAAAGGGGGCGTGTTCGTGGGGGTGACGCCAGACCTAATTTACTTGAAGGACGAGGATGGCGATAGGGTTGCGGATATAGAGCGAGTCGTGTTCACGGGATTCGGGCCTGAGAATTCAAGGCTCAACATGCAGGCTCTATTTAATAGCTTCCATTGGGGTCCGGACAATCGGATATGGGGAGCGGCTGCCGCCAGCGGTGGTCGCGTCACTAGGCCTGGGTCGTCGGAGCCGCCCATCGTCCTCCGAAGGGCGGACTTTTCCTTCGATCCGGAGAAGTTGGATTTCCGTTTGGAGAATGGAACGGCCCAATACGGAATGAGCTTCGATTCTCAAGGCCACCGATTTGTATGCAGCAATTCGAGACACGTCATATGGGTGGCCTACGAACGCTCCGATGTGATTCCAAATCCCTATTTCAATTTGCCATCAGCTTTGACGGACATTGCGGACGACGGAGCTGCGGCGCCAGTCTATCGCATTAGTCCGGATGAGCCTTGGCGCGTGGTCCGCACCCGCTGGAGGGTGTCGGGGGTTGTTAGAGGGATGATCGAAGGCGGGGGTCGCGTATCGGGGTACTTCACTTCGGCAACGGGCATTCACATGTATTGGGGCGATGCTTACGGAGATGGCTTTCGTGATAATGTGTTCGTTGGAGATGTTGGTAGCAATCTAGTCCACCGGAAGATCCTACGAATGAACCAAAATAGTATTCAACCGATAGCGACACGTCCTGATGATGAAGAAATGATCGAATTCCTGCGGAGCCGTGACAATTGGTTTAGGCCCGCCAGTTTCGCGACGGGCCCGGATGGCTGTCTATACATATGCGACATGTATCGGGAGACCATTGAGCATCCCTGGTCGCTCCCACCTGGGATCAAGGAGCATCTCGATTTGAACAGCGGTAATGATCGGGGGCGGATTTATCGGGTTGAGCAGCAAGGTTTCCGGCGTCCACAGGTTCCCCGCCTTTCAGAGGCCAGCGACGATGAACTTCGGTTGTTGGCCCGAAGTAGCAGCAATGATTGGACGCAGACAACGGCCCGACGCTTGCTCTATGAGCGGGGCCAGGCCATCGAATCTAAGCGGCGACCGCATCCGTTACCATTGCTATTGGCCAGCAAACAGCCATTGGTAGACAGAATCTCCCAATGGAAAGGAGATCCTTGGGGCGAGGCGATTGTTTTGAATTCCTTGCGCAGCGAGAAGGATATCGGGAAGGCCTGGGAGGCATCGGCCTCAACCGCTTCACCGGATATTGAGATCAAGCTTGCGGAAATGATGGGACGAACGGGTTCACGGGTATTGATCGATGCAGTAGCCAGACGCTACGAACAAGGTGCCATGGACAGCCGTGTGGCGGAAACCCTGGAAGCGCTGCGAAGGGGAGTCGGTGACTCTAACGTTGAGTGGGCGGTCCAAGCGCGGCGTTCTCCACTAAAGCGGCTTTTCAGTCGAGCGGAATCGCTACTGTCAGATCATAGTTATAAACTGGATACAAAATTATCAGCTCTACGATTGCTCGATTTGCAGCCGAGTAGTGATAGTGAAGAAATATTGAAGAGCATCGCCCTGGATGTCGATGCTCAAGAGGGGTTGGTAAGCGCAGCGCTAGAGCGAATTGGGGATACAGCGTTTTTAGCGGATCGGTTGGATAAACTGACCGATGGGCAGGCCAGAGCGGTCATAGAGCGGTTAGCGAGAACGGAAGAAGGGTCGGCGAGACTTCTAGTCGCCATAGATAGCAATAAGGGTTTGACTGAGTTGGTCTCCCCAACTGCTAGGCAGCAACTTAGGCAGAATCTCGCTAGCCTGGTCGAGGAACTGGTTCCCTCTTTGGAATCACGAGCAGATGCTCTGAACCGATATCAAGCATCTTTGCGGCTCGAGGGAGATAGGGAGAAGGGGGCTGAGGTATTCGATCGATTGTGTATCAGTTGTCACAAGACAGCTGACGGACGTGGGGTTTCTTTTGGCCCGCCTGCTACGTCTTTCGCCTCGTCAGGAAAGGAGTATATACTAAGCAATCTAATCGATCCCAATCGAGAAGTCGCTCCTCAATATCAAGCGTTCCAGTTCGATTTCAAAGACGGCGAGAGCCAAGTGGGCATGATCGCTTCGGAAGATGTTCGTAACGTTAGCCTAGCGCTTCCCTCGGGCGAAACGATGACGTTTCTTCGAACCAGAGTGAAAGGCATGACTGGGCTGAAGCGCTCGCTGATGCCAGAGGGTCTTGAACAGGCGATCAGTTTGGAGGAGATGGCGGCCTTGCTTGAGTTTCTTACTCAATAAACCGACCAGAGTTGTTAGCGGTTTGCCAGCGCGGCGGAGGGTCCGAATTCTGAAAGCAAAGCTAGGGTACAGTGTGCCCGCCCCAGCGGTTAGTGGATTCATAGCCGGAAATGAAATAGAGCCATTGGCATTCCGAGGTAGACGAGTAGAGCCGAATTGATCCAGCTAAGCCGGGACAAGCGAGCGCTTGGGCTCTAGTTCGGTTTTACCTGGCGGGACCAGGCCTCGTGAAGCTCTTGGAGTCGAGTAACGAGCTCGGGCATCCTGGAGGCATAGTCTTCCACCTCAGGTTTAGCGACAGCCAGATTGTGGAGGTAGTGAGTCACTTCTCCGGTTTGCCGGTTGGTCTTGGCGATGAGTTTCCAGTCGCCCTCGCGCACAGCCCAGTCCTCGCGCCAATCGAAGTGAAGTACCTTGTGCCTCGAGGTAGCGCTATCGCTCTTGATTATCGGCAGTATGCTGTATCCGTCGAGTGGGTTCGCCGGTTGGGGTAGGCCGATGAGTTCGATCAGCGTCGGCATCCAATCCATTATGGTGATAGTTTGGTGACGGACAACGTCTCGGGGTAGTTCTTTCGGGTAGCTGATAATCATCGGAACGCGTACACCTCCTTCGAGAAAAGTGCCTTTACGGCCAATCCATTTCCCCGTGTAGCCGCCTCCGCCATGTGCCAAATAGTAGTGACCGATCGGATACCCTGAGTTGTGATAACCTACAGTTATCCCCCGATTGTTTTCTTCGGAATGACCATTGTCGCTGCTAAATATGATGATGGTGTCATCGCGAATGCCGGAATCGTCCAGTTGCTCGAGGACACGACCGATCTGCTTGTCTACGGTGGCCATGACCCGGGCGTACGACTGGCGGGGCATTTCCAGGTCGACGAAGGCTTCTTTGAATTCTTCGGACGGCTGCTCAGGGTAGTGGGGCAGATTAAACGCGACCATAATGAAAAATGGCTCGTCGCTGTGCTTGTCTACATACTTAACGGCCTCGTCGACGATCATCTCTGGGAAGTACTCGCCTCTCCGAAAAATCTCTTCGTTGTCGTCGTAGAGATCGTGATACCCCTGCCCATGAAGAAAGTAGTGGGTGAAGTTGTCGATGAAACCGGATAGATGCCCAAAATGCTTATCGAAGCCTTGATCGAGTGGGCCGTGACCGACCCTCGCTCCCAGATGCCACTTGCCGAATAGAGCGGTGCGGTAACCAGCCTCCCTAAGAACTTCGGCCAAAGTGATCTCGCTGGGATCCATATTGCCCAAGTGGGTGTCGCTACCATTGCGATCTCCTTGCAGCCAGCTTTGTACCCCTCCTCGATTTGGATGGCGGCCAGTCAACAGGGCGGCTCGAGACGGACAGCATACCGTGTGGGCATAGGCCTGGGTGAAACTCACCCCGTTGTCGGCCAACGAATCCATATTCGGTGTATGCAAATCACTGGCTCCGAATCGATTCACATCCAAGGTTCCTTGGTCGTCGGTGAGGAAAATGACAACGTTGGGCTTGTTGGCGGCGTTGAGACTTATGGATAGAGCTAAGGCGAATAGGGCTGGGTATAACTGAAAAAGGGGATTGAGCATATACATAGCTGACTGAGTATGAGCCCGGAATAGATTCATCCGCCGAATCAGGCAAACCTGAAAAAGACGCGGCGGCAGGAGCCAACGCGTCTTGAAAGTCGCTAATTTGGGTTCGCTTCAGCGATCCTTATGCAAAGTTAGGACCACGCCAATTTCGATATCGTCATGAATCAGCTTGTCGCCGAGATTCTCGAAAAAGCTGCCTGAACGGTATTTCACATCGTAGTCGGAGCGGTCGAAGACGATGTCCGCCTTGGCTGTAGCCTTGTTCCCCTGATGGTCTATGTAGGCGGTGAAATTGATTTTTTTGCTTAACCCCTTTACGGATAAATCAGCCGTGATGTCGTAAGCGCCATCTTGCAATGATTTTTTAACAGCGGTGATTTCTAGTTTGGCCGCGGGAAACAGCTTCGCAGAAAAGAAGTCCTTGGACAGCAAGTGACGGTCTACGCGCCTCTTCTGGCGACCCTCTAGATCAGTGGTATTGATCGTAGTCATGTCGATTTCAAAGCTTCCACCGGTCAAGCCGTCCTCTGAAAACAGCAAATTGCCGTTTTTCAGAGATACCGTTCCCACGTGTTCCCCGCCTACCTTGCTGCCTTTCCATGTGATCGAGCTAGCTGCTGGATCCACTTGATATTGACCGCCCCACAGGGCGATAGACGTCCCGATAAAGGCCGCCGCTAGAATTGATACGAGTTTTTTGCTTTCTCTCATTAATTGTTGGTCCTCTGTTCGTAGGGCCGAACTTTCCCGCCCGGTGTTATCATAAACGCCGATACTATGTGCTTGTATGCGCGAAATTTCTGGAACCGCTTTTTTCAGAAATGCGGCGGGAGGGCAACTGCCTCGCCATCCTACCATCGGGATGCGATACGACCAGGTTCGTGTTCACGGTTTTCAAACGGACATTTATCGTGAGAGAAGAGCTTGATCAAATATGGGCCTAACCGATAAATCGCTGTCCAAAGGCGGAGACTATTCTCTCGCTGCGTTCTCCGCATCCATGCGATTCTTGATGGCGTCGCCATAGGTTCCAAACGGAATAATTGCATAAGATGTATCCGTTTGCTTGATATACATGAATGCATCTAAGTGGCTTTGCAATCGCTGCCGGTATTCCAAATTGATGCCGTCTGGCAGTGTCCCCATGCTGTAGCGAGCTTCGAGATCGGATACGGGTATTTTGTAAAATCGTCCATCTTCGTGAAGACGAAAACGTTTGTCGCGAACGAAATAGACACCCCCCTCGAAGGCCATTGCGAATAGAGTTCGATCTTTGCCGGGAGTGTTCAACAGATTGTGGGAGAGGTCCATCCCATCAATCTCATGATTAATAGGTAGTCCCGCCACTTTTGCCAGAGTGGGCATCACATCCATGAGAGTGAAGAACGCATTGCGTGTGCCGGATGGAATCTTGCCGGGCCATCGAGCGATTAACGGCACACGTGTTCCCGCTTCATTCATACTGCGCTTGCCTCCGCGTATACGCAGCGAACCCAGCTGACTTATTAAATTGGGGGCCGAGCCATTATCTCCAGTGAAAATGACCAAGGTCTCTTCCTCTAGCCCCAGGGCGGCCAGTTTGTCTAGCATCCTACCGACAATGGCATCCATATAGGTAATCATATGACCAATAGTTTGCTCTTTGGCTCCAAGATCGTCTGGGAATGAGCTGGCAGCGAGTTCCTGTAGGGCGGGAGGCTCGATTAAGGGCCCGTGAATTAGATTCATAGGGAAGTAGGCGAAGAACGGTAGTTCCCGGTTTCGCTCGATGAAATCCAGAAGGAAATCGCAGTAGAAGTCGGGCCCGTATACCTCTTTGCTGTGAGCTCGAAACTCCCCGTTTTCCCAATTGTGCGGCCCGTAGTAGCGGCTTGGGCGTTTACCATCCCAGTGCTGGACCCATAGGCAGTGTTCATCAAAACCGTGGCTGGTGGGTTGGTCGGGATAGCGTTGGAAGTCGCCCAGATGCCATTTGCCAGCAATAGCAGTAGCGTATCCAGCTTCTTGAAACATGTGGCCGATTGTTTTTATATGGGCTGGAAGGCGGTTGTTGTTGTCCGGATCGAGTCGGCTGTCCATCCGTTCCATAATGCCGATGCGGTTTGGATACAGACCGGTTAAAATCATCGCTCGCGTGGGCGAGCAGACAGGCGTCGCGAAAGCGTTTTCGAACCGAGCTCCCTCCGAAGCCATGCGATCCAGGCGAGGCGTTGTGTATGCCGAATTTCCATAACAGGCCAAGGCCTCCGCGCCGAGATCGTCGGCCATAATAATAAGAACGTTCGGCTTATTTGCCCAGAGGGGGATAGATAAAAAGAGAACTAAAAGAACGATTGGGGAAAAGTAACGTACCATGCCTTTTTGAAGCTAGTGGAATAAGAAGGGATCGGATCGCAATTGTCTAGTCAGCGGTGTAGGCGATGAGTTGGGCTAGCAAAAAACCTAGGCTCACGACGAAGCCCAAAATGGGGAGAGCCAACGGTACTTGGAAGTCGGGAGTTTCTCGCTTCAGGTCTAGTTTAATCCGGGCCAAGGACAGGTCAATTAGGATGAAGATAAAGAGCAAGAGCGTGGTCGTGGTTTTAGCCAGCGTTTCAATCGGCAGCCACAGGGCCCCAGCTGTTACCAGCCCTGTTACCAAAGCGGTGGCTAGAAGGGG
>Ga0066378_10001138_pt1 | contig 10310 bp, 7 predicted proteins | sample Knorr_S23_td_DCM_FD_70947 | JGI IMG/M metagenome (GOLD analysis project Ga0066378, IMG submission 70947) | Marine microbial communities from Southern Atlantic Ocean transect - Knorr_S23_td_DCM_ad_71m_LV_A | ecosystem: Environmental > Aquatic > Marine > Oceanic | place: Southern Atlantic ocean...
AGGAGATTGGAATGGTTCAGGTATGCACGCAAATTTTTCAAATGGAGTGATGAGAACATGTGGAGATGAAAAAGTATTTAATAAAATATGTGAAGGATTTGATGGAAAAAATATTAAAAAACATATGTCAGTCTATGGAGCACATAATGAAGAAAGACTAACTGGTTTACATGAGACCCAATCAATTGATAAGTTCTCATATGGCATTTCTGATAGAGGAGCTTCTATTAGAATTCCAATTGGAACTGTTGAAGATGGATGGAAGGGTAGACTTGAAGATAGAAGACCTGCATCCAATGGAGATCCATATCAAATTGCTGCTGTTATTGTATCAACAACAAAAGAAGCTCTGTAATATTTTACTTAAATTTGCATTAAATGCAAATTTTAAATAAAATAATCAAGTATATTAGAAATTTTCAATGGCAATTTGCTGAGGCAATCACCTCAATTTCTTCTAATAAGCTAAGAGTGTTATTGACTTCTGCAATTATATCAATTGGAATTGCATCTCTTGTTGGTATTCTTACTTCAATCGATGGTATCAAATCGTCAGTATCGGATAGTTTTTCTGAATTAGGATCTAATGCTTACTATATCAGAAGTGTAAGAAACGATAGAGGAAAACAATCTGGTATAACAAAAAAAAATTATCCCTCCATAAAATATAGAGAAATAAAAGAATTTATCAAGAAATATGATGGTTATGGTACACCTACTGTAAGTACAACAGTTACAAGAATAGGAGAGTTAAAATATAAATCTGAGGTAACTAACCCTAACATATTTATAGAAGCAGGTGATCATAATTTTTTTAATGTGAATCAACTTAATCTTGAAAGCGGAAGGTTTTTTACAGAATCAGAAAATGAAAGTGGTAACTTTATAGCGATAATAGGATCAACAGTTAAATCAACGCTTTTTAAAAAAAATGAAGATCCAATAAATAAATTTATAATTGCTAGAAATAATAAATTTAAAGTTATTGGTGTATTGGAAGAACAAGGATCTTCTTTTGGAGGTGGCGGTGATAATCGAGTAATAATTCCAATTGAAACCTCAAGAAAATTAAGACCTACCGCAAGATATGAAGTTACTGTTAAATTAAATAATATCGAGAGAGTTGATGATGATATTGATTATTCAACGAATTTATTTAAAATTTTAAGAAGAGATCCAATAACATCTGATAATTCTTTTGAAATTGAAAAGAATGAATCAGCGGCAAGAGAATTAGATGAAATTACTGGATATCTTAAAATTGGTGGATTCACTATTGGCTTTATTACCCTACTCGGTGCATCCATAGGATTAATGAATATAATGCTTGTTACTGTAACAGAAAGAACTAGAGAAATTGGAGTTAGGAAATCTATAGGAGCAACTCCACAAATTATTAGAGATCAATTTTTAATTGAATCAATTTTAATTTGTTTAATAGGAGGTATAGGTGGAATAATTCTAGGAATAACATTTGGAAATATTGTTACTATTTTCATAGGTGGAGGTGATTTTATAATACCTTGGCTCTGGATCATATCTGGTTTATTAATAAGTACATTAGTTGGAATTCTAAGCGGTTACTTGCCAGCTAAGAAAGCAAGTGAACTAGACCCCATTGAATCACTAAGGTTTGAGTAATTTTATTAAAAAAACTTATTAATAAATGTTAAAATAAAAATACTTCCAAGTATTAGAGGGCATATATATGTGATAGAAAAATTAATATATTTCTCTATAAATGAACCCTTATAGTTTGAATATCCTTTTGATATCTCATCTGAAAGATTTTGTTTTTTCCATATAAATGAGACATATATAGTAATTAGGAATCCACCAAAAGGTAGAAGAGTATCATTTGATATATCAATAATAAATTGCATAAAATCGATAGATTTATCACTACCAAAATATGTAATAAAATCACTAAAGAAAACATATTTTCCTTGGGATAATGCTGATGGAATACCAATAATTAAAATTGTAATTGCAACAATCCAAACTGAATATTTTCTATCAACTTTGTATTCATCCACTAGATAGCTAACTGGTACTTCTAGAAGTGATACAGTTGAAGTTATTGCTGCAAAAGACAAAAGAATAAAAAATGTTGAACCAACTATGATTCCAGTTGTATTTCCAAGATTTTCAAAAATTTTTGGAAAAACTTCAAAAATTAACCCTGCACCCCCTTGTGTTTCAATTCCTGATGAGAAAACGAATGGGAATATAATTAATCCAGATAAAAAAGCAATTCCAACATCTGCTAATGTTATGAGAGCAGCAGAATTTACAATATTATTTTTATCATCAACATAACTACCATAAGTAATTAACATCCCCATCCCGAGAGAAAGAGAAAAGAAAGCTTGCCCGAGAGCATTTCCAGCAATATTTAGATTAATTTGAGAAAAATCTGGAACCAAATAAAAAATTATACCGTCTATTGAATTCGGTAATGTTAAAGCATAAGCTATCAAAACTAATATTATTCCAATTAGAGATGGCATTAGTATTTTTGCTGCTTTTTCAATACCTTTTTCAATACCTTTTGATACTATTAAAGCTGTGAATAACATAAATAAAATAGAATAAAGAAATACATTTTCAATATTGTTAACGTATGCACCAAAATTATTAGAAATATCAAAGTTTCCATTTATCATTTCTATCACATATCCTAATACCCATCCAGCAACAACTGTATAAAATGATAAGATTAAAACTCCGCATAGAACACCCATTTTTCCAATAAAATTCCATTTTCTATGATTTAATTTATTAAATGCACCTATTGCATTTTTTTTTGTTTTTCTACCGATAGCTATTTCAGAAACTATTACAGGAAAACATAAAATAAAACAAAAAAATAGATACATCAATAAAAATGCAGCTCCACCTCCATTACTGACTTCAAAAGGAAATTTCCATATATTTCCAAGACCAACTGCTGACCCTGATGCAGCAAGGATAAATCCTAGTCTGGAACCAAAAGAACCTCTTTTCATTAGAAATTATTAAATAAACCGTATCTGTTTTTATCTAAAAAGTAATTTGCAATTTCCCTATTAGATTCCTTAATATTAAAGTTATTAAATACCGTTAAATTATTAATTGTATTAATTGAATCTTCTAATTTCTTACCATCCATAAAACTAACTAAAGCCTCCTTTGAAGAAAATTTAATATTATTAACACATTCATATAATGAAACATTAGAAATAGCCTTAAGAATTGAGTTACTATTTTTATTGTAAAGTTTTTGACATCTTTTAACTGTAGACTCCAAAACATAAATATTAATTATAATATCTGCTGAATTCATCATTATTTCTTGTTCATCTTTTATTTTATCACCATAATGAAGTGCAGAATTACCTAATACATAAAGTGATAATTTTTTTAATCTATTTATGAGGTTATATAAATTTTCAAAGAAATCCTCCTCTTCTATAATTTTAATATTTTCAACGTAATCTATTACTTTTGATGCTTCACTAAAAAGTGGAATCTCATTCTTTAAAGCTCTTTTTAATAAAGTTCCAACAATTAACATTCTATTTATTTCATTTGTTCCCTCATAAATTCTTGATATTCTAGCATCTCTGTAGGGCCGAGCCATAGGAGCTTCTTCAGAAAAACCCATACCACCATAGATTTGAACTCCTTCATCAACAACAAAGTCTAAAATTTCTGAACCATATATTTTACAAATAGCACATTCAACTGAAAACAACTCAATTGCTTTTAATTCAGATTCATTTTTAGAAATTCCTGAGTCTTGAAATTCAATTATTTTATTTTCTATATCATTTCCAGCACGATATGATATAGACTCACAGGAAAATGTTTTAACTATCATTTTTGATAATTTACTTTTAATTGCTCCAAAATTAGATATTGGATTATTAAATTGTTTTCTTTCTTTTGAATATGAAATTGCATTATCTATAACACCTCTACATCCACCTAAAACTCCGGCACCAAGTTTTATTCTTCCAATATTTAAAACGTTTAAAGCAATTTTGAATCCACCTTCCCTTGAACCTAATAAGTTATCTACAGGTACTTTAACATCGTTAAAAAATATCTGTCTTGTAGAGGATCCCTTAATTCCTAATTTTTCTTCTTCCTCGTTCATAGTAATACCCTTAAATGTTTTTTCTATTAAAAAAGCAGATAATAGTTTATCATCATCAATCTTAGCAAAAACTATAAATAGATCAGCGAATCCTCCATTAGTAATCCACATTTTTTGTCCATTTATATTATAATGATTTTTATCAGATGTTAGTGTCGCTTTTGTCTTTCCAGAGTTAGCATCAGAACCTGAATCAGGTTCTGTTAAACAATATGCACCTTTAATTTTACCAGATACAAGTCCAGTTAAAAATTTATCTTTTTGAATTTCACTACCATAATATTTTAGTGGAAGTATTGCTATCCCTGTATGAGCTCCATATGCAGTTGAAAATGAACCTGTTATACCAACAATATCAGCAATAAGCATGGAGGTATTAAAACTCATATCCATACCGCCATATTCTTGGTCTATTGATAAACCTAGTAAACCTAATTCACCTGCTTTTTCAATTAAATTAGGCATTATATCAGGAAATTTTTTACTATCAATTTTTTCAGTTAATGGTATCACTTCTTTTTTTAAAAAATCATTACATGCTTGAACCATCATTCTTTGATCCTCATCAAAATCTTCTAAAATAAATACATCATTAAAGTGAGTATCATTTAATAAAAATTCTCCTCCAATAACTGATTTTTTATTTTTAACTTCTTTCATAAATCTAAATTTTTAAATTCCTTAAATCTACAGGAACTACTTTAGATACACCTTGTTCTGGCATAGTAATTCCATAAATTATATCTGCATTATTCATAGTTCTTTTATTATGTGTTACAATAATAAATTGTGAGCTACTAGAAAACTTATTAATTATCTTATTAAACTTATCAATATTATTATCATCAAGTGGTGCATCTACTTCATCAAAAATACAAAAAGGAGCGGGTTTTAAAAGATAAATAGCAAATAATAAGGATGTAGCTGTAAGTGTTTTTTCTCCTCCAGATAGTTGATTTATTGTTAGCGGTTTTTTTCCTTTAGGTTTTGCCATAATTTCAATTGTAGATTCTAGAGGATTTTCTTCATCATTAATAACTAAATCACAATCATCGTCCTCAGTAAATAGTGATCTAAATACGGTTTTAAAATTATTTTTAATTTTATCAAATGATACTAAAAACGACTCTTTAGCAACTTTATCTATTTCATTAATTGTTTTAATTAACGATTCTTTAGCATCAATTAAATCACTTTTTTCTTTTATTATAAATTCATGCCTTTCTTCAATTTCTTTAAAAGCTTCCATAGCTAATGGATTTATTTGTCCGATTTTTTCTAATTTATCTTTAATTTTATCTTTTCTCTTATTAAGTTTTTCGATTGATCTTTTATCGGTAAGTTTTTTATCAACTCTACAATCTTTTAACTCAACATCAAATTCAACTGATATTCTTTGATTTACTGAATTTAATTCTAATTCATCATTATAAATATTTGATTTAAGCTCATTAATAATGCTTCCATTTATATCTTTTTTATTTTGTAAATCCTTTATTGATGAATCATCGAGATCTATGTTTGATTTTAATTTATAATATTCATCCTCTAAACCTTCTAATTTCTTTTCAAATGAACTTTTTTGATCGTATAACTTGATTAGTTTATCGTCTTTTGAATCAGAATCTGTACTTAATAATAATATTTCTTTCTCAGATTTTTTAAGTAGTTTAATATTTTCTTTAATTCTATTTTCATTAGAATTAAATGTAATAGTCTTATATTCGATCTCTTTTACAAGTGATTCAATTTTACTTTTAAGCTTATTATAATTAATCTCATTATTAGAAAGATCTTTTGACTTATTAGTAAATAATTTATTTATTTTAATAAGCTCTTTATTCTCAGTTTTAAATAAGTTTTCAATTATTTTTGTTTTTTTCTTTGCTGAATTAATATCTAAATCAAAAGACTTTATTTTTTTCAATATATTATTTTTATCGATTTTATCAATTGATATTAACTTTTCTAATTGAGATTTTTTTATATATATTGAATCAAGGCTATTACTTAAATCTTTAAATTGATTTTCAACTTCTTTAATATCCGATACACTTATATTTTTATGTTTAAGTTGCTCTTCGTACTTTATATATTCTTTTTTAGTTTCATCAAGACTATTAAGAATTGACTTTAACTTTTTTTCTGATATTTTAACTTCTTTTGAAATACTGTTTATAGAAAATTCTGATCTTTTGTTACTTTCTTTATCAAATTTTATACGATTTTTTAAATCTTCAACTTTTTCCTTTACCAGTTTATATTTTTCAGCCTTAATCCTTTTAGATTCCTCGTGGTTTCTAATCTTATCTAAAATTTGATTTAGTTCATTTTGCATTTTAGATAATTTTTTTTCGTATGGTATAAGTGAAGATTTTGCAGCTTCAAGAGAAGAATTCTTTTTAGCTAAACTTGTTGAAACTTTTATGTTTTCATCTTCTAAAACTCTTAATTTTTTTTTATTAGTATCAAGTGAATTACGAGTTTCTTTAGATGTTAATAATGCTACATTAATAGATAAATTCTTATATTCATCTTTATATCTGTAATATTTTTCAGTTTGATTAGCTTGACGTTTTAATGATCTTAGATTTTTTTCTATTTCATAAATTAGATCATCAACTCTTTCTAAATCAGATTCAGTTAGTTTTATTTTATTAAATGTTTCTTTTTTTCTTTTTTTAAATTTTGATATACCAGAAGCTTCTTCAAAAAGGCTAAGTCTAGAATTATCTTTATCATTTAGTATATTATCCACCATAGATAGTTCAATTATTGCGTAATTATTAGATGAAATTCCTGTATCTAAGAATAAATTTGTAATATCCTTTAATCTACATTTTACATCATTTAATAGATACTCGCTATCACCAGATCTAAAGTATTTTCTTGTAACAGACACATTAGAATATTCTGTAGGAATTAAATTTTTAGTATTATCAAATGAGATAGAAACCTCAGCTAATTGAAGTTTTTTTCTTGACTTACTCCCATTAAATATAACATTTTCCATTTTATCCGATCTAAGCAGGCTTGTTTTTTGTTCACCAAGTACCCATCTTATAGCATCAACTATATTTGATTTTCCACACCCGTTTGGACCAACAATACCCGTTACACCACTGTTAAAATTAATAGTTGTTTTATCACCAAAACTTTTAAAACCTTTTATTTCGATTTTATTTAATCTCATTAAAATTTATGAATTATTTTTGCAATAAATATATATAATATAAATATGGATTATTCCAATTTCGAAGAATTTATAGGTCCTCTAATTTTTGCAATAATAGCCTGGCTCTCAAACTACTTTTCTAAGAAAAAAAAACCACCATCTATTCCTGAAATAACTAAAAAAGAAAAAGAAGAATCGTTATCAAATGAGTTCACTGAACTCTACGAAAATTTAGTCTCACCTAAAGACGATGAAAAGAAATTTACTACTGATGAAATCATTTCAGATAAAGAAGAAAAGAAAATTTTAGATCTAAATGAACCTTTGCCATCCATTCAAGATAAAAATATTATACAAGAAACAAAATTCTCTTCTATTGAAAAAAAAGAAGCCTCAAAAGTTATATCTGATAATAAACAGGAAAGAATTTTAAAAAAGGCCAAGAAAAATAAATTATACAATAATAGTATTAGAGAAAAATTGAAATCTAAGAATGGTCTTAGAGAAGCATTTATATTAAAAGAGATTTTAGATAAAAAATATTAGACTCTATCTCTAATATCTACATATTTTCTTGATTTTTCACCTGTATATACTTGTCTTGGTCTACCAAGTGGTTCTTGATTTTCTCTCATCTCCTTCCATTGAGAAATCCAACCAGGAAGTCTTCCAAAAGCAAACATCACAGTAAACATTTCTGGTGGGAATCCAAGAGCTCTATATATTATACCACTGTAGAAATCAACATTAGGATATAATTTTCTTCCTACAAAATACTCATCTTCAAGAGCGATCTTTTCTAATTTTTTTGCTAATTCTAAAATTGGATCATTTACTCCTAGTTTGTCTAATACATTATCAGCTGCTTTTTTAATAATTTTTGCTCTAGGATCAAAATTTTTATAAACCCTATGTCCAAATCCCATTAATCTGAAAGGATCATTTTTATCTTTTGCTTTCTTAATATATTTTTCAATATTATTTCCGTCATTACTGATAGTATCTAGCATTTCAATTACAGCTTGATTAGCACCGCCATGAAGAGGACCCCATAATGCATTAATTCCAGCTGATATTGAAGGATAAATACTTGATTTCGCTGAACCAACAATTCTAACGGTTGATGTTGAACAATTTTGTTCGTGATCCGCATGAAGGATCAGGAGTGTATTCAATGCATCTGTAATAACTGAATTTGGTTTATAAGGTTCTGAAGGTAATTCAAACATCATTTTTAAAAAATTGGAACAATAGTCAAGACTATTATCAGGATAGATAATCGGATGACCTTTCCTTTTTTTATATGACCATGCCGCAAACGTAGGAAACTTACCAAGAATTCTAACAATACTTAAGTCAACAAGCTTACGTGTTCTGCTTGGATCTAATGATTCAGGATAAAATGCAGTTAAACTTGTTATGAGAGAAGATAAAATTCCCATAGGATGAGCTTTAGAAGGGTAACCTTCAAGAATTATCTTAAAATCTTCATGAACTAGAGTATGGAATCTAATATTATGTTCGAATTCATCTAATTCAAGCTGCGAGGGTAGTTTACCATATATAAGAAGATAACAAACCTCAGTGAAACTAGATTTTGATGCTAATTCCTCAATTGAGTATCCTCTATGTCTAAGAATACCTTTTTCGCCATCAAGATAAGTTATTTTACTTGTTGTAGAACCTGTGTTTTTATAACCTTTATCTAATGTTATTAAACCTGTTTCTGCTCTTATTTTTGAAATATCTATAGCATCTTCATTTTCTGTACCAGAAAATATTGGAAGATCTATTTCTTTTCCATTATATATAAGCTTTGCAGATTTAGTCATATTTAGTTATTACCAAGTATTAATGGAAGTCCATCTTTACCGCTACCTACAACGACTACTTTTGAATTAGGAGACTCAGCTAACTTAGTAGTTGCCTCAATACCTCTCATCTTTAGTAGAGAAGGAGTCAAACTACTATTTATAATTTTATTAGCGTCAGCTCTACCTTGAGCTTCAATTCGTATTCTTTCAGCTTCGCTTTTCTCTTTTTCTAATCTATACTGATAGGCTAGTGCTTCTTGTTCTTGCTGTAATTTCATTTCAATTGCAGCTTTAATTTGTTCAGGTAATGTAATTGACCTAATTAATAGAGATTTCATTACAATATTATTACCTGGTTGTCTTAATACCTCACTAGCTTCTGCTTGTATTAAATTTTCTACTTCTGCTCTTTTTGTTGAATATATTTCTTCAGCTGTATACCTACCCATGACATCTCTTACAGTTGATCTAAATACTGGTCTAATTAACCTTCTATTGTAATCAAATTGATAGGTTTCATAAATTTCTCCAACACTATCATAATTAAGATGATAATTCATGGTAACATCTACATTAATACTAAGCCCACTACCATCAAGAACATCAATTGTCTCTTCAATTAAATTATCAGTAATATCAAATTTATAAAGATCATTCCATGGTGCTTTTATACCGAAACCTGGTCTAATAACATTTTCTTTATCAAGACCTCTACTACTAAATTTATAAAAAATAACGGCTCTTTCAGTTGATTCTATAACATAAAAGATACTTGAAGCAAATGAAAAAAGGATTGTTAATCCAAATAATAAGAAAACAATAACTGATATTAATTTAGAACTTTGCATAATATTTTAAATTTAATTTTACCACAAATATAAGCTTATTCAACAATAATAAAAGTATAATTTTTCTTACCCTTCTGTAATAAAATATATTTGTTATACTTTATGTTTTCAAGCAATGAATATTCTTCAGATTCAATTTTTACTTTATTTATACTCAGTCCATTATCTTTAATCAACCTTGATATTTCAGACTTTGATTTAAAAATTTTAAAATCACTTTTTTCTGTTAAAATACTTTTTAAATCATAATCTAAATCTTCTCTTTTAATTTTAACGCACGGTACAGCAGATGATAGTGATTCCATTTCATCTTGTGATAAGTTATCGAAATC
>Ga0066378_10001140_pt1 | contig 10298 bp, 10 predicted proteins | sample Knorr_S23_td_DCM_FD_70947 | JGI IMG/M metagenome (GOLD analysis project Ga0066378, IMG submission 70947) | Marine microbial communities from Southern Atlantic Ocean transect - Knorr_S23_td_DCM_ad_71m_LV_A | ecosystem: Environmental > Aquatic > Marine > Oceanic | place: Southern Atlantic ocean...
GCTTAAGATTACTATTATGAGGATTATATTTTGCTATAAGATTTCCTGCAAAATCTGTATAAACTATAGCGCCTATTTTTTCTAATTTTTCAGATATATATTCTCTTGCATTAATATCAAAGTCGCTGTATGCTACCCTATCATTTCCTTGATTTTCATTGACCCCAAATTGTTTTAAATTTTCAAATAAGTCTATAATTCTATCTTTATCTACTTCATAATTTTGAGCAGCTAAGAAGTTAATAGTAAGTAAATAAATTAATAAATATTTTTTCATAATCATGAGTTATATGAGTTTGATAATAAAGTGTGAAAATGATGAACTCCTTTTTCTTTAGAAGGGGAGAACCTACCAGCTTTATAAAATTTTGAGTTAATACCTTTTTGAACACCCTCTACAACAAATTCATCTTCTCTTTCAACCTTGTCTAACGAAGCCCCTGCTCCCAAATCAAGTTTTGATTCATCATATACATATGATAAAAATTGAACTTTTGTTTTTTTAATATTAATGGGTTTTACAATATTAATTGATAAACCCCATGGATAAAAATTAAGCATAATATTAGGATATAGCCAGTAATAGTATGCTGCAACATTTTTTCCAAAGTCAATATGTGATTTAGGAATTTCAAAAATTTCTTCTCCTTCCTTAGCATAGCCGACTTGTAAATTATAATTATCATAAATTTCTGTATCATAATCTCCATAATCAAGTACACTGTTTAAGTCATTATGCACAAATGGGATATGAAATCCTTCCAGATAGTTATCACAATAAAGTGCCCAGTGAGAATTAACAATATAATCTTTAGATAAGTCTCCTCTAAATTGAAGATTATCAAGGGGTATGAAGCTTACTCTAAGCGAGATTTCATCAAATATCTTTTGAATATCATATTTAGGTTCTAGACCCACAAAAAGAAATGGGCCAAAATTACTTATGGAGAATTCCTTTAAATTATCATCGTCCCGCGGGAAATTTTTAGCATCTTCAAACTCAGGCATAGATTTAAATTTTCCATTTAAATGAAATTTTCTACCATGATACATACATCTTAAGTCAGTCAAATTACATCGATCATTTACTATTATATTTGCTCTGTGTGTGCAAACATTAGTTAAACATTTAAAATTTTCCTTTTCATCTTTTATTAGAATTAATGGTTCTTCTATATAGTCTTTCATAAATTCAAACGGGTATACATTTGAATTGACTGGCAAAACAGATTTATGCTCAATAAATTGCCATGATTTGTAGAAGACTTTTTCCTTTAGCTCCCCAAATACTTTATTTGATTTGTAAAAATCTGAAGGAAGAGTTTCTGCAACTTTGATGTTCTTATCTACATTAATTCTGCTCATTTATATATAGTTAAAAGAATACTAAAATCTTTAATTTATATTTTTTTGCTAAATATACACATTAGATTTGCTGATATTATGGAAAGAAGAAAATTTCTAAAGAATACATGCCCAACAATAACTTTCGCTTTTTTTGGGCTTTCCTATATTCAAGCATGCTCAAAGTCTGATGATGAGTCATCTTCATATAGCTCTAATAATTCAAACATCGTCCCTGATGATATTAGTAGCGGTAACGCAAGTGGAGGTGCTACTCAATCTAGCAGTGGAATTGTATCAAGTGGTAACAATATAACAATAGATCTAACAAACTCAAATTTTAGCAGCCTTTCTAACCCTGGTGATTTTATAAATCTAACATCAGTAGGAGTCTTACTATTAAAAATATCAAGTTCAGAATTTAGAGCCTTCGATAACTGTTGTCCTCATAGTGGAACCAAAAATGATTGGTCATATTCAAACCAAGAGTTTACATGTGGGTCTCATGGTAACAAGTTTGGTATCGATGGAAATAATGTTGTAAATTGTGGTTCAGCTGCAACATCAGGAGATTTGAAAACGTATTCAACCTCTCTTGCTGGAGACAGCTTAACCATAACTACAAGTTAAAATGCTTCAAACCAAGAAGAAAATTTTATTAGGGCTATTGGCTTTAATCCTAAGTGTTAATTGCTTTGCTCAAGATTTTACTGAAGAATTTGAGAATCTTATCAATACAGAGAAACCGAGTCTTCTGCCTGAAAAAATGATTTTTACTCAGAAAATCCTTTGGGGTGAAAATGGTTTATTTAGAAAGACTGGTATTTCAAATCTTACTGTAGAAAATAGAGAAAAGGAACTTTTAATCAGAGAAAAAATGCTAAAAGCACACCAGATCATAGGTTACATTACTTTCGCTGGTATGATTTATCAAGGTATTCTTGGAGGTAAACTTTATAATGGTGATTACAGTGTTTATAATCAACACAAAACCCTTGGTAAAATTGTAACTGCATCATATTTCACTGGGGCTGGATTATCTCTATTTACTCCTCCTCCACTCGTAAGTAGAGATAAGGAAGGATTAAACAATATTAGGCTTCATAAGATTTTAGCAAATGTTCATGTACCAGCTATGATAGTTACCAATATATACTCAAATAAACAACATGAAGCAGATAAGTATCGAGAAATTCATAAAACAGCAGCATATACTGCAGTAGCGAGCTATACTCTTGCCATGATTACAATTATACTTGATTTTTAATGAAAAAATTAGTTTTCATATTTGTTCTTTCTTTAAACATTTTATCTTCTCAAGAAATCCTAAGAATTGACAATTCAATTTCATCAATTAGTTATTCTGGCAAACACTTTCTCCATAATTGGGATGCAACAAATGAGAATATTTCTGGTTTAATTGAACTTAGCGATAATCAAATTTCAAAAATTGGAGTTATAGCTAAAGTCAAAGATTTTAAAAGTGGAAATTCAAGCCTTGATAGTAATTCTTTCAGAGTTTTAGATGCACTAAGAATTCCTAATATAGTCTTTAGGTCCTTGGAAATAATTGACTCATTAAATGTAATTAATGTGTCAGGTACTATTTCTTTTCATGGCATTGAAAAAGATTTAAATGTTCTCTTAGATAAGTCAACTGAAAATGATAATATTACATTAACAGGTAAATTCACAATTAACCTTTCAGACTTTAATGTTGAACGACCTTCTCTTTTGCTCCAAAAAATAAATAATGAAATTGAGGTTCAGATTAACTTGATATTCAATTAATTACTATATTTAGGTTTAACCTAAAATCAATTAACTAATGAAAAAAATATTTTTAACACTAATTTTAAGTTTTGCAATTATAGGTTGCGAAACTACTAATGAGGAAGCTAATTCAGATCTTCCTACTGTAATTGATGATACTGAATTAGTAGCAATTGCTGATGCTATGTATGAAGCAATGAACTCTGATGATGTTGACTCAGTTTTAAATTTTTATGCAGATGAAGCTTTATGGAGTTTTCCAAACGGAGTAAATGTTGAGGGTAAAGAGGCTATTGGCCAAATGCTTGCAACAACTACTTCAATATGGGATATTACAAGAGAAGAAGGAACAAATTATTTAGCACTTGAAGGTACCAATGAATCTGGAGAAGATTTTAAAGTTCTTCTTAGTTGGGGAGGTCAGACATTTTCAAATGATGATACTTCAATTACAGTTCCTTATCATAATGTACTTTTCTTTACTGATGATAACAAGATAGGTTGGAATGCTGGTTTCTATGACAGAACTAAATTTGTTGAGGCCTATGATGTAGATCCTATTAAGTAAATTAAATTATTTAAATTATAAAACCCCTGTTTTACAGGGGTTTTTTTATTTTTGAAAATAACAAAATACTTTATAATGAAAAAATTACTACTAATTACAATAATACTATTTGTTTCGTGTGAGGCTCCAGTAGCTAACGAGGCAAATTCTGAAACATTTGAAAAAAATGTTCAAACAATTAAAAATACTTGGGTTGCAGGTTACATGGAAGGCAACCCTGATAAAGTTATATCCATGATGGCTGACTCAATTAAATGGAATGGACCAGATGGGTCTACGGTTGGTATTGACGTGCTTAAAGAAAGTGTTCAATTCTGGATCGAAAATTTTGAGGATGTTTCATTTGAAGAAGGCTCAGGACTGCCCGGAACAGATGTTGGTTATTGGGGAGGTAACACTTATCCGATTTCACAAGCTATGTCAGGGCCAAATAATATCAGAATGTATGGTACATGGAGTATGAAAAACTCAAATACTGGTAAAACAGCTAAAGTTAAAAGTTACGCTGTATTAACTTTCAATGAAGATGGAAAAGTAATAGAAGCTACAGAATTCGGTAGTTACAATAGTGTATTAGAGACATTTGAATAAAAATGTTAATAATTATTAATAATCATAATATCCAAATTTGAAAAATCTTAATAGATTTACTTGTTGGCTTCGGCGAACATAAATTGGTTTATGGTTAATTAAAAACCCTCAAGAGCTTTCTTGAGGGTTTTTTTATTTTGTCATAGGATGACACGTCTAAGACTATTAACCAATTATTTAGACATATTCAATTTATTAATTAATTATAGTCTTAATTAATTATAGACATAATAGTTATCTACAAACTTTCAACAATTAATCTTGTTGAACATTTCTTATATAATATTGGTTAAGTGTTATAATCTTACCGTCAACTATATAATAACTTTCATGTTGATAATCAATTCTCTCATCTGAGTCATTAGTCCCTGGATAAGTAACAGAAAAACCTGCTTGAACATGTTCACCACCAACTTCAGGATCAAGATCTACAGAAAAAGCATAGTCGTATGACCAAGTTACATTTGAACCATCACTTAAAGACTCAATAAAAGAATCAAATGAATTAGTATAAGTACCATTAGGTCTTAGGACTTTTACAGTATCTGCAAAAAACTCCCTCATACCTTCATAGTCTTGGTTTTTCCATAAAGCATCAACTGAAGTAACAACATCTATAGCTTCCTGAGTTCCAAGATGCCATTGAAGTTCTGAGTTATCACCAGTAACAAAACCTATATTTCTTTCAGGTGTATTTGTATCACAAGAACTCAATAAAAGAGTTATTGTGAACATAAGTAATATTGAATTTTTCATTGTAATTATTTAGTTATCAAAGATATAACATAAACCGATATAAATAATGTATCTTTTTTAACATGTATTAATTTATATAAAGCTTAAATAATTTATAATTGTATATTATACACATTATCTATTGAAATATGATTTTTTTATATTAACTGCTTAATACTATATACATATAATATTTATATATATGTATTAATGATACATTAAATAGCACATATTTAGATTTATTAATAATTAGCAATTGTAAGAAAAAAGTGTAACCTTAGCTTCTCAAAGTTTAAATCAATGAAAAAAATTATTATTCTTCTTTTATTTTTCTTCACGTCATGCGTAAGCACAAAGACACACAATACATATACTAGCCTTGAAACTAAAATAGATTACTATACTTCTGACAACACCAAGCAACTAGATTTTCCATTTTCTGATGCAACGATTGTCAATAATGTGATCTATGTTGCAGGTCAAGTTGGTAATTTACCTGGCAATACAAAAGTTGTTCCTGGTGGGATCAAAGAAGAAACTAAACAAACCATGAAAAACATTGAGAGAATATTACTTGCGCTTGGAAGCTCAATGGATAAAGTTTTCAAATGCACTTGCATGCTTTCAGATATTTCAGAATGGGCGGCAATGAGTGAAGAGTACAAAAAATTCTTTACTGAAGATAAAAGACCATCTAGAAGTGCTTTTGCAGGGTCTGGGCTTGCTCTTGGAGCTAAAGTTGAAATTGAATGTTGGGCAATAAGATAATTATCTTCTTTGCTTAATAACGGATTCTGAAATTAATTCAGTCAGAAGTTCATCAGCTTTTTCATCGGCTTCAGATTTTTTCTTAACATCAAACTTGTTATACACAGACTTAAAATGTGTAGCAGTCCTTTTCGTTATTTTTTTTAATAAATAGGCCTCATGGACTCTTCTAAGAAAGATACTTTTTGAATTAATTGTCATTGGTTAATAGTTACTTCTAAAATTAGTAAAAATTATTAATTATAAAAGTATTTAATAACATATTTAAAATAGTTATGATAACAGATTATAGTCCAATAAGTTATTTAAATAAATATTGAAATTTTAAAAATAATTGAGTCTTATTTACCCTGTAGTGTGGAGAATTATAATCAGTGAACCTATCAATATAGTTTTGATTACCTCCAAGATAGAAAATCGTATCAGGATTGGGCCTCCAGGAAATTAGGGGTTGAAAGAAAAACTGTTCAGAAAAATCATTGTATTCAGATATAAGTCTTAGATCAAGAAAGTTTGTAAATTGATAACGTATATCAAGCCTTCCTATATAACCTTTAAAGTAATATTCATCAGAGTCAAGTTTTTTAATAGAAGAATAATTAATGTTTGGAGATATTCTAAAATTGTCATTAATTGATATTTGTGCACCAAATCTTACATCATTTGTAAAACCTAATTTAGGTGTCTCTATTCGATATGCTATATCTTTCCCAAACTTGTAGAACACATTAAAAGTCAAAAAATTTGTTGGTCTTGATTCCATTCTTATCCAATGATTTATGAAGTCTTTAAATTGAAACTCAAGATGAGACTTTACAAAGTTATATTCATAGTTGTGGGTTATCCTAGTATTTAAAACTGTTAGTACAGATATATAAGTTTGAAAATTTGATCTTGCAATATTATGTGAATAATCATAATCAAAATCTTGTCTAAGTGATATCCTGTAGTCTTTTATTAAATCTTTATTTGGATATTGATGAAAGCTATGCCAAATAGTATATTTTTTTTCATTGTTTGTTGTTATAAATCCAAGATCTGATCTAAAACCATCTGACATTTGCGAATATTCAATAAAAGTTCTCCAGGTCTCAGTGTCTCTTCTTAATTGAGCATAGATAGCATTTCCATTTATTTTTTCCCCATCAAGTTTTACAGTAGAACTTCCAAAAGTTTTGTCAGAATTAATCCAATCAGCCATCGGCTCCTTATTTGAATTTAAAAACAATTCAACTTCGAAACTCCATATGTCTGAAAAATTAAAAAGCCCATCAATTCCGAATAAATTTCCATAGGCATCCCCCTCATAGAATCTATTTGACGCTAGAACTCCAAATTGTGAGTTAGAATTAATAAAGTTTTGGTATCTAATTATATTGCTGAAACTTTTACCTCCAACACCTGAGAATGATTCAAATTGAGTTGGCACAAGATAAGGCGTCTCTTCGTCAATTGAATTCAAAACATACAATCTAGATTTTCTACCCTGATTAATTATTTTGGATGCAAATGAAGGATTATTTATTGATCTTGAATAAAAAACATTTGTAGAATAATCCATTGCATCAATTCCTCTTAAAAAAAATGGTCTTTTCTCAGGATAATTTAAAGCAGTTACTGAGTTAATATCAATCTTGGTTGCATCTGACTCAACTTGAGAAAAATCAGGATTTATAGTACCCTCAATTGATAGGTTTTTATTTAATTCATAATTAAATCCTATCCCATAATTTAATTGAGGTGTATCATAATTGACTCTATCGTAATATTTCTCTCTAATACCAGAGACATTAGAACTAACGTAAGGTAAAAAATCAAGTTTTTTTTCTATTTCAATATCATTCATTACAATAGTATGGTCCAATAAACACAATTGACAACTTGTATCTCTGTTAGATTTACTTGATCCTGCTCTAACCTGGACTCCCTCATCTTTATCATCATTATATGCGCTAAAAATTTTAAATTTCCATGATTGGTCTTTTCCATTCGGGAATGGCAATTCTGAGAATGGAACAAGAAACTCTATCTGATATCCATAGTCAGTTATGCTACCTGCAGAGGTAAAATCATAATTAACATCAACATTAATGTTAAATTCATTACCAAAACCTCTACCAGGCATTCTTATAGCATCAAAAGGGCTGCCGGAAGGGTTTGATACAATAATTAGATGGTTTCTAGCATCTTCAAAAGTGTCAATTGCAAAACCAGCTAAATCACCTGTCCAAATAGCACTATTATCTCTAGTTGTTACAGGAGCCACAACATTGTCTCTATATGCTTTAATGGCAACGTATAAGAATTTATCAGAATAGGTTAAATATCCAACAGTTTTTTTTGACGGAACTGTATTGAAACTTGGTGTTTCTTCGTAAAGAATTTCAAGAACTTTAGCACCCTGAATTTCTTCATCTGAAATTACACCATCTATACTAAATTTACTTTCATCTATCTTATTTAAAACTAATATTTTCTCTTGACCTAAGGAGATTGAAAAATAAATCGAGAAAATAATTAACAAAAAATTTTTCATAAATACAGTCTCAGGTTTTAGTGTTTATTATAAAATTATGATTTAATTAAATACTGGAATTTTAAAAATAGTTGTGTCTTACTAACTCTATAATTTGGTGAATTATAATCAACAAAATTATCTATATAATTTTGATTTCCTCCAAAGTAAAAAATTGTATCTGGATTTGGTCTCCATGAAATTAATGGCTGAACAAAGAATTTATCTGTAAATTCATTATACTCAGAAATTATTCTAAAATTCAATTCGGTATTAAACTGGTATCTTAAATCAAGTCTAGCAATATAACCATCAAAGAAATATTCATTTGAATTAATTTTTTTTAATTTCTCAAAGTTAATACTCGGTGTTACTCTAAAATTGTTATTAATATTAGCTGCAATTTTAAAGTCTAAATTAGATCTGATACCAAGCTGGGGAATCTCTTCCCTATATGCTATATCCTTTCCCCAGGCATATGAAATTTGAATATCAATAAATTCAAAGGGCCTAGAACTTAGCCTAGAGTAATGATTTATATAATCCTTAAACTCAGACACTAAATGTGAGTTATAAAAATCATACTCATAATTATAGAAAACATTAGTGTTAAAAATCGTAAGAAAAGTAACGTAAGCTTGGATAGCTGACATTTTAAGATTGTTGTTATAATCATATTCTCTATCATATTTTGCACTTAATCGGTAATTTTTCAATAACTCAGTGTCTGGATATGCATAATAGCCATGCCAAAGCTCATACTTTTTTACATCATTTTGTGTTATAAATCCTAGATCTGATCTGAACGTCGGTGATATATTTGTATATCTTACGAATGATCTCCAGTTCAGAGTCTCTCTTCTTAACTCAGAGTAAAAAGCATGACCTGAAAATTTTTCTCCATCAAGTTTAACCGTGTACTTATCAAACGACTTGTTTGAATCAATCCAATCAGCAACTGGCTCTTTATTTGTATTATTAAAGTATTCAAAACGAAGTTTCCAGCTTTGGCTAAAATTAATAATCCCATTAAGTCCAACTAAATTACCATATGCATCTCCTTGATCATAAATCCTGTTCGATATCAAACCTCCTAAACGAGTATTTTGATCTATAAAATGTTCATATCTAATTACATTATTAAAACTTTTACCACCTAGTCCAGAAAATGATTCATAATGAGTAGGAACTAGATAAGGTGAATCCTTATCAATTGCAGATAAAATATAAAATCTGGATTTTCTTCCTTGATTTAGAATTTTAGATGCAAAAGAAGGATTATTTATCGACCTTGAGTAAAAAACATCCAAGGAATAATTAAATATATCAATCCCTTTATTAAAAAAAGGTCTTTGTTCTGGATAATTAATTGCAGTTGGTGAGTTTACGTCAATCTTTGTCACATCAGCCTCCACTTGAGAAAAATCAGGATTTAAAGTTGCCTCAAAAGATAAGTTTTTACTTAAGTCAAGATTAAGTCCAATACCATAGTTTATTTCTGGTGTATCATAATTAACTCTATCATAATATTTATCTCTATTTCCAATAACATTGGTACTTACATATGGTAAGATGTTAAATACTTTATCGATTTTAATATCATTCATTACAATAGTATGGTCATTTTGGCACAAAACGCACGTATTGTCTCTATCAATCCTACTACTATATACCCTTGCAGTCACTCCCTGCTTAGTATTATCTCTATAGTTTGTACTAACCTTAATTTTCCAACTTTGATTTTTACCATTTGGAAAAGGGATTGAAGAGAAGGGAATAATAAATTCTACCTCATAACCAAAATCTGTATATCTTCCTAAAGTCTGATAATCAAAATTAGCATCCTGGCTCCATCCTGAACCACTACCCATACTCCAATCATTTGTATCAATTCTAATACCATCCGCTTGACTTCCATATAAGTTTGATGTTAAGCCAATATTATTACGAGCATCACCATAGGTGTCTAAATGAATATTTGCAAAATCATCTTCAAATAATGAC
>Ga0066378_10001148_pt1 | contig 10265 bp, 9 predicted proteins | sample Knorr_S23_td_DCM_FD_70947 | JGI IMG/M metagenome (GOLD analysis project Ga0066378, IMG submission 70947) | Marine microbial communities from Southern Atlantic Ocean transect - Knorr_S23_td_DCM_ad_71m_LV_A | ecosystem: Environmental > Aquatic > Marine > Oceanic | place: Southern Atlantic ocean...
CGACCCCTATCTATTCATGGATTAAGCATAACAGCCAGCTTGAAGATGAGGAGCTCATGAGAACATTCAATTGTGGGATTGGGCTGGTAATGGTTTTTGATTGTGAAAAATTTGAAGATACAAGAAGTATTCTAGAAAGTGAGAACATTCCATTCGCACTTATTGGGGAAGTTATCAAAAAAGAGGTAGAGCCTGTAATTTATCGCGGCAAGTTGAATTTATGAGCAAAAAAAAAGTTGCAATTCTAATTTCTGGTAGAGGGTCAAATATGGAAGCGCTAATTAAGGCTTGCCAAGACGCCACATTTCCAGCCTCAATTGAACTTGTAATCTCAAATAAGAAAGAGGCGTACGGACTTAAAATTGCACAATCATATGGCATTCACACACAATCACTTAACAGAAAAAATTTCCGAAATGATCATGATTTTGACAGTAAAATATCTGCTATCCTGAAAAAGAATAATATTGAGATTATATGTACCGCTGGATATATGAAAATTCTTACAAAGGATTTTGTCGAGTCCTGGCATAACCAAATAATTAACATACACCCTTCTCTATTACCTGACTATAAGGGTTTAAATACGCACAAAAGAGTATTAAATGATGGAGTTCAATTAGCGGGGTGTACAACGCATATTGTGGAGAGTGAACTTGACTCAGGCCAAATTCTGATGCAAGCAACCGTTCCAGTATTGAAAGATGATACAGAGGAGTTATTGGCGAAACGTGTTCTCCACATGGAGCATATCATCTTTCCTGAAACCCTGAAAAGAATTGCCACTAATCAATTTATATTTAATAAATAAGCAAGCCTTTAATCAGTTTATTGAATTTGCTAACCAACTATTTCGTCAGCACCAAAGAAAAAATCAATTTCGATTTTTGCATTTTCAAGACTGTCGGAGCCATGAACAGAATTCGCTTCCAAACTTTCTGCGTATTCCCTCCTTATGGTACCAGGTTCTGCCTCTGCAGGATTAGTAGCACCCATCAATTCTCTATTCCTCAATACCGCGTTATCACCTTCAAGCACTTGAACGACCACAGGGCCAGACGTCATAAATTGAACCAAGTCATTGTAAAAAGGTCTTTCTTTATGCACGGAGTAGAACTGCTCTGCCTGCTCTTTTGTTAAATGAATTTTTTTCTGCGCAATAATACGGAGACCGCCATCCTCCAGCTTTGTAATTATTTTTCCAATTAAATTACGTCTCGTAGCATCAGGCTTAATTATGGAAAATGTTCTCTCTTTTGTCATTATTTTAGACCTCTAGTTATTGTATTTTTGATTTTTTTATACTGAAACTATAAAATTTTCAATCATGAAAATTTAATTTTCAATGCAGTCTCGAATATATTGATTTAACAATCTAACCCCATAACCCGATGCCCAACTGTCGTTAACATCGCTTTTTGGACTTGTGATTGCGGTGCCAGCAATATCGAGATGAGCCCACGGAATGTCCTCAACAAAATAATGAATGAATTCTGCTGCAGTGATTGCCCCCGCATATCTTCCACCAATATTTTTGATATCAGCAACTTTGGAATTTATCATTTTCATGTATTTTTCATCAATTGGCATTCTCCACAAAAGCTCCCCTGTTTTTTTTCCTGAGTTTATTAAATTATCTGCTAATTCATCATTATTACAGAAAAGCCCAGCCATTTCTTGACCGAGTGCAACGAGTATCGCCCCTGTTAGAGTTGCAAGGTCTATTATGGCGGATGGCTTGTAATTCTGAATAGCGTATGTTGCTATATCAGCAAGCACCAACCGTCCTTCTGCATCCGTGTTCAGAACTTCAATAGTTTTTCCTGACATCGATTTTATTACATCACCAGGTCTCATTGCATTACCGTCAGTCATATTTTCAACAAGCCCTACAATACCAACAACATTTGCATTCGCCTTCCTTTTTGAGAGTGCGCTCATCAAGCCGATCACACTCGCTGAACCTGCCATATCACCTTTCATTTCATCCATTCCACCTGATGGTTTTATTGAAATACCTCCAGAGTCAAATGTTACACCCTTACCAAGTACTACCAATGGCTTTTGACCTTTGTTTGGGAGATATTCAAGAATAACTGTGTATGGCTCATTTCGGCTTCCTTTCGCAACAGCCAAGAGTGCCCCCATCGATAATTGATCCATTTTTTTCTGATTAAGAATTTTAATCTTTAAGTCTGGCCCCGCAAGATCGCCTATTCTTTTCGTATATTCATGCGGCGTTAAAATGTTTGATGGTTCATTAACAAGATCTCGAGTTAAATTCACGCCATCCAGTATAGCATTATAATTTTTATGGATATTTTCACTTGTTGTATGATGGCTTGTTATAAAGAGAACCTTATGAATAATATTTCCCTTATTTTTGGATTTATATTTTTCAAACTTGTAGCTTTTTAAACCAATCCCAAATGCAAGGCGTGCAGGTATTGACATCAGCTCAATATTTTTCTTTGTAGTTTCAATTCTAATTGAGAATTCGGTTATCTGAGACGAACAGATATATTGACAAATCTTACCGCCTTGATTTATCCATGAGCCTTCATCCATACTCGATAAATCTTTTATTTTAAATAATATTATCCGTGAAAACTCATTATTGTGCGGATGAACTAAATCGACAATGTTTTGTTCAATTTTATTTTTCTTTGATGATTTTCTAAGCTTCTCGTAGAGCTTTTTTATCTCTTTATCATTTTGAGATTTTTCATCAATTAATAAGCCCTCGTCTTCGCTAAAAAAAGATACAAGAACACCGCTGTTTTCAACGCCGATATCTACAAATGAAACTTTCATGACCCACCTAACTGATACTTTATTAGTACTATTTATTTAGTATAAATCTTGTTATAAATGTATATATAAACATTATTTATTACAAGCTTATCACTTCATGAGATTAATTAATACATACGTTACAGTGAATTTTATCAGAACATTCTTCATTGTTTTATTTGTAATATCAACACTTGCGTGGTTGACGCAAATAATAGATGACCTTACGCTTATCCTAGACAGAGATAGGAGTATTGCTGATTTCTTTAGTCTCACTATTTTGTTATATCCATATATTGTCTCAATAATAGCCCCATCCTCAGTGCTTATTGCATCAATTATTGTGATGGATAGGATGACACGTGACTCTGAAATGGTAATTCTGAATGCAAGCGGGATTAGCGTGATCCAAAAAATATCCCCCTTTCTGGTGGCTACAATTTTTATTACATTGTTAATTTATATACTCAGCATACATGTATCACCAATGGCTATGAAAGATTTTCGTGAAAAGATTAATGAAATTAAATCGGATATAATCAGTAGTTCATTTAAGAAAAATGAATTTAGTTCACCCGATGGTGACTATACAATCTACGTATCAGATATTTCCGATAATAATGATTTCTTGGGTATCATTATAAAAGATATGAAGTCTAATGACGTAATAATAACATACACAGCAAAAGTTGCTCGAATTATTGACGTCAAGGACCAGATTATTTTAGAAATGGAAAACGGGAAAATATACAGTGAAAATTTAAATTTATCAGACAAAGAGACAAGTGCCATAGTATTTGAGGAGTATAAAATAAACTTATCCAACATCTTCAAAGCTGTTGATAGTTCTTATTTTAAGGCGTCTGAAAAATCACTGAGGGAGCTGTTTAATGTCAGTAACATTTCATCGGGTGAAGATAGAGCGAAAAGAATCGAATATATGAATGAAGCACACATGAGAATCTCAAACCCACTCTATGCAATCGCCTTTTTATTTATCTCACTCTTTTTTCTGCAAAAAGATTTAAATTTTAGATCAATCAAATCATCAGCTATAATTGTAGTTGCGATATGCTCCTTTCTTGTCAAGCTCTGCGGACTTGTATTATCAAATAAAATAATGGTTTATGAATTATATTTTTTGCACTACATAATTCCTTTATTTATAATTTGCGCTTATCTGGTTAATCTAATTTTGGGTCATGTGAAGGAGGTCAAACACACAAATGCTGCTTTACAATAAATATTTTGCAATCCAATATTTAAAATCAATAGTGTTGATATTTTTTATTGCTTTAGCGCTAATTTTTCTAATTGATATCTCAGAAATATCCCGTAGGTTCGCTGATGTGAGTGATGTGAGTCTCATAAATATAGTCACATTATCTCTATACAAGCTCCCATCAACATTTGAAGAAGTATCTCCGGTTGTAATATTATTTGGTACTCTACTGTTCTTAAATAAGCTGTCGAGACATAGTGAGCTTATTATTTCAAATGCCTCAGGGCTATCGTTCTGGCAAGTTATCACTCCTCCGGCTGTAATATCCATCTTGTTTGGTTTATTTGTTATATTCATAATAGATCCATTAGGTATTCAATATAAGGATAATTTTTCATTGCTAGAGAGGGATGTAAAGGGTGAAAATAAGTTTATTAACCTAGAAGATGAAAAGGAGTTTTGGTCATCACAAAAAAATTCAATAGGTGAACTAATTGTAAATGCTGAGCAGGTTTATTTAAATCAATTGACATTAATTGATGCTACATTCCTTCAATTCGATGACAACCAAAATCTATTGGAAAAGTATGACAGTACGTATGCTAAATTCGAAGCAAATCAATGGATTTTACATAATGTTTGGGCTGATATGGAAGGGAAAAGCCGTGAATATCTTGAAACTCATAAAATAGAGACAAATTCAAATGAATTATTAATGTTTGAGAATGCAATAAAAAATAGTAATCAATCAATTTGGACTATTCTTGGGGTTATAAAAAAACTCAATTTAAACAGTATTTCAACGACAAAGCACGTTGTTGATCTAAATTTTTTGATCGCAATGCCAGCCTTAATGCTAGCACTAGTATTAACAGCTGCTTGCTTTTGCGTTAAATTATTTCGTGTGCAGCACTCAATCTTTATGATAATATTAGGTATAATTGTTGGTCTTTTGTTATTTTTTGTGAACCACATTTCATACATTTTATCGGAAAATGAAATATTTAACCCAATATTAGGGGCTTGGTGGCATATTATAACGGCAATTTTAATTGCAACAAAGGTTTTAATTTCGAGAGAAGATGGTTAAATAATATATAATGATAACCAGTAGATACATATATTTGGCTTGTATTATTATGCTTTTATTTGTCTCCCCAAATCTATGGGCAAATCAGCATGATGCAAATGATCTATATCCTTCAATATATTTTGAGGCTGATAATCTGCTATACGAAAATGATGGTAAAAATATTAAAGCCAGCGGTAATGCAAAATTATTCTACAAATCGTACATAGTTGAAGCTTCGGAAATTACCTACCTCCAAGAAATTGATCAAGTAATCGCCACAGGAAATGTAACGATGTCGGATAAAGGTAAGGTAAAAATTACAGCAAATAAAATAACTTTATCGGATGAGTTGAAGAATGGATTTCTTGAGGGAGCAAATATGATCCTCCAGGATGGTAGCAAAATTAGAGCTAATAAGGCTAATATAAACCTATCAAAATCTAGCACATTTACAGAAGCAAGTTACACTTTTTGTGAGAAATGTATTGAGGATGACGACTGTCCATACACTTGGGAATTTCAATCCGAAGAGGTGGTTCACGATGAATTAAACAAAAAAATAATCTTTAAGAATATCAAATTCAATGTACTTGATAAGACACTCTTGAGCCTACCGCAGTTTACATACCCCGACTTTACTGTGAAGCGCCAGTCAGGATTTCTTATTCCCACATACTCATTTTCGAATTTTTATGGTCATGCCATAAAAGTTCCATACATTTACATACTGGATGAGACAAGTGACCTGACAGTGTCTCCATTTGTCACAACAAAACAAGGACCTCTATTTGACTTTGAATACAGAAAAAAAATAGAAAATGGTGGAGATATATACATTAATCCAAACTTCATATATCAGGCAGATCCTTCCGATGTTGCACCCGGGGATAAGAAATTGAGAGCAAGCATTCAAACTCATGGAACCATACCCATCAATGATAATTTTGATTGGGGCTGGGATGCAACATATGCAACTGACGATACGTACATGAGAAAGTACAGTTTGGATAGTCGCACAAAATATAATTCCAATATATATGTTGAAGGACTAAAAGGGCAAAACTATCTAAATATTGCAGCTATAAATTACAAAAATTTACTTAATGAGACCGAAACACCTCAAGCAATACTCTTGCCGCGAATAGATCATCAATACAAATTTAATCTGCCAAATCTGAAAAATTTAAGCTTTGAAAATAATATTGTAAACGTCCAAAGGGCAAGTGGTGATGAGCAGATGAGACTTACGTCAGAGTTAAAATGGGATGAGAGATATATCTCAGATAATGGTATCATTATTGAACCTAAACTATCACTGAGAGCCGATCATTTACGAACATTTGATGAGTCAGAAGATCAGTTTACTAATTTTTCAAGAGTAGTTCCAAATCTATCTACATCAATTTCCTGGCCATTCTTTGACAACGCACCATATGGAAAGCAGATTATTGAGCCAAAGATAGCAATTGGATACGTTGGTGATGAAGAGACACACTCAGATCTTCTTAACGAAGATGCACAAACATTTAATTTCAATAGTCTAAATTTATTTGAGATGAATAGAAGTTTAGGCTTTGATAGAATTGATGGCGGATCTAAAATATCACTTGGTTTAAATTATAGCCTTCAAGATGATATTGGAGGGCTTTTAAATGCAAATATTGGTCAATCTTATCACGTCAGTGGGCTAAACTCACTTGCGTCAGATCAATGGTCCGGGACAGACAATTATCACTCAGATATTGTTGGCTCCATATCATACAACCTCAATGATGCAGTAATATTAGATTACAAGACTAGATATGACCGATCTTCCAGCGATAACTCCATCAATGAGTTTAATCTCGAGATGCATGATTTTAACAACTATAGTTTTGGCATAAACTATACTGATATAGAAGCGGAAGCCAATTGGTTAAATACGGGGCTTAACGCAAATGATCATGTGGCTCTGAGTGAACTATCTGGTTTCCTTGAATTCGGAATTACACCGGATTGGTCAATAATTTCGAGCGGGACATTTAATTTAGAGTCAGATGATTTCGTTAGTAACCAAATTGGACTCAGGTATGACGACGAATGTCTGGCATTTGATATAGGTTACCGAGAAAACTTATTTACAGACCGTGACATTAAAAAAGATAGGTCAATACTATTCAATTTCGAATTAAAAACATCAGCCTTAGATTAAAAATAAGATGAATCAAATCGATGCGAGCATTAAGATCTTTTTTAACAATATCATCACTAGTACTTTACTTTTTTTGTTTTGTTTCAATTTCAAAATCTGAGATCGTCTCAAAGATAATCTTACTTGTTAACGACATTCCAATTACTCAATCAGATTTTCAACAAAGAGCTGTATTTATTCAATCTAACAATCCACAATTGAGTGTTAGCGCAGTCTCCAGCCAAGCTGTTCAGGAATTGATTGATGAGGCAATAAAAGTAGATGCCTCGAAAAGCATGGGGATTACATACTCCACTGATGAGGTTGCATTAGCGCTCGATAAACAATTAAAAGCACAGGGAACGAGTCTTGAAAAATACACTGAAAAACTACGTGCTGATGGTAGCGATATAAAAACAATTATTAACGCTAGAATTGCAGCTACGGTATGGAATCAATATATTATCAGAAAATTTCGAAAATATGCTGACATTACAGTAAGTGAAGTTGATAAATATAAGAGGGACTTACTTGAAAAGGAGATCTTTCATATACAGATATTGAAAATACAAAATAGCGATATGTCCCCGGAGAAACTATATCTTGCGGAAAATATATCAACAAACTTTCAAAGCTGCGCAAATAACTTAGCCTTATATAAAGACCACCCTGATATTGAAATTGATGATATCTTTGATATCAGTATTAATGAGTTAGATGAGCCTTTCAAAACGATTCTAAACCATAAAAGCGATCAATTTTTACTTCCTATGCAAGTCATTGATAATGAATTAGTAGTGATGATAAATTGTACTCCTAAGAAAATGGTGTCTGATTTCGAGGTTCAAAATATTCTAATTTCTAATCAGCTCAAGGCATACTCCGAAAAAGAGCTAAGGAACTTAAGACAGGATAGTGTTATTGAAGACAAAAAATAAAAAATTACCCATCGCCCTAACAATGGGTGATCCTGCTGGAATTTCAGCTGAGATTACGGTCAATGCATGGTCATCAAGGTCTGTTGTAGAAATACCTCCATTCATTTTTTTTGGCAGTGAAGAATTACTTCATAGGCGAGCTAATTTTATTGATTGCAAAATAAAAACAAAAAAAATTAGCGAAGCGGAGATGGATTTGGCTGTGGATATATTTAAGGAATTTATACCTGTTTTTGATATCCCAATTATGAAAGAAACTATTGGTCAATATTCAGAAAAAAATGATCAAAAAATAATGAAGTCAATTTTAACGGCATACGATTCAATCAAGAGCGGCCTGACATCGGCTATCGTCACAAACCCAGTCAATAAAAACTCTCTACTCTATGAGGGTATAAAATTTAGCGGCCAAACTGAACTCTGTGCCCACCTGTGCCAATCTAAAAATCCAGTTATGCTAATGATGAGTGATGAACTTAAGGTTGTACCGCTCACTCGCCATATTCCAATTAGTGAGGTTTCACAATCGATCAACAAGTCATTATTGATTAATACAGTTAAAGTAATCAGCAATGATTTGAAAAAGTATTTCAATATATCTCAGCCCAAGATCGTCGTAACAGGTCTAAATCCTCATGCAGGAGATAATGGATTAATTGGAAATGAAGAAATTAATGTAATTGATCCAGTGATAAAAGAACTTCAGAGAGAAAAAATAAATATTCACGGTCCCGCTTCTGCTGATAGCCTGTTTAGTGCTGTCAATACTGACTCTGATATAGTCATTTGCATGTATCATGACCAAGCATTAATCCCAATTAAAACTATCTCAAATTTCACTGCAATAAATATAACACTTGGCATTGACATTATACGAACCTCACCAGATCACGGAACTGCATATCAAATTGCAAAAAAGGCAATTGCAGACCCATCTAGCTTAATAAGATCACTAATAATCGCAGACCAAATGGCAGAAAAAAATGCTAGATGATAACAATCACAATAATCGGTACAAAAAAAATCTTGAACTATCAGGCATTAATCCATCAAAAAAATTAGGTCAGAATTTTATATTTGACAAAAATATCTTAAACAAGATAACCAGTTTGATTAATCCTGATACTTGTGATTTGGTTATCGAAATAGGCCCTGGCCTCGGTGGTTTGTCTGAGGCACTCTTAAATAATAACGTAAAAAAAATTTTACTGGTGGAGAAAGATAGACAATTCACGCAATTACTTAATGCGCTAAAATCAAAATATCCAGATCAAATTGATATTATTTTTGAAGACGCAATAAATTTCAATTTCGATATTAAGAATTATGAAAATATCACAATTATTTCCAATCTTCCTTACAATGTAGCAACTAAAATACTGACCACATTGATCAATGCACATTATTCAACAAATAAATTGAAAAACATGGTCTTGATGTTTCAGAAAGAAGTAGCTCAGAGAATTACCGCGAATTACAGTGATAAACACTATGGAAGACTATCAATCATATCCCAATATTTGTATCAATGTAATGTTGAATTTGATCTAAATCCAGCAGTCTTTTATCCGAAACCCATGGTGGACTCATCAATAGTATCATTCAAAAGCCTTGAGAAGAAATCGGGTCCAGACATAAAAATACTAGAAAGTATTACAAGGGCAGCTTTTAGCCAAAGAAGAAAAAAAATAAGGACAAGCTTAAAAAACATAATAAGCGAGACTGATTTAGCCGAAAGACTGAATATTGATGTTAATTTGAGGGCGGAACAATTATCAGTAAATGAATATCTTAAAATATCTGAATATTTAGAGAAACTGAGCTAGTCGTTCAATCTGTCTGATAGCTCTTCAAGCAGTTGATTGACGTGCTCACTAATATTAGTGGTGTTTGCCTTAGTTATTTTCATTTTTTCAGAAGTAACTATTGATTTTAATTCTGAATATGCGACATCGAGATCATCATTGATAATTACGTAATCATATTCATTCCAGTGCTTTATTTCGTCATATGCTGCATTCAGTCTATTTTTTATTGTATCAATTGAGTCTTGGTCCCTCTTTATCAATC
>Ga0066378_10001155_pt1 | contig 10212 bp, 7 predicted proteins | sample Knorr_S23_td_DCM_FD_70947 | JGI IMG/M metagenome (GOLD analysis project Ga0066378, IMG submission 70947) | Marine microbial communities from Southern Atlantic Ocean transect - Knorr_S23_td_DCM_ad_71m_LV_A | ecosystem: Environmental > Aquatic > Marine > Oceanic | place: Southern Atlantic ocean...
GGTGATGCGGGCAGTTCATCGCCTTGAGATAAATCCGGTCGGTCGGCTTGTCCGGATCATCGTCCTTCACCTCCATTGGCGGAAACATGCTCTCGGCGTAGTAGGGGAGGTGTCCTGAGGTTTTGTACATGTTTTCGCGGGCGAGATGCGGCGTGCGCACGCGCTCGTAGCCGGCCTCGAATTCCGTCTCCTTGGCCAGTTTTTCCAGTTCCTCGATGAGCACGGTGCCCTTGGGCAGCCAGAGCGGCAGGCCGGGGCCGACGTCGTCGTCGAACGCGAACAACTGCATCTCACGACCTATTTTGCGGTGGTCGCGTTTGCGCGCCTCCTCCTGCGCTTCCAGCCATTCGTTGAGCTGGGTTTTGTTTTTGAACGCGGTGCCGTAAATGCGCTGCAATTGCGGGTTCTTTTCGTTGCCGCGATAGTAGGCAGCGGCGACCCGTAGCAGCTTGAACGCCTTGATGTTGCCGGTGCGCATGACATGCGGGCCGGCGCACAAATCGACAAACTCGCCGTTTTGGTAAAACGAAATCTCCTCTCCCTCGGGGATGTCGTCGACGCGCTCGACCTTAAAATTTTGCCCCCGCTCGGCGTAGTAGGCCTTGGCCTCTTCGCGAGTCTTCGTGCTGCGCTCAAACGTCTGGTTTTCCTTCGTCACCTTTTTCATCTCGGCCTCGATGGCCTCGAAGTCCTCGGGTGAAAAACGGTGCTCTAGGTCAAAGTCGTAGTAGAATCCCTCCGCGGTGGGCGGGCCGATGTCGAGCTTCGCATCGGGCCAAAGGCGAAGCACGGCGGTGGCTAGCACGTGGGCGCAGGAGTGCCGCAGCCGCTCGAGGTCGCTCATCTGGTTGCGTTCCTCGAGGGTCTTGCGCTGAACGTCGTGTTTGGCGGATTCCATTTTGGCGGTGTCCGCTTGGCCAAGCGCTTGGCCAAGCGCGTGAAAAGGGTTTTAGCTCTTCGGGCGAAGGATGATCGCCTTGTCGTGGGTGCCGTCGACCTCGACGCTGTGCGTCTCAATTTCGGGATCGTCCTTGAGGGCGTTGTGGATGATGCGCCGGTCGTAGGAGTTCATCGGCTCCAACTCGACGATGTCGCCCCAGCGTCGAACTTGATCTGCTGCCTTGATCGCCTTGTCGACGAGTTTGTCCTGTTCGCTGAATCGGTATCCGGCCACGTCGACGAGCACCTTTTCTGCGTTCTCATCCTGCTGGAACAGGATGCGGTTGAGGATGTACTGCAGGTCGAACAGCGTCTGGCCCTTGCGCCCGATCAAGCGACCGGAATCTTCCGGAGCCTGTATGTCGAGTACTTTGCTTCCGTCCTTGTCTTTCTCCTCGATGGTGGTCTCGAAACCGAGATTGTTCAGAATGGACTCGAGGAGTGCCTTGGGGTCTTGAGTGGATTCGCTCATGATTTGATGGGAAATTATTTTTTGCGTTTGTTTTTTGGCTTGGCCTTGATCGGTTTGGCCAAGGCTGCTTTGGAGGAATTCGCATCCGGGACGTCAACGACGATGTTACGGGTGAGCTTGGTCTGCAGAATGCTCAACATGTTTTGCACCGTCCAGTATAGGGTCAGCCCGGAGGAGAAATTGTACAGGAAGACGACGAAAATCAATGGCATGTATTTCATCATCTTTTGCTGCATCGGATCCATGGTAGGGGAGACCGGGGTCAGCCGTGACTGCACCAGCATGGTGATCGCCATTAAAATCGGCATCGGGTTGATTGGGAACCCGGCGATGTGCGCCACGGTGTCGGACTCGGACAGGTCGCAAACCCAAAGGAAATCTGCACCCCGCAGCTCGACGGCACTACGGAGCATCGTGAAAAAGCCAAAGAAAACCGGAAGCTGAATCAGGATAGGGAGACAGCCGCCCAGCGGATTGATTTTGTGTTCCCGCATGAACTCCATTGTTTTCTTGTTCATCTTTTGCGGATCACTCTTGTACTTCTCCTTAATCTCAGCCATTTGCGGTTGATAGGCGGACATGCGTTTCATCGAGATGGTGCTGGCCTTGGTCAGTGGCCAAAACAATAACTTGATGATGATGGTGATCGCGATGATGCTCCAGGCGTAAGAGAGGCCGAAGCTGTTCAGGCCGTTCATCGAACGCAAAAGGATGCGTGCGAAGAACCCAAAGAAGCCGTCGAAACCCATCACAGATTGTAGTGAGTTATTGTGTGCGACGCCGTGGTTGACAAGCGTGCGGTATTCCTTCGGGCCGGCGTAGGTGGTGAATTCATGAATCACAGGCGTGCCGTTTTCGATCACGCCTTGAGGCAATTCAATGGCGGCCAAAATACCGGTGTGATGTACGTATTGCCCCTCGGTTGGGATGTCGTTGAGCAACCGATGGGAAGTTTTGTGTGAGATGACCTGTGCGCCGGGCATCTGGGTTTTCGGCATGGTGGTGATCGCAAAGAAGCGATTGTGAATACCGACCCAGTTGATGGGCGCTTGCGGGGGAGAACTAAAGTTCAGACGGGGCGTGCCCGGGAAACATCCAAGTGTGCGATTGGCGAACCATCCTTCGTCGATCTCCTCGAGATCGTCGCCGTTGTGCCATTGAGTGCCCCAGACCGGATATTGACTATCCGGTTGAAGCGGCATCGCCGTGCCCAGCACCAGTTTGCGGGCGTTCAGTTGAACCGGTTCGTCCTTCGTGTTTTCCAGCTTGATGGTGGTGTGGAGCATGTAGTTCGTGCCAGCGAAGAAATTCTTGGTGATCCGGATGCCGGCCTGATTGGTGGACACCATCGTCACCAGATTTTTATCGCGAGCGATGGTGAACTCCGAGTCCTCCAGACCGTTCAGGGAGAACACCGGCAAATCCACTCCGTGATTCAGGTGGATCACATCCGCTTGGTTTGTGCTGCTGCAGGGCTTGGCTTCGTGATGGTTCAGCCCCACCGTTTTTAATCCGCCTGCCGAGGTGAATGTGTAAACTGAATCCTCAGTCTCGAGCGAAACCAGTTTTTCCGACTCCAATTCAACGGATGGTTTGATCCCCGGATCGGAGGGCAGGGGAGTGGTGGTCGGTAGGCTCGGTTGCTGGACCACATTGGTGTCAACGGCATTGGTGGAGGTTGTCACAGGCTGCGGTTGCTGCGGGCGCTGCGGCAATTCCGGCCACGTCAGGAAAAGCAGGATGACGCAAATGATGACAACGATGATTCCGGTACGGTCCATGAAAGTTTGTTCTTTTAACGCGGGGTCTTGGCTTGGCCAAACTCAGTCCACTTGGCGGGGACGGGATCATGGCCGCACCCGCCCCACGGGTGACAACGCACGATTCGGCGGAGCCCAAGCCAACAGCCCCGCAGCGCGCCGTGGGCCTTGATGGCATCCAGCGCATACGCCGAGCAGGATGGCGAAAATCGACACGAACCTCCCGGGCCAAACAGGGCATTTTTGGCCGGCGATAGAACCAGTCGATAAAACCGGATCACCAACAAGAGGATGTGTTGAAATGGGTTCATCAATCTGTGTTGGCTGTGGCGTAGGCGGACCCTGTGGATGGCGGCAGCAGACCGGTTTGTTTCAGCAGTCTGAGAAAGTCCCGTTCCACCGCACGAAACCCTCGGCCGGCGATGGACTGTCTCGCAACCAAGACCAAGTCGACCGGTTCGAGCAACTCCCGGCGATGAAGCCGGAAGCACTCGCGCATCATTCGGCGAGCCTGATTTCGGACGGTGGCCTTGCCAATCCGACGGCTGGTGACCACCCCGAGACGGGAAGGGGACTCCGGCGGAAGTGTCTGCCAATTTGCCAAAAGACAGCCCTTGGCCAAGCGCTGACCGTTTTCCCGGTTGGCCCGGAAATCCGCACTGGCTTGGATACGGCTGGACTTTGGAAAAATCGCAGTTAGGCCGGAGGCCGTCATGGGTGCCGGAAGGGCTTAGGCGGGAGTGAGACGCGCCCGGCCGCGTGCGCGGCGCCCGGCTAAAATCTTGCGACCTGCCTTGGTGGCCATACGTGCGCGGAAACCGTGCCTGCGTTTGCGTCGGATGTTCGACGGCTGGAATGTTTGTTTCATCTGAATCTAAAAAAATCCTCCCAGTGAGCGGGAAGAATGCGGTTCAAAGTCGTCTGTGCGCCGTGAAGCGCGTCCCCTTTTCCCCTCCTTCGCTCGGAAAAAGGGCGGGAAAACTAACAGTATCGCGTCAACTGTCAAGCATCAGAATCCCGTGAATCAGCAAAAAACGGATTTTTTATGGGATTTGCCAAGCAGGCGGACTCTACCTTACGGTTCGTACGCCGCGCTCTGCGTGGTTGTACCGATGTTGATGCTCAGAGCCAAGCCCCCGGAATCGTGGTTGGCCAAGGTGTTGTCGAATTTGGACGCCGTCTTGATCGATCATGCTCATTTGGAGCGAAAAGCGGCCCAATCGGCGCTCAAACTGCAGCGTTACCAGCAGTTGACGGCATCACTGCCGGAGTTGACGGAGATCGCCATCGAGGAGTTGGAGCATTTCAACTTGGTGCTTAAAATACTGGACGACAGAGGGATGGCGCTTGGCCAAGCGATCTCCAGCCCCTGGATTTCCGGAATGATGAACTCGGTTCGCAAGGGCCGAAACGAGCAGGTGATCGATCATTTGCTCTGCGCGGCGATGATCGAGGGGCGAAGTTGCGAGAAATTTCAGATTCTTTCGGAGGCGTTGGCTCCGGTGGACTCGCGCTTGGCCAAGTTCTATGCAGACTTGGTTGAATCGGAGGGCAACCATTACGCCTCGTATCTGCTGATGGCCAAGCGGATCGACGAAAGGGAGACTGAGCGGCGTCTCGACTACTATCTCGACTTGGATGCGGAACTGGTGGTGCAGCCAAGCGAACTGCCGATCCTGCATTGAGCCGATTGGCCAAGCGCATTTTCCGCTTGCATCTGGCCGGAATTCGCGGATCTTTCCCAAAACCTATGTCTGTTGGATTAACAGCAATTTCAAGGAGGATTGCAGGTTTGGCAGGTGTGCTCGCCGTTGGTCTGCTGAGTCTTGCATCCGTGAACGCCGCAGTTCAGGTCTCCACCCCGGGTTGGGGTGGTAAATCGCTCGACCGAGTCTTGCTCGACGGCTCCGATGCCAGACAGCAGTTGCTCGTCACCGAATCGTTGCCGGACGGTTTTCTTGTCGATCACACGCGAAGGGTCAAGGTGACCACCGAGCCGGAAGGGTTGGTGAAGGTTTCCGATGGGCTGGTCGAGCCGATGTCAAACGGCTCGGGACAAATCACTGTAGAGACTGCGTCGGGCGGGAAGGCCTCCATTCCGTTTGAGGTCAAAAACGTCGCGCTCGAAAAGCAGGTCAACTTTTCAAACTCCATCGTCCCGCTGTTCACCAAGCACGGCTGCAATGGGGGAGGGTGCCACGGCAAGTCCGGTGGCCAAAACGGTTTCAAGCTCTCGCTGCTCGGATTCGAACCGCCGGAGGATTACGAGTACCTGCTACGCGAGGCACGCGGCCGGCGCATCTTTCCGGCTGCACCAGAGCGGAGTCTGCTGTTGCTCAAGGCGAGCGGCCAGTTGCCGCACGGGGGTGGTTCCCGGATTGATGCTGGCTCGTTCGACTACAAGATGATTGTCAAGTGGATGAGGCAGGGCATGCCCTACGGCAAGCCGACCGATCCCAAGTTGGAAGCGATCGAGGTGCACCCTGCCGAGCGCGTGATGAAACGTGGCGCGCAACAACAACTCGTGGTGCTCGCCAGGATGACCGATGGATCAGTCGAGGATATCACTCACTCGGCTGTCTATGAGGCGAATGACCGCGAATTCGCCGAGGCCGACAACACCGGCCTCGTCACGGTGGGCAACCATCCCGGTGAGATCGCGGTGATGATTCGATACCAGGACAAGGCATCTGTTTTTAGGGCATCCGTCCCGTTGGGTGCGCCGGTCGAGAGTCTGCCTTCCGAGAATAACTTCGTGGACAAGTTTATCTTTGCGAAGCTGAAAAAAGTGGGCATGCCGCCATCGGTTGTCGCTGATGATTCCACGTTCCTTCGTCGCGTGACACTCGACATTGCCGGCCGGCTTCCCACGGTCGACGAGGCGAAGGTGTTCGTTGCGGACGAGTCGCCCGGTAAACGAGCTGCACTGGTCGAACGCCTGTTGCGGACGGAAGAGTACGCCGAGTTTTTTGCGAACAAATGGTCGTCGCTTCTTCGCAACAAACGAGCCAACGGGGCGCAGTTGAAAACCACGATGGCATTCTACGACTGGATCAAGGAGAGCTTTTACAACAACAAGCCGTACGACCGTTTTGTACGCGAGATTCTTGCTGCATCGGGAGACCTCAAGCAGAGCCCTCCGACGGCTTGGTTCAAGCAGGTTAGCTCTCAGCAGGCCCAGATGGAGGATACGGCGCAGTTGTTCCTCGGCACTCGTCTGCAGTGTGCCCAGTGCCACCATCATCCGTTCGAAAAATGGTCGCAAAATGATTATTACAGCTTCATGGCGTTTTTCTCGCGAGTGGGCAAGGCAAACGCCGGTCGCCCCGGGGAGGACATGGTTTTTCACCGGGCCGGCGTGGCGCAGGTGACCAACAAGAAGACCAATAAACCGGTCAAGCCGGCCGGGTTAGGCTCGGGCGAGTTGGCGATCGCGCCAGTCGAGGATCCCCGGCACCGCTTGGTTGACTGGATGAAGGTCGATGACAATCGCCTCTTCTCCAAGACTCTCGTGAACCGTTACTGGAAACATTTCTTCGGTCGTGGCCTTGTCGATCCCGAGGATGATTTTCGTTCCACCAACCCGGCGACGCATCCTGCGTTGCTCGATGCATTGGCGGATCATTTTGAAAAATCAAATTATGACCTCAAGGAGTTGGTGCGAGTGATCACCACCTCGACCACATATCAGTTCAGTTCGGTTCCCAACCAGCACAATACGAAGGACAAACATTACTTCTCGCGTTTTCAGCCCAAGCGCCTGACGGCGGAAGTGCTTTACGATTCGTTGAACGACCTAATCTTGGCCAAGAGTGATTTTAGCGGATTGCCTGTGGGGACCCGTGCTGTTTGCCTGCCGGACAATAGCTATAACAGTTCCAATTATTTCCTGAGCGTGTTCGGTCGGCCGGACTCGTCCAGCGCCTGCGAATGCGAACGATCACAGGAGGCGAGCCTTGCACAGAGTCTGCACCTGTTCAACGCGAAGAACATCCACGAACAACTGGCTCGTAAGGATGGTCGTGCTGCGAAACTGGCGTCCGACAAGGAGAGCAGCCACGAGTTGAAGCTCAACAGTCTTTACTACCGGGCATTCGCGCGACTGCCCCGCAAGGAGGAGGTGGACGTGGCGGTCGGTTATTTAAAACGTGAAGCGGTGGACAAGGACGGCAAACCGGTGGACAAAACCAAGGAACGGTTCGAGGATATTCTTTGGGCCTTGGTCAACACCAAGGAGTTCCTTTTCAACCACTAAGCGGTTGCGTTGAATGCTTCCACTTGGCCAAGCGTATTATTAGGCATGGCTCATCTATTTTTATCCCGACGCACTCTTGCAGGTCTGCTTTTGCTTGGGGCGCTTGGCCAAGCGCTTGGCCAACTGCCGACTTCCCGGTTAACGGCCATCTTCCCCATGGGATGTCAGGCCGGCGGTGAGACTGAGGTCACCACGTTCGGAGGGGATCTTGAGGGCGCAACTGGGCTGTATTTTTCCCGTGCGGGCATTAGTGCCGAACCGATCAAGGCGGGTGAGAACAAGTTTCTGGTCAAGGTGGATGCCGGGGTGCCGGCAGGGGTTTACGAGATTCGATACATCGGGGCCTTCGGAGTCTCGAACCCCAGACCGTTCGTTGTCGGTTCCGCTGCGGAATTGAATAGCCCGGGAGCGAACACCGGCGTCGGTTCGGCATTCGCCGTGAGTGCCCAGTCGACTGTTAACGGAGTGGCGATCGCGCGGCAATCGGTGTGGTACAGGTTGCCCGGCAAAAAAGATCAGCGCCTCCTGTTTAGACTTTCAACCGAAGCACTCGATTCAAGGTTGGATCCTGTCATGTACCTGCGCGATGCTGAGGGAACCCGCTTGAAACGAGCCGGAGCGGAAGGGTTAATCGATCATACGCCGGCTAAGGACGGAGACCTGTTTGTGCAGATTCACGACGCGGCATTCTCGGGAGGGCAGGAGCATTTCTTTCGTTTGGAAATCACAACTGGACCTCATGTCGACTTCGTTTATCCGCCCGTCCTGAATGACCTGAAGGGGTCCAGTCTCACTCTGTACGGAAGAAATCTTCCCGGCTCGGTATTGTCGAATAAAATCGGTTTGGATGGTGCCCGGTTGGAGGAACTGGTCGTTGGCGTTGGAGACTTGACCCGGTCGGAGTTGCCGGGTGGTGTTGTTTTGCCGCCGGCTTCGATTGTGCTTGATGGAGGCGTGTATCGCTTGGCCAAGGGCAAATCGGTGAGTAATCCGTTTTTCGTTGCACATGCGAGCGGTCAAACTCTCACGCTGGAAAAAGAGGACACAGACAATCAGGCGGAACCGCAGACTGCCAAATCTCCCGGAGTGCTCGCCGGACGGTTTTTTCCGGCACGTGACGTGGATGCGTACAAGTTCCCATTGAAGAAGGATGGCGTCTATTGGCTGGATGTTTACTCCCAGCGATTGGGGCATAATACCAATCCCTACGTCACGGCGCAGATTGTAAACGTCGCTGCAGACGGAAAGGAAAGTGCTGAGAAGGCCAACGAGTTTTACGAGTCGAAGGATAATCCGGGGGGGCGGGAGTTCAATATGACCAACCGTGATGTGACGTGGCGATTTCAAGCCAAGTCCGACGGATACCTGAAAGTCGAGTTACGCGACCTGTTTAACCAGGCCACCGACGATTCTTTTAAATCCTATCTCGTTTCGGTTCGGCAGGAGACTCCCGGATTCAAGTTGGTTGTCCACCCGCAAACTGTTCCAGTGGCCAAGGACAAACGAAACATTGAACTGATGGCAACTCACTTGCGCAAGGGATCCAGTTTGCCCATTCGCTTCGTGGCGATCCGGAGAGGCAACTTCAACGCCCCGATTGTCGTGAATGCGAATAATCTGCCAGAGGGGATCAAGCTACGGAATAACGAGTTTAAGCAGGGCCAAACTTCCATAACCGCCCATTTGATGAACGAGGGAGTGGAGCAACCTTTTACCGGGGAGATTCAATTCGTCGGTCAGGCGGAGATCGGGGGTGCCAAGGTGGATATTCCGGCTGTGACCACTGTCACGCGTCACCGGGTCGGTGATTATAATAACGAACCTGTCTTGGCGCGCTTGGCCAAGGGGAGCGTGTTGTCGGTGGCACAGGGCGATCCCGAACCGGTTCGGGTCACCCCGGTTGGCCAGGCGGTGTTCAAGGGGGTCTCCAACGGAAAAGTGAAAATCCCGCTTGGCATTGAACGGCATGGGGAATTTACCGCGAACTTCAAACTCAAAGCCTATGGGGTTTCCCAGTTGAATAATTTGGGAGAGTTGGAAGTGAAGAAAGATCAAAAGGAGGCGACCCTTGAGGTCGACTTGGCCAAACTGAAAGAGCCGGCCGGGAGACATGAATTTCATCTCGAATCGACCGTGAAGGGCAAATACCACTACCCGCCCTTGAACGGCAAAAAGAGCGATAAAAAACGGGACGTGACCTACCGGTTGTTTACCATGCCGATTGTACTCGATGTTGCCCCCGCACCTACCGCAAAACCTGAGAAAAAATAAGGATATTTCCTAGTCTGTGGTTGATTCGGTTTTTCAGTGGGAATGGCATGAATTATGCCGTTTGCTTCAAAACTTTTTCTCGCAATCCGGAGTGAAAAAGGGCAGGATTGAACTCGATGAAATTAGTTCTCGATTCCCACAATGTAGAAGTCACCGATGCAATTAAGGAGCATGTTCAAGTCTGCATCGATAAACTCGAACATATGAACCAACGAGCCGTGGAGGCGAGGGTTCACCTTGAACGGGATCACGTTGGTTTGCCCACGAATAAATTCAAGTGTGCCATCCATTTGTATTTCAAGGGAGCGGATTTATTTGCTGAGGATTACGAAAACGACCTCTATGCATCGATCGATTTGGTCACAAAGAAAATTCAGTCTCAACTTCGCAAGCGCCACAACAAGATTATCACACGACACCACTCTGGGGCGTCGAAGGCCAAGGAGGAGTTGCAGGCAGCGAGTGTCTAATGGTTTTCGATTGATCAATTAATGATTCTTCGAGCGAGAGCAATC
>Ga0066378_10001162_pt1 | contig 10148 bp, 8 predicted proteins | sample Knorr_S23_td_DCM_FD_70947 | JGI IMG/M metagenome (GOLD analysis project Ga0066378, IMG submission 70947) | Marine microbial communities from Southern Atlantic Ocean transect - Knorr_S23_td_DCM_ad_71m_LV_A | ecosystem: Environmental > Aquatic > Marine > Oceanic | place: Southern Atlantic ocean...
GTTCGCTCAGCAGCGATGCGGTGAGAGGGCTCCACTCCGCCGGCTTGTGCACAACCGTGCAGCCAGCTGCCAATGCGGGGGCGATCTTCCAGGTCGACAACATGAACGGTGTGTTCCATGGGGTGATGACACCGACCGGTCCGATTGGCTGCCGCATCGAGTAGTTCACATGATGTTGATCGGGCATCAACCGACCATCTGATGCTGAAGGTGCGTGGTCAGCAAAAAACCGGAAGTTTTCAGCGCCTCGCAGCGCCGCCTCAGACATGAATCTGATGGATTGGCCAGTGTCGATACACTCCACGGTCGCGATCTCGTCACGATGCTCAACGATGAGATCTGCGACGCGATGCAAGATGCGTTTGCGCTCTTTACCCGATGTGCGTGACCACTCTTCGAAAGCGTCGGCCGCTGCTTGGGCTGCGGAATCAATGTCCGCCGCTGATGCCGACGCAATCGTTCCTAATGGTCGACCATCGACCGGAGACATATTCTCAAACGTTGACCCGTCGAGGCTTGAGCGACGCTCGCCACCAATGAGATGTTGAACCGGCTGCGTGGTGACCAGAGCAAGTGATTCTTCTGCAATTGATTCATACGCCTCGAAGGTTTTGTCCGCGGCCATCGTCAGCCCCCGTTTCGTTTGATCATTCGATCACGAACACCGTTTCGATTGACTCGAAACTCGGCATCGATCTCTTGAACCTCTGAGCTCAACATCGTGGTGCTCGCGGCCTCGGCCCCGATGAAGTCCTCAACTGCATCGATGAGCACATTGGCAAGTTGCTTCTTTTGTTCGCTGCTTCGACCGGGCCCAATGCGCGCAACGACGGCGATAAAGCGATTATCCGCATGACGGTCAGCGATGGCCACATGATTTCTGCCGACCGCTCTCGTGCGAAGCGCATCAACCGGTGCGAGACCTGAATCGATCACTGCATCATGAACTGCATCGACCAACCCGTCGATGTCAGTGGGTCCTCCCATCGTTGAGCAGGTATTCACAGAAAACTCGATCGTGATATGCGGCATCGCCTCAATTATTGACGATTGGGCGAGGGCCCAACGACCGAGAAGGCATCGGCAGGTGGGAGGTCATTACGCTCGGCTCTTGTCTGAACATGATTCGCTGACTACGTTGCTCTCAGGGGGTGACCACCATGGCTGGCAGTTATCACGAAGCACCAGAATCACTTGGCACTGCGCCGCCAGGATGTCCGGCACATGCGACATGGTCGCCGCTGTCAACCGAATACCTCACCGACCCGTATCCGATTGCTAACGAACTACGCGATGAACACTCAGTGTTCTGGTCGGAACAACTCGGTCACCTTGTTGTCACCGACATGGATCTCATCGAAGAAGTCTTTATGACACCCGATGTGTACGCATCGAGCAATGTGCAAGACCCGATTGCGCCGCTCTGCCCAGCTGCCCAGAATGTGCTCGGTGCCCCTGACTTCAACCCGGTTGCGGTGATGTCGAACCGTCAAGAACCCGATCACGCTCGAATCAGGGTCTTCACTCGTCAGGGGTTCAGCAATCGACGACTGAAAGCCCTCGAGGACTACATGCGGAGCCGTGCAACGAAGTTGCTCGATGAAATGATCGCAAATGGTTCGCCGGCTGAGTTCGTGCAGCAGTTCGCATTTCCTCTTCCCGCTGAAATCGTGTTCAGGCTCATCGGCTTTCCTCCTGAAGACGATCGCATGATCAAGTCATGGTGCGTCAACAGAAAAGCCTTCTCGTGGGGTCACCCAACCGACACCGAACAGGTTGCGATCGCGGAAGGCATGCTCGACTACTGGCGCTATTGCCGGGAGTTCGTTGCCTCTCGTTGCGAAAAGCGTGAAGATGATTTCACCTCAGAACTTCTCAACGCCTGGGAAGCCGATTCGGGCCCCGACCGTGACCCCGATGCCACGACCGGCATTTCCTATAGCGAAGTCGAGTCAGTGGTCTATGGCATCAGTTTCGCCGGCCACGATCCGGTGACCGCCTTGATGTGCAACACGTTGCTGTGTTTGCTACCGCGGCGTGATCAGTGGCAGGCACTTGTCGAGGACCCGTCGCTCGCTGCGAACGCAGTTGAAGAAACGCTTCGCTATGAGTCGAGCCAGATTTCATGGCGACGCGTGACCACCCAAGACACCACAATCGGCAATGTTGACGTGCCCGCAGGAACGAGGTTGATGCTCAACTTTGCGTCGGCGAACCACTCTCCCGATCATTTTGAGAACCCTGACGAATTCGACATCACTCGGGCCGGAGCGAACAAGCACATCAGTTTCGGAAAAGGCATCCATTTCTGCCTTGGCGCCGGCCTCTCACGAATGGAGGCCCGTATCGCCCTCGAACTCCTTGCTGAGCGCCTGCCAACATTGCGTCTCAGCGAAGGCCAAACGTTTGACTACTTCCCAAACATCACGTTCAGAGGCCCCAACTCACTGCACTTGGAGTGGTCATGACGCTGTACGCAGTGCAGAAATTTCTCTACGAACTCAATCGCACCCCGGCGTTACAAACCGCCTACGAAGAAGACCGTCACGCAGTGCTCGAACCATATGACCTCAACGAAGAAGAAACATCTGCGCTCGTTGAACCCGATATCGGCAAGTTGTTTCACCTTGGAGTCAATGGTCAGATCCTTATGCACTTTGCTGCCTTTCACCAGATCGAATGGCAGGACTACCTACAGCGCATGCGCAACGGAATTGCGAATTACGGACCTGTGCGAGAGGGTGTGTATGCAATGACAACCGACCTCAATGACGTTGTTGCGCCGGTTCACCAATCGTCTGAAGGGAGTGCCTCATGAGTCTTGTTTTTGCTGGTGTGTGCTCACACGCACCGGGAATCACCGGTCGTGCGCATATGGCTGACCCTGATGTTCGTGACCGTTTTTACGATGCCTTTAGGCAAATGGGTGATGACCTTCGAGCTGCCCAGCCAGACGCGGTAGTCATCATTGCGGCCGAGCACTTTGCGAACTTCTTCATGAACAACATGCCGTCGTTTGCAATCGGTATGGCCGATTCGTATGAGGGACCCATCGAAGACCCGGGTTGGCTTGGCCTTGAACGACGTCAGGTGCCCGGCAATCGTGATATCTCACAACGGTTCATAACCGAAGTGATGAAAGGTTCCGATATTGCCTATGCCGAAGAGTGGAAGTTTGACCACGGCATTATGGTGCCGCTCAACTTCCTCACACCCGACTATGACATTGCGGTGATTCCCGTGAACATCAACTGTCAGGGGCCGCCCCTTGCGCCGCTCGAGCGGGCGTGGGCGTTTGGTGAGTCGATGCGCCGGGCGTGTGAGGCAATGCCTGAACGCATCGCAATCATCGGCACCGGTGGTATTTCTCACTGGCCAGCAACTCCTGACTCAGGGAAGATCAACGAGAAGTGGGATCTCGACTTCATGGATCGCTGGTGCCGCAACGATAAAGACGCACTGCTTGACAATGAGATGTATAACGACTTGAAGGTTTATGCCGATGCAGGCCAGGGCGGTTTTGAGATTCGTACGTACCTCACCGTTTCTGCAGCAGCGGGAGGGGCACAGGGAGTTGTGCATTTCTGTGAGCCGATCCCCATTTTCGCCGTGAGTTGCACGGTCGCGACGTACGACCTCGCCTCTGTGTAGTTACTCAGGGTCCTGTTGTTGCTGCATCATCTGCGCCGATGAGGCGAATGAGGTGAGAGTGATGAGCCCGAGGCCGGACGCGATCACGAACGTCCACGATGGGCTCCAGGCAAACATCGGCACCCATAGCAACGGACCGAGTCCGTGGCCAACAAACCGGAAGCACAGTACCGATGACAGCGCACCGCCACGGTTGTCGGGAACAGCGATTGCTGCGAGGTTTTGCAAGATCACCACGATGAAGCCGACGAGAGCACCAACGATCGTCCAGGCGACGGCGAACAGCCATGCTCCGGTGATCAACCCGAGTGGAAGCGAAAATGCCAACGACGAGAGACAGGCGACAAAAGATGATCGCCTCGCCCCCCAGTTATCGAGAAGTTGACCAAAAATTGGTCCTGCGATCGCTCCGCTGATTCCACCGAATAACAAAATGAAACCAGTGGCGGTCGACGAAATGAAAAGCTCATCTCGCAAATAGAGGCCAACGATCATCGGTAAACCGACTGGGCCTGCAGCGGCGGTGAGCGCGGCTACCCATAGCAAAATCATTCGAGGTTTAAGGAGAGGCTTAATTGGTGGTGCTGCCGCTGCCGGACGTGATTCACCTTGTGGAGGTTGTGTTGCGAGCACGAGGCCGACAACTGCGATGACGGCGAATGCGATACGCCAATTGAACGCAGCGGCCACGCCACCGGCAAATGGTGCCGCTGCCCCACCGATTGCCTGAAAACCTGTGTACACACCAACGGCACGGCCGAGGCGAGATGGGTCGATGACTTCACTCAAGCCGGCAATGAGTAGCGGCGTGATGAACGCATTTGCTGCGCCTTGCAACAGGCGACCGGCGACGAACACCGCGAGAGTCGGGGCGAATACGCACAGCACCGATGCCAGCGCATAGGTAATGAAGGTGGCGCGAATCACTCGTCGTCGACCAAATCGTTCACCAATGGTCCCCGACACGGTGAGGAGCAACGCGAACGGAATCATGTAGCCGCTAAACGCCCAGTTCACCGCTTGAGTTGAGGCGTTGAAGCTTTCCCGCAGTTCGGGATAGATGGAGATGACCATCATCGTGCCGAATGGCCCCAGAAATCCCCCGAGGTATAGCGGCAGAGTGGCCAGCGTAAGTACCCGGTTTGAGACACCTGAATCGGTTGTTGGTAAAGAAGACATGTTTTCGCTCAGAACTTGATCGTCGCAGATGAAATACATGTTCTCGGTATCGAAGTGCGGTGATGACAGGTCTTGGCGGTCTTCGATGGCATATCTGTGGAGTCGATCGGTCAGACTCGATGACATGGCACGACCTCAAGAAGACATGGGAAAAATTGGGCTTTGGTATGGCGGCATCGATTCGCTGCCTTCACCTCAGGCTCGAGAGGCAATTCAAGAAGCCGAGGCACTTGGTTATGGGTCGCTGTGGCTCGCAGAAGCGGTTGGACGTGACCCATTCGCTCACGCCGGCATATTGTTGAGTGCAACCGAGCGGATCGTTGTCGCTACCGGTATCGCAAATATCTACGCCCGTGACCCTATGACAATGGTTGCCGGCCAACGAACCCTCGCCGAGGCCTTCCCAGGCAGGTTTTTGTTGGGCCTCGGTGTAAGCCATGCACATCTTGTCGCCGGTGTGCGTAAGCACGACTATTCGAAGCCTTACACGTACATGGTCGACTATCTCGAACGAATGGCGAAAGCACGATTCATGGCTGTTCAACCCACAGTTGAACCTGGCGTGTTACTCGCAGCCCTAGGGCCAAAGATGTTGGAACTTTCGGCGACACAGGCAAATGGTGCCCACCCGTATTTCACGACGCCAGAGCACACCGCAATTGCACGCGAAACGATGGGTAACGACGCGTTACTCGCACCAGAACAAATGGTGGTGCTATCAACAGATCCGGATGAAGCTCGCGCCATTGCTCGGGCAGGTATGAAGATCTACCTTGGCCTGCCTAACTACTACAACAACTTGGCTCGACTCGGCTTTGAAGAAAGCGACTGGTCTGATGGCGGAAGTGACCGACTCGTCGACGCCATCGTTGCTTGGGGCACGGAGGATCAGATCGCTGCTCGAATAGCGGAGCATCATGATGCTGGTGCGGATCATGTCTGCGTTCAGGTCATCACAGACACCCCAGATAAGCCACCTCTCGACGAGTGGAGAACACTCGCCAAAGTGCTTCTCTGATTGTTAATGACATTGAAATCCAATGTCGTTCCAATGATGCGGATAGGTGGGTCGCCAGAGGCTTGGGTCAAATTTTTGTCCGAGCGCCGGCCTCAAAAAAGCACTAGAGTCATTTCGGTATTGAGCGACCTCGCAAATGCGTCTGGAGAAAAAAGTTGCAACTAGACAACGCCTTTCCGACCTCGGATTCAAGCCCCCCCGAGAATTCGCCACCGGGCGGATCTGGCCGAGGGCACATAAGCGAGCAAATTAAGGAACTTTCGCGAGAAGAACTCGAGTTAGCTCTTCTTCGCTCGATTGATCAAGCCGTACATGTTGATGCAGAATTCCTCCAAACGAAAGCGGAGTTAGAACAATGCAAGCGTGAACTTGGATTGAGATGGGTTCTGGCGAGGGCTATTCGTGTCCTTTTCCGAAAGTTACGCGGAATCAGTCGATAAATGAGCACAGAAAAAGGCCTGGAAAGCACTGGGCCGAAAAAGAGAGCTACAACCGACCCCGCGCCGTCTTCCCGGGAGTATTCCCCCCAGTTTTCAATCATTACCCCTGTCTACAATCCGAGGTACCGCGATTTCTTGAAGTGTGCGAAATCGGTTCGGAAACAATCATTTCGGGACTGGGAATGGTGCATTGTTGACGACGGGTCAACAAAGAGGCTCATCTGGCCGATAATTCGAATTCTGGCATCGTTTAACCGACGGATCTCCGCTCGTCGACGAGACACAAACGGTGGGATATCAGTTACTTCAAATGACGCTTTGAGCCTCGCCAAAGGGCGCTTTCTTGTGCCTCTTGATCACGATGACCGACTGAAGAAAAGAGCTCTTGAGTTAGTTTCTGAAGCTGTCAAACGGTCGCCAGAAGCGCAATTTCTTTACTCCGACGAAGAGGTAATCAATGGTCGGGGAAGGCTCCTTAAGTACCTCCAGAAGCCTGAATGGTCTCCTGAAAGACTCCTTTGCCAAAACTATTGCAACCACCTATCTGTCTTCGACCGAGCTCTTGTTCAACAGGTCGGCGGCTATCGCGAAGAATATGACGGAGCGCAAGACCACGACCTCGTTCTCCGGGTAACAGAATTGGCATCTAGCGTCGTTCACATTGCTGTTCCCCTATATCAATGGCGAGCAATTCCAGGATCCACTGCAACAGCCGTCACAGAAAAACCCGAGGCGGTTGATGCCGGTCGCCGTGTAATCCAAGATGCAGTCCGTCGACGGAAAATCACCGGAGAAGTGGTTGCGGCTGGCGAGATGTTCCATCGAGTGAAGAGATTCCCCTCCTCATCTCCAAAAGTCAGCCTCATAATTCCCACATGTGGCACAGCTGGACCAATTTTTGGGCTACATATGCCCTTCATCAAAAATCTTTTGATGGCTCTCAACCGGCGTCGCACATATCCTGACCTGGAGGTTCTCGTTGTAAGTGACACCGAGACCCCGTCTAGCGCAATCCCTCATACGCTTGAGAACCTCGACGTGTCAACAATTCCCTTCCCCCACCCATTCAACTTCGCTGCGAAATGTAATCTCGGCGCCGTTAAAGCCTCCGGTGAAGTCCTGATTTTCCTAAATGACGACATAGAACCCGTCTCAGAGGATTGGATCCAAACACTCGTCGCTCACCTCGAACACGAAGACAATGGAATAGTTGGCCCAATGCTGGTTTACGAAAATGGTTTGGTGCAAAGCGCCGGACACATAAACCCGGGACCCGTAATTTTCGGTCGTGGTGAAAGCCCCTTGTCAAAGCACGGTTACGGAATGCCGCTTTGGATCAACCGAGAGACTTCCGGATTGACGGGGGCTTGTGTCGCGATGCGACGAACAACTTTCTATGAAGTTGGCGGATTCAGTGAGCTTTTTCCAAACAACTACAACGATGTTGACCTTTGTTACAAGCTCCAACTCGCTGGCTATCGATGTCTATGGACCCCAGACGCCACTCTCTACCACTTTGAATCTAAATCGCGTGAGACCCCTATCGAAGATTGGGAGAGAGATCTCGCTTCTAAATATTGGGGTCGTTTCATTACCACCGGGCCGGATTCCCACACCACGTAGGACAAATAGTGCCCCGATCAACAAAAAAATCTCGAGGGCTAACGACCCTGAAGAAAGCGGACAGACCGAAGTACTCGTTCCAAGTCACTCCAAATCTCAGCAATAACCAGTTCTTACTGTTCCTCTTCGGTTTGTTTCTGATCATGGCCGTATGGGCTACGGCAACACCAATGTTTGCTGTCCCGGACGAGATATCTCATTTTGTGACTGCATTTGGTGCAACGAACTTTCAATTCGGTTCACCAGTCAATCTAAACGGCTTCTACGACTGGGGTTTTGACTGCTTTGCTTTCCAGAGGGAGGTTCCGGCTTCGTGCTATGAGATGAGCTGGAACTCGTCAATAACCGCGATGCCAGTAACGACAACCGGATATCTACCTACTTTCTTCTTGGTCGTCTCGGTGCCACTTCATTTTTTCACTGGGCTTGAAAGTTTCACTGTTGCGCGAGCTTGGATAACAATCGTAAATTTCTCCGTTCTCGCACTTGGCTTCCACTATCTCTTCCAATCACGCCTCAATCGTTCAAGTGCTCTGATCGCTCTCTTGATCCTGTCGCCGTTTCCGCTCTACTTCATGGCTTCGATCAACCCGTCTGGACTCGCATATTCCTTGGCGTTCTTGCTGGCGGTGATTCTCCTCAAGGGCTGTACCGAGCCGGTTGCTCGAAATTGGAAATTGGTCGCCATATTCTTGACGCTCGCCTTTCTGACTGTTCGACGTGATTCGATTGTGTGGGTCGGACTTATAGGTATCGCCATCATTCCGTTTCCTCCAGTGCGAAATTTTCTTCAAGGACTTCCGAAAGGAAACGGGCAACGAAAACGAAACTCCCTGAGGGTTATCCCGCTCGTGCTTGCAAGCCTCGCAATTGCATACTTCTCTAGCCAGTACGCACGAGGTTTTTTAAGGAATGCGCAGGAATTGGATCTAAATCAGATTCGAGCAGGAGTCGGAAACATCTATCCAGTTTTTTTGCAGTTTCTCGGACAATACGGGTGGCTGTCAGAACGAGTGCCAAACGAAATCTACGCGCTTTTCACTTCAATTTTGATTCTGGTTTTCGTGCTCGTCATCATCCTCGGTGCAGAGCCGTTTCGCCGAGCATTCGTCCTGGTCATCTGTGGCGCGTTTTGTCTACTTCTCTTCGGATCTGCTTTGCGTCCTGGTTATTTGCAGGGGAGATATTTCTTCCCGGCGTTCGCGTTCGGAGTGGTCTGTGCAGGTTACGCGCTCACCAATCGCTTCGATCACCTTTCAAAACAAGCCAGCGCAAGGCTGTTTGGATTGGGAACTACGGGGCTTTCAATTCTCCATCTAGTGTCGTTCGCCGAGGTAGCAAAACGATTCTCAGATGGCTCTTCGTCCTCGTTCCCCAACGCAATCTCCAGCCCCGTTGGATTGCTCGGACTACCAATCTTCGTTTATCTGTTTGTTTACGCCCTCGGATTGTTCCTTATTTTTTCTTCATTAAAGAACTTCAGGAACTCGATTTCTTAAGACAAAGAGAACTCAGTCGGCCTTCTCTTTGATTCAAACTGTCCGAAGTTTGGTTGCCTTCGTTTGGAACAGAAGTCAAAAAGATTCTGTTGAGTCATCGTCACCTGATGCTTTATCCGGGGGCGATAAAAATATCGAGGTTTCATGGGCGCTATATAAATCAACGACCTCTCGCGAAGGGCCGGCAGACTTTACCTCGCCTTCGAGTATCCAAATAGCGGAGTCACAAAGACCTGCGACTGACTCGAGATCGTGGGAGACGAAAAGTATTGTTCGGCCCTCTTCTTTGAATCTCTCAATTCTTTCACGGCTCTTCTTCTGGAAACTTTCGTCACCGACAGAGAGAACTTCATCCAAGATTAAAATCTCAGGATCCACATGAACGGCGACTGAAAAGCCGAGGCGTATGTACATCCCGTTCGAGTAGTTTTTTACTGGGACATCGATGAACTTCTCGAGTTCTGCAAATTCGACAATGTCTGTGAGTAGAGCATTGATTTCTCTCCGCTTGAGACCGAGCACAGCCCCATTTAGATAAACGTTTTCCCTTCCAGAGAGTTCAGGATGAAATCCTGCTCCGAGCTCGAGCAAGCTTGACAGCCGACCGTGCGTCGTAAGTGAACCTTTGTCGGCAACCAGAATCCCTGACAAAGTTTTCAGAAGTGTTGATTTGCCTGAGCCGTTGTTGCCGACTAAACCAACTGATTCGCCCTCTTGAACCTCGAAAGAGATATTTCG
>Ga0066378_10001165_pt1 | contig 10118 bp, 7 predicted proteins | sample Knorr_S23_td_DCM_FD_70947 | JGI IMG/M metagenome (GOLD analysis project Ga0066378, IMG submission 70947) | Marine microbial communities from Southern Atlantic Ocean transect - Knorr_S23_td_DCM_ad_71m_LV_A | ecosystem: Environmental > Aquatic > Marine > Oceanic | place: Southern Atlantic ocean...
AGAAGCATGGTGCGGCTAAAAGGATTCGAACCTTCACGGGATTATCTCCCACTACGACCTCAACGTAGCGCGTCTGCCAATTCCGCCATAGCCGCCCAAAGGGATGTGATTCGTAGCGGATTGTCCTCCGATGGGCAAGCAGAATCATGAAACTAAGCGCCCAAGACGAATCGGTGATTTCACAGGTTTGGGAAAAGGACCTTTCCCTCGTTGAAATATGGAAGTCATACCAACGCACACATTTGCAGGAGACTGTGCCATGGCATCAGGCAATCGATGAATACCTTGAGCATTTGGCATCAAACAAGCATTCTAGGGGGTTACGTCAACTCCATGCGCTGGGTGCTCAAGGAAATGGGAAGGTGCATGGGCATTCGCCTACCGGTGTGCGCGCACACTACCCAAAAAGTGCAGTCGATTTTGCACCGTTTTGAGAATGCCGACCACAAGCGAAGTCGGTTGAGCTCGTTTTACAATTGGGCATTCAAGAAAAGGTATTTGTGCGAACCCTTGCTACTAGATACTTAAAGAAGGCGAAGCAGTGACCACCAAATTGGCACGCTATCAAATACTGGGGTATCAGCTTTGCTTCAAAGCTGTTCAGATGAGCTGATTGGGTCTCTCTGGCTTTCCCTCGGTCTTGGTCTTCGCGTGGCGGAGGCGAATCGGGTACAAGAGCTTGAATGTCGTGATGGATGCTTGATTGTGGGCGCCGGCGCATCCAAAACGCGAACCCGGCGAATCATCGATCTGCTTCCAGTGCATGTACCGTATTGGGACTCAGTAGGCCCTGTTCGCTATGTCCGAGGTCAGATGGCTAGACTACGCAGCAAAGCCGGCATCATCATCTGGCCACGCAACTGCATGCGCCACACAGCCGCCAGCCATTGGCTCAATTACTATCAGGACGAAGTCACGGCTGCCCTGCACCTAGGTCATTCCCCTACCATGCTGAATCGCCACTAGAAGGCATTGGTGACACGAAAAGAATCGGAAGAGTTCTTCACGTCATGGGAACAAGCCAGGTGACGGCTTGCGCCAAAAGCAATCCTTTGTGTTGTACCGATTTGCGCAAGCGGCCATGCGCACGCGCCGGCCTCGTGCGTGGAAACCTGCTTCTGAGCGCTTGGTAATAGATTCCTTACCCAGGGGGGCTATCGGCTCAATAAATTGACAAAACCGCATACAATCCTCTATTGAGAACACTAGCTTTTGACCATGCCAACCTACGTTTACGAAATCATACCAGAAAACCCGTCCCAGCCCTCCGATACATTCGAATACAAGCAAGGGATGAATGACAAACCAATATCTGTTCACCCAGAGACCGGGCAACCGGTGCGCCGGGTCATAACCGGTGGCTTTATTCTTAATTCATCAGTTAACGACAGCTCCGGGGGCAGTAGTTGCTGTAACTCTGGAAGTTGTTGCAGCTAGAGCTATGATTTCGATTTGTTACGCATAGGAACAAGGTTTCTTGCTTTGTTGGCAAAGGCCAAAATATTCACCGCCCACGGTCTTGAATGCACCGAGGCTTTTTTTATGGCGGCATTCGGTGTTCTGTGATGTGTATTGAGGAATGAAGTGCTTGAGCTGGTATTGGCCGATGATTCTATGCTTCACGGTTTGGGCTCTGACACTCTACCTCGTTATCTATCGTGGGTGGTTGTTTGTTCGGTAACCTACCGCCTTCTCAAGTAATCCTGCGCTTTCTCCGCTGAGCTGAACACAGGGCCGATCCGTTTGCCTCGGCTTGAATTTGCTCCTGCTGTTGGATACTCAGGGGCGGGTTTTTTCGTGGCACAAACAATGAGATAGCAGGTTGCCTCAAGCAACTTATCCAATACTACTACCGAGTAATCCTAGCTAGAAACCAGGACCGCCTCATCCGGGCACCTGCATTCGGTGACTTGAGCGGCATCCCGGCCTGGGAATCCACGGACATTGCCGGGTTCGATTGATGGGCTGTGGCTGAGAGGAAGCTCCTCTTGATGATCACAGGCCATGAGATAGGTTGGTAGCCATGAAGAAGGCGCATCTCCCTACCAAAGTCTGTCCTGCATGCCAGCGGCCCTTTAGCTGGCGCAAGAAATGGGAGAGGGACTGGGAGCAAGTGCGCTACTGCTCCAAACGGTGCTCCGGACAGGGTCGCTCCAGGGCCTCCCAATCATAGCTGTGGCCATCAGCGCCGTGTTTTGCTTTTCAGGCAGCACGGACATCCCTCATAGTGCGGTCATGTCGCAGGTCATTGCCATTGTCGGACGCCCCAATGTGGGAAAGTCTGCCCTCTTCAATCGCATCGTTCGCAAGCGAATCGCCATCGTTCACGACGAACCGGGCGTCACGCGCGATCGCATGTTGATCGAGGCAGAATGGCATGGGCGCCCTTTCACACTGGTCGATACCGGGGGGATTGGCCTGCGCCGGGGAGAAAAATCCGAAGACGTGATCACCTCGGCGGCCATGGATCAAGTGTCCCTGGCACTGGAGTCTGCCTCGGTGCTGTTGTTTGTAGTCAACGTGCAGGAGGGGCTCCTGCCCCTCGATCAGGAGGTTGCCAGCCGACTGCACGCCTCGGGAAAAACCATCCTGGTGGTGGCCAACAAGGCCGATCATGCCGGCTACGATGGCGATGCTGAGCCCCTGGCAGCTCTGGGCTTTGATCGCATCTTTCCGGTTTCAGCCATTCATGGCCGTGGCATCGAGAACCTCATGCGGGCGGCGATGTCAGAGCTGCCCGAAAGCCTTGAGACCAACGAATGTGAGGAGCCGACACCGGAAGAAAACGCTGCCTTGAAGCTAGCGATCGTTGGGCGCCCGAACGTCGGAAAGTCGAGCATCATCAATGCCTTCGCTCAGTCCGAACGCGTGATTGTCAGCCCCATTGCCGGAACCACGCGCGACTCGGTGGACGTGCCCATCGAAATCGAGAATGAAGGGCAACGGCATGCCTATGTCCTGATCGACACCGCCGGCATTCGCAAGAAAAGACGGGTGGCGGACTCGGTGGAGTTTTTCAGTGTCAAGCGGGCCGAAGATTCCATTGAGCGCTGCGACATCGCCATCCATGTGATGGATGCCCAGTGTGGGGTGACGGTGCAGGACAAGAAAATCGCCGGCAAGATCGTCGAGGCAAAGAAAGCCTGCATCCTGGTGGTCAACAAGTGGGATCTTTACGAAAAGTCCATCGCCGAGGCCCGCGACGAAATTCAGGGTTCGGTGAACAAGAAGCGCAGTACCAGCAAGTGGCTGACGTCCCTCTCGGACTTTGGCCAGTGGGTTCAGGAGCAGCTGTTTTTCATGGACTACGCACCGGTGATTTTCACCAGCGCCGAATCGGGTTTCCATCTCGATCGTCTCCTAGAGGCGATTCGTTTCGTCGCTGACCAGCTCAAGCAGCAAATTCCTACCTCTCTGCTGAATCGTACCCTGCACGATGCGGTCAATCATCGACAGCCCGTCTCCAAACAGGGAACACGGCTGAAATTCTATTACGCCACTCAGGTCCGACAAGTCCCTCCCACCTTTCGCATGTTTATCAACCGGCGTGACCTGTTTTCCGACCAATACACGAAGTATCTGGCAGGTCAGATGCGAAAGGCTTTTGGTTACGAGGGATGCCCGGTGATCTTCGAACCGCGCAGTCGGCCCAAAGCCGTTGAGTCCATTCGGTCGCGCAAGCCCCTCCAGAAGAAAACTGTCAAAAAACGTGTCGGGTCAGAGGCACAAACTCCCGCACACGACCAGACCAAGGCAGCTGCAAAGGCCGGTTCTGCAGCGCCATCGCGATCCAAGAAGGCATCTCGCACCAAGAGTCGAACCGCTGGGGGGCGTCCCAAGGCCGGAGGCCGAAAAAAACGGTAGAGGTATTCTACTGGCCCGGGAGCCGGCGCTGATGCGTTCCCCCGACAGCCCTTACTCGGGCTGATCGGGCTACTCGGGCTGATACCCCCGCCACATCCAGACCAGGGTATCAGCCAGGGTGTGCTCGAACACCCTTCGGTCGCAGTGTCGAGAGTCACGGCTAAAAAGATAACGGTAGTGGTAACCCTTGGCCTTGAGGGCGGCCGCAGTGCGCTGATTGGCCATCACCCAATTGTGGTAGGTCTCTTCGGGGTCCTTGGCTCTATTGTCGAATTCGGAAACATGGGTAAAGATGCGCAGAGGCTTGGCTTCGGTGGTTTCAATCAACCGCATGCTGGAATGATATTCCCAGGCTCCCAGTGGGTAGTCGGCCTCCTCCGGGGCATCGTCATCCTGCTGATCGACAAAAGTGCCTGAGTAGGTGATCAAGCGGCGAAAAAGATCCGGTCGGAACCAACCCATGGTCAGAGCGGCCGCCCCCCCCGAACTGCACCCCATCACTCCCCGCCCCCAAGGGTCTTCGGTCAGGGCAAAGTTAGGATAAGCCTCTCGAAGGGCAGGCTGACGTAGTACTGTTGGCAACACTTCATGATGAATGAAAAGGGCCAGGCGATCGCTCATGGTATCGTATTCCAGCCCTCGCTGACTGTTCTTGCCATCGTTCCCACCGTTTTGAACGGAAATCGCAACAAAGGCTGGGAGTCGTCGCTCGGCATCCTTGGAAAGGGTAAGATTATCGAGCGCAAAACGCACCAGGTCGAGGCGGTTTGGCCCGTCATGCATCACCAGAAAAGGTGCCTTGTCTCCATCTCGATAGGCTGCCGGAACATACACGAAAATGCGGCGCTCCTTTCGTACCGGCTTGCGATCTGGTTCCAAGGTAGCATCATCCCCCTTAAAGTAACGACTTTCGGCCAAGGGCATGGTGAATTCGAACAGCCGTCCCTTGGGATTGCCTCGATCGGTCAGGTCAGGGTCGAGGGTGTATTCTGGACCAATGACATAATCGCCATCACCTTCACTGGAAACCGTCTCAGCTTGAGCGCTCGAAGCTGCCCCCCCCTGACCTTGAGCCGAGTCATTGCTGGCATCCTGATCCAAGTGTTCCTGGATCCATCGAGCCAAGGTCGAGCTTCCTCGACCATAACCCCCGGGCAAAGGGCGCAAATCGCGTGTCTGAAGAGCAGGAGGTTCGCCCCAGTGATCTGGAAAAGGCTTCACCACCTGCGCATGCACGCCAACTGAGAAGGCCAGCCCACACATCAGACACCCCATGATCAGCCAGGGAAGAAAGGTGTTCGAGCGCCTACGGGACAAGCCAAAACGGTGGGAGATAGCCCTCGAGTCCAGCGCCGCAGCAGTCGGCGCTGGAGGGGTTTCACAAAGGGATGATTCCATGCGTGAGAGCATGTCTTAGAGCACGTCTCGGGGGCAAGCCAAACCCGTGCCTACAAGGGTGCGAGGCACAAATCCATCATCGACCTTATGTTAGAAGCCTTCTAGTGTGACTTAATGGATGCGTCGCAAATCAAAGCCTTGAAGGAAAAAGTTCAAGCCATGCTGAGCGAACTGGAGGCAGAGCTGCATGCATCCGCTGGAGACGAGGCGGTGGTCACTCTGGATACTTCGATCGGCAGGCTTTCACGAATGGATGCCATGCAGCAGCAACAAATGGCTCTCGAATTGAAACGTCGAAAGGAACAATACCGCCTGCGTCTGGAAAATGCCCTCAAACGCATAGATCAGGGAACCTACGGTCGGTGTGGACGTTGCAAAGGCCTCATCACCGCTGAGCGGCTAGAGATTCAGCCCGACGCAGTGCTTTGTGTTCGTTGCGCGGCGCCGAAATACCGCTGACTCATCCGAGCGTTAAACGATCCGAAGGCGATTCTTAAACTCTCTTTACCTACGGGCTTGTCAGCTCACTTCCGACGCTTAGGAGGCCACACGGGCCTTTATTCTAGGATCATGATGACTTAGGGATTGTCATTCCAAATGGTTGGAATTACTTTGGCAAGATGGTCCCCTTAAACGCCTTCTATAAGCGCTGTCACTCCCTTGCCTTCACGCTCATCGAATTACTTGTGGTGATTGCGATCATTGCGATTCTGGCAGGAATGCTCTTACCAGCCCTCAGCAAGGCCAAGGGCCAAGCACAGACAACACTTTGTCGGAGCAATCTAAAACAGATGGGAATGGCTGTCTTCATGTATGCCGATGACAATAACGACAAGCTCCCCTATGCGTGGGGAGCAGGCAAAGACACCTACATTCACAATGCCAATATCAATAATTTCGAGGCACTTTTATTTTCTTATTATGGCCGTGCTTCATTTGATGCCAGCCGGGAGGGACAGAACTTCACCAACGGGATTTCCCAATGCCCCATTCGACTAAAAGAACCACTAGAGGGGGGCAATCCATGGAGAATCAGCTATGGCATGAATCAGTACACCTCGAAGAATTTCCCCAACACCAGAGGTAAGTTTCCTTCAGCAGACACAGCCAAATTGGGCAGTGTGAACAATCCTTCTCAAACCTTACTCATCGCTGACCTTGCCTTCGTCAGGAATCACCCTCCCATCGTTAATCTTTCAACCAACAACCTGGGGTTTCGCCATGGAGAAAAGCATCCCAACGGAAAGACGCTTATCTTGTTCATGGATGCGCACGTCGATTCAATTCGTCATCCCCAAACCAACAATATAATTCTTGATTTCAAGAAACTTTGAACTAGCGAACTAATTATTGCATCAGCATTTTACTTCCAATACCTCCACTCAGGTCAAAGCCCATTAATCCATAGATCATAAACCTTTCCCGCATCCCAGAATCAGCTTGACATCAACAGATTAAGTTGAAAAGGTAGGGCCACTCCCAAAATACTCAACTAGTGCAGTATCCCCACGGGAATCACTAAATAGACTCCTTGTATTCTGAAGGGCCTTTACCATTGAAGGCAAAATGTAGGAATGCAGGTAGCTTGAAGGACCTATCGTACCATAGCAGCAAAAAAAAACCGTATATTATGATGAACAAAATACGTTTAATCCCACCGAAGTTAAGGAAATCTTCCTTAAGCAAACCCCTTTGGCAACTGATTAGGCCTTACGCGCTTTGCGCAGTCCTTTTATCACTTTGCCAAGTGATGATTCAGGCTCAAATCAGCACTATCGTGTTTGAGGATGATTTTTCCTCCAATGCCATCGACCCGGCCACCTACGAACAGGCCACTCCATTTTTTGAGGGTGGTGAGGGTGACATTCATGCCGAAGCAGGCGATGGCGTCATGCGTTTTGTCGGGACCACCACCCAGCAATGGTGGTCAGGTGGCACGCTCAATTTAAAGCAATCATTTCAGGCCACAACAGACACTCCAGTTACCGTCTCAATTGATCGTGTTGCCGAAGCTGGCCAGGGTTCAGCTTCACGAAGCGCCCTCTGGATTTTCAATGAAACGGAAACGAGTTACGTTCTCTTTGCAGATGTGCGAGGAGAGGGCGGTTGGCGTTACAATCGTAAAATTGGAGAAGATGGCGACGTTCCAACCGGAGGAGGAAACAACATAGCTACCTTCGATGGAGATGCTTTTGACGATGGCGGACTGCATACCATGTCCATCGTTGCCAATGGCTCCACTGTCAAACTCCTCCTAGATGGCATCGAGGGTGCTGAAGTTGCTTTTCCTTTCGAAAATGTTCACTATCATTTCGGCTCATTTGCTAGGGCAAATGACGACACCGCAGACACCACCTGGGACAATCTAAAAGTCGAAACGGTTTTGGGGCTCTCTGTAGTCTTTGAGGATGATTTTTCATCCAATGAAATCGACCCTGCGCGATATGGGGAATCAACACCGTTTTTTGAAGGTGGCATAGGAGATATTCATGCTGAAGCGGGCGACGGAGTCATGCGCTTTGTAGGCACGACCACTCAGCAATGGTGGTCGGGTAGCACATTAAAGATCAAAGACAGCTTTAACGCAGGTCAAGATTCCCCGGTTACTATTTCCATCGACCGAGTTGCCGAAGCAGGCCAGGGCTCCGCTTCAAGAAGTGCCCTTTGGATCTTCGATGAAACCGAAACTAATTATGTTCTTTTCGCAGATGTGCGAGGAGAGGGCGGCTGGCGTTACAACCGTAAAATTGGAGAAGATGGCGACGTTCCCACAGGCGGTGGAAATAACATGGCCGCCTTTGATGGAGATGCTTTTGATGATGGGGGCCTGCATACCATGTCCATCGTTGCCAATGGCTCCACCGTCAAACTCCTTTTGGACGGTATCGAGGGTGCCGAAGTCGCTTTCCCATTCTCGAAGGTCAGCTTCCAGTTTGGTTCTTTTGCCAGAGCCAATGACGATACGGCCGACACCACATGGGACAACCTGCAAATCAAAGCCGTCCCCCAACAGAGCAATGTTGTCTTCTCCGATGACTTTTCCAGTGACACCATTGATCCGAATCGGTTTGCTGTCGACTCACCTTTCTTTGAAGGAGGCGTTGGCGATATACATGCAGAGGCAGGGGATGGAGTCATGCGCTTTGTGGGGACCACCACCCAGCAATGGTGGTCGGGTGGTACTCTGCGAGTGGTTCCTACCTTTGCTCCTTCCGAATCGGAAACCATTACCCTGTCCATTGATCGTGTAGCCGAAGCAGGTCAAGGTTCGGCCTCAAGGAGTGCTTTATGGATCCTGGATGAAACCCAAACCAATTACATTCTCTTTGCTGATGTGAGAGGAGAAGGTGGCTGGCGCTATAATCGCAAGATCGGGCAAGATGGCGACGTTCCCACCGGCGGTGGTAATAACATGGCCGTATTTGATGGTGATGCTTTTGATGACGGAGGCCTGCATACCATGTCCATGGTGGCAGATGGTCAAACCGTCAAACTTCTCTTGGATGGAATTGAGGGCGCCGAAGTTCAATTCCCCTTCTCTCCTGTCATCTTCCAATTTGGCTCCTATGCTCGAGCCAATGATGACACAGCGGATACCACGTGGGACAACCTGGTCATTGAGTCCGAAGGCGGAGCCACCTTCGACCCCGGTGCAGTCAGCGTCACTGAGGGAGGGCTAAGTCAACCCGTGAATGTAAGGATTCCTCAAGGCCTGAATTCGCAGCGTGACATCACCCTAACCGTCAGTAGCGCCGACACATCTATCGCCACACCCGTCGGCGGCAGCAATGGTAAATTGTCCCTTACCTTTCCTGCTGGGGGAGACAACTCCCAGAGTTTCCGAGTGCAAGGGGGAGCTTTGGGTGGCACAGAACTCAGCATCCAAGGAGATCTTGCTGGAGGCAATCGCCTTTCCGTTGCAGTGATTTCCGGCCCTGGCGCTCTGTTGGAGGAGGGATTTGGTGCCTCACTCAATGCCGCCAACTGGGTCGTCTCCAATGAAGGCCTCGGAGCGGGTGAAGGCGATTCCACGGTTGGCGTGGAAGACGGAGAATTGAAAGTCTTCACTTATGCCTTAAGTGACGGGTGGGCTGGTGCGTCAGCTAAGACTAAAGACGGCTATATCGCTGTGCAGGATCTGCACCTGGTATTCGAGGTTGATCGTGTTTCCATCGATCAATTTGGTACCGCGGGACGTGCTGGCGTCATGATCAGCAACGATGATCGTTCAAAGTTCGTTTTTCTGTCTCAACAATACGATGAAAATGACAACATCTCCTGGCAAGCCAATGTGAACCCAGGCAGTCCCACCGGGGGTGGAGTTGGCATTGCGGCATTCAACCAGTTTGAAAGCCTTGGAGAATATCGAATCGGAATGGTCGCCAATGGTTCCGAGGTCGAAGTGTTTGTCAATGGAGTTTCAGGAGGCACTTTCCCATTTGAAGTCTCAACGGGCATTCACTTTGAGTTGGGTGCTTACGCCCAAAGCAGCGATGACGATGCCACCGGGGTATTTGACAATGTAAAAATTGAAAACGTGCTACCTTGTGTGGATACCTCCATGGACAATGTCACCCTAACCCTTGCGGATCGCAGCCAGAGCTTCGATGTATTCGTCCCTCAACTGCTCAATGCCGATCAAGATGTTCAGGTCACCATCACCAGTAGCAACCCGGATGCAGCCATTCCCGCAGGCGCCAGCGGTGGCAGTCTGGTGCTCAACTTCCCAGCGGGTTCGGCCAGCACCCAAAGCGTATCCATCTTACCCGTGGGTATCGGCTCGACTCAGTTTTCGCTCTCCAACAATGCCGGGGCTTGCGATGAGTCTGGAGTGAAGGTCAGTGTAACTGCAGTCC
>Ga0066378_10001167_pt1 | contig 10108 bp, 9 predicted proteins | sample Knorr_S23_td_DCM_FD_70947 | JGI IMG/M metagenome (GOLD analysis project Ga0066378, IMG submission 70947) | Marine microbial communities from Southern Atlantic Ocean transect - Knorr_S23_td_DCM_ad_71m_LV_A | ecosystem: Environmental > Aquatic > Marine > Oceanic | place: Southern Atlantic ocean...
ACAGGTCATGAAGTCTTTCCCGAAATGTTAGTTTTACGATACTCTGGAGGAGGATCATATTCTCTTGACCAGCAGGACTTCGCCCATTGTTCCAACTACCTCTATCAGTCTCCCCGTCCCAATCTCTTGTTGGTCCTCTGACCTTGCATTGTATGTACTCAATGAGCCGTTAGTCTCTATCTGAACTTGCCCCACTCCCTCATGAGGGATGACAAGGTAAACTTGCCCCTTGGAGCCCACTGTGTCTTGTATCTCCACGTTTCCTGATGATTGCATGGCGATAAATAACTCAAACAGTTTTGCTGTCCCATACATGGATGCTGTGCCTGCAATTCCGCCTGCAGCGACAGCTACTGGATCGGTTCCATCTGATTTCAGGACCCACAGGCCCGCGAGACCGAAGAACATCATGAACGCCATTACTCCTTGGAATGTTAGTGCCTTGAATGAGGCATCTGAGCTCATGACATCTATCTCTATTCCAAATAGCCCTTCGAACACTCCTTCAGCAACTCCCCCGACTAGCATTAGTATGAACCAAAGCAGGAAGAGGATTCCGCCCAACAGAGCAGAAATTCCGAAAATCCATTCTAAACCAGTTGCGTCGCCAAGCCCGACAAGGTCGAACAGGTTGAAATCATTGATATCCACCATGACCTTTCCTAGGGGCCACGGCATTTGACACATTCGGCTAATTTCACTCTATTCAGTAGTTAGGGACCCCTTCGCAACACGCCTCGACCACTCTGAGGCAATTAGGGCATTCCATGTGCTGTCTCCTCGGGACAGCGTCCCCCCTGTACCCGCAGACACAGGTCATTGACTTGCAGTGATCATGATCCATGAAACTACCGGGAAAAACTGGGCCTTATTCTTCTCGGTCGATTTACTCACTTCTTGCTGTTTCTCATTGCAAGGTACCTCTCTGCGGCGAGGATTGGCCCTAGTGAGGAGCCAGTGATTACCGATGTAATTACTAGGTTCCAGCTACTACTAACATACTCGTCTAGTGAAGTGTAAATGAAAAGGGCGATTAGAATCATAATCACAGGAATCGCGAATCTTCTGAGGAAAATCTGATACCCCCCCATTTGATCATAGGCAGGATTTTCTATCATTCGATCAATCAGATCCTCAAAGCCCGAATTCTTGTCAGTCATAATCTCAGCCTATGAGCCATGCTAAAAGACCTAGAAATGTCATGAAAGCTGGGATTGAGTACCATATTGCCTTTACTGCCCTTGGAGTTTTGTCTGCCACATCGATTATTCTACCGGTCCCGTCCCTGACAAATTCGGTCTTTTCCATCTTTGAATATGCCTCGGAAAATTCCTTTTCATGCCTAGCGAGGAATATCAGGAAATAAAGTCCCAGCATCAAGGAGCTACCCCCTGAAACATTAAGCAAGATGCTCAATAACTCAAGAAATACGCCAGATGATCCTACCTGAGATCCAATGAGTAGCTGTGCAACACCTAGCATAAACCAAAGAAGCGAGTCGACCCTTGCCATGCTTTCAGGAGGGGGCAGTGGCTCATCAAGGTGTTCCCGGCAGATTAGTCATTTTTGATTTTCAGTCCACTTTCCAGATTGCCCATGTGCCCTTTGCTGTGGCAATCAGGAGTCCGTTCGAATCAGTGATTTCCCCCTCCATGTGTGCGATACTCTTACCTCTCTTGACCACCCTTCCATTGGCAATAAGAGTCGTTCCCTCTTTTGAGGGCCTTATGTAGGAAACAACAATCTCCGCGGTTGCGCACCATTCCTCAGGGGTTACCAGTGACAATAGGGCACCTCCAAGGGCAGTATCTAAGAGAGTAGCATGCAGGCCACCATGAGCAACACTGCCTGCATTCAGGTGTGATTGTAAAACCGTAACTTCAACTGTACATTTCCCATCGCCAATAGATACCGGTTTAAGCCCGACCATGCGTCCAAAACCTGGAAAGTTAGGTGGGAACACAATGTCATCTTCCATGGCTTTGGGAGGAGGGGTGATTTAATGACTGCTCAGGTGCTTAAGTTTCACTCGCCAGTCTGGACTGACCATAGTTTAGAGTATATTCCGTCTTTTTCCAATAATGACTCATGAGTACCTATTTCTGAGATTCTTCCCTTGTCCAAGACTGCAATGATGTCTGCATTTCTGACAGTGGAAAGTCTATGTGCGATTATCAGCGTTGTCCTTCCCCTTGATATTCTCCCTATGGATCTCTTCAAAGCGGCTTCAGTCTCATTATCCACGTTGCTTGTTGCTTCATCGAGAATTAGTATTGGAGCATCCTTCAGAACTGCTCTGGCTATGGCTATTCTCTGTCTTTGGCCTCCAGATAGACGATGTCCCCCCTCTCCTATCTCAGTATGCCAGCCGTTTGGGAGAATATCGATGAATTCAGTGGCTTCAGCTATATTGGCCGCCTCTCTTGCAGATTCAACAGATGCGTCTGGCTTGCCATATCTGATGTTATCAAGAACGGAGCCCGGAAACAACGTAGTGTTCTGACTTACTAGTGAGATGGAGCCCCTGAGGGAATCGAGCTTGAGGTCAGTGAGATGTTTGCCATCCAGCAGTATCCTGCCTGAATCTGGATCATGGAATCTCATGAGGAGCCTGACAAGTGTGGTTTTTCCGGATCCTGTAGAGCCTACTAGTCCCATCGTCTGCCCAGCGGGAATAACCAATTCCAAGCCATCCAGTACCCTCTCTCTTTCTGGATAGGAGAATACCAATTTGTTGAATGATATCTCGCCAACGACTCGATCCATCTCCAAATCTCCTTCGATTATCCCTACTTCGGTGTCAAGGAGATCGAGTACTCTGGTCGTTGAAGCCATCGCTCTCTGATACAAATCGAATGTCTCGCCAAGTCTTGTTAATGGCCATAGAAGTCTTTGAGTTATAAATACGATTACTGAATACGCGCCGAGACTGATAGTGCCCTCAAGTGCCATCCAGCCCCCAACGAGCATGTTAGCAGAGAATGCGAATAGGATTGCCATCCTGATGATTGGGACGAATGATGCAGAAAGCCTGATTGCCTCTCTATTTGCCTCCTTATACGACTCAGAAGCATCACTTACCCTCTTAGCTTCCCTTTCCTCGGCAGTGAATGATTTAATCGTGGTAATGCCTTGTAGATTGTTATTCAAGAGAGCATTCAAATCTGCTACTTGGGACCTCACTTTGGAATACCTAACGCCGATTCTCCTCTGATAGATGAACGAGCCTGCAACAATTACAGGTATTGGGACTATTGCCCACAAAGCCACCTCAGGAGCGACCGAGAACATGATCCCCCCTACCACAATAATGGTCGTAGCAACTTGTAGAAGGTCTGTAGCCCCTTGGTCCAGAAACCTCTCTAGCTGGTTAACATCATCATTCATGATCGCCATTAAACTGCCAGTAGACTGCTGCGAGAACCATTGCATCTCTAAATCTTGGATATGGGTGTATGCAGACATCCTCAGTTCGTGCTGAGCTGTTTGGGCCAGGTTCCTCCAAAGCACCGCGTATAGGTATTGGAAGATTGATTCCAACACCCAAATTAACACTGTGAATCCCGTCAGGATATACAGTTGCTGATAGACATCAGGATATCCCAGCTCTGCCAGAAAAGAGTTCTCTCTGGATGATACGACATCTATTGCCATTCCAATTAGGACTGGCGGGGCTAGGTCCCATACCTTGTTCAATACAGAGCAGATGGAGGCTAGGATGACTGTTGACCTATGGTCTTCGAGTTTCGAAAGAAGCCTGGACAATGGGTGTCTGACTTCGGACATGCCTAACCCTCTCTGGTTGTTAGTATGAATATGCCGTGTATTAGCTGGATGCCAAAGGACCTCCTGTCCAAGAGTTGGCCCAGATATCGAATATGGCAATAGAAGGTTTTCCTGTCGAGTTTGTCCTAACGGCGTAGAGATCTCCGGCTGAGACTAGGTTGTCCGAGTCCCTGTCGTCCCATTGGAACTCCCACCAGTGGCCGTCCAGGGAAGTTTCGTTGGAGTATCTCGAGTCAAGCCTTAGGCTGGCCATAATGGTGGCATTTTCGTCATCGGTAGATAACCCTCTGATTTCAATTTCCTCGGGCAGGGCCTCTGAGAGAAGGTTCGATGGGACCTCGCCAGCCCATACCGATATTCCACCGTATTCTATGGGTTCGCTGAATGAATCAAAACCCAATGGGGCCCTAGTCAAACCTTGACTGACGCTAAGCTCGACATCCTCTCCTGTCCTGACTCTAATGGTGAATTGCTCCTCGTCTCCTGAGTAAGTCTCGATTGAGGTTATTCTTGGAGGGTCGCCAATTAATTCCACGACGATTGAATGGGTGGAGTTAGATGATGTCGCGACCTGTTGTGTTGATTCCTCGTCCCCTGTTATCCTCCAATCTAGATTGGAAATTGAATTCGTATCAAAGCCAAATGGGGGAATATTCTCGGTCTGCCCTTGAGAAGAAAGAACTGCAAAATCCACGAATGGATCGGTATAGCTAGGGTGGGCGTCTCTTCCTTCAAACCAAACACTACCCACTCTGATATTGGTAATAGGGCCCCCGTCTATGACCTCATTGTTGTAGGTGTAAGTACCGATAGTAACCCTCGTGGATATGGATCTAAGTTCTTTCTCATCATCCTTTGAGACACTCCAGTGCACTTCTCCAAACTGTCCTTGTATCGTTGAAGAAGAGGTGGTATCGACTCTTAGCCTGCTATTTTCTGAAGCAAAAAGTAAAACATCGAGTGCGTTTTCATGTGAGAGAATTTCATTCAATTCATCTGATGTCATTGGGAAGCAACCCCCATCTGGACACTCCTCGACCTCTGAGCCGATGCAACCTGCAGAGCTAGCCAGAATCAGAAGAAAACCAATGATGGCTGCACGTGTCATGTCTCGCTGGAGGGCGATTACATAGATGAGGGTATTCAAACGCGGTCATTTGTTGGCTGGAATATTATCCGTTCCCCCTATATGGGACATACTAGTGGAGATGCATGGAGGCGTTGGAGTGTACAAGAACATCTTGGTGGTTTACAAGAAGAATTTCGAGGAAGTTCATGACACTGCGTTAGCAACAGTTAGGACTGTTCTTGATGGGTATGTATCCAAGAACAGAGTACGCGTTGATTACACTGCGAGGGAAACTGTACGTAGGGCCGACTTTGTGGGGCCTGACTTGGTGATAGTTCTTGGGGGTGACGGCACTCTGACATCTATAGCCCATTCAATAGATGACGAGACACCAATTATGGGGGTAAATAGCCATCCTAGAATGAAAGACTCAGATGGATCCTATGGATTTTACATGGGAAGTGATCCAGATAATTTTGAGAAAGATATCAAGATGGCAATGGACGGTAAGGCAATTGTAAATGTGTTGCCGAGGCTCCAAGCGGAAATAGTAACGACAAGTGGGAATAAAATATTGACCGATCCGGCTTTGAATGACCTTTTGGTCGCAAACACCCACCAGTACCAACCGTCTAAATATCGACTTCAAAGATTGTCCGAGGGAATTGATGTTGTTCAGCAATCATCTGGATGCCTCTTCTCTACCTTCTTGGGCCAAGGGGCTTGGTTCCGACATGTCGCGAATATCGAAGGGACGGAATTTCCAATAGAGCAAATCGATGAAAAATATCTTTTTGTTTCCAGAGATCTGCCGAGAAGTGACCGTAATGATGACGGTTCATATTGGTCTTGGACCAATTCCCCCACGGTGATGACGAGCGATATGCACAGGGGATATGTCGTCGCTGACGGATGGGATGAGTTCCATTTCACTAGAGGAGCAACTGTTACTGTTGATCTAGGTGGTCCTACGCTTCAACTTCTAACCTTCAGGAGCACGATCTACGATAGAGTCGCCCATTGGATAGGGCAATGAAAGGATCAATATTTGAGATTAAAGAATTTGCTCCAAAAATAGCTTGGTCCTTTCATGCTTTGGATTATCGAAGAACTCATCTGGGGTGTTCTCCTCTATCAGAAGACCCTCGTCGAATAGTATCACCCTGTCTGCAACCTCCTTGGCGAAACCCATCTCGTGTGTTACCACTATCATTGTAACATCTTCCTTTGCCAGGTCTACCATTACGTCCAGAACTTCCTTGATCATCTCAGGGTCGAGGGCCGATGTCGGCTCATCAAAGAGCATTATCTTCGGGTCCATAGCAAGAGCCCGTGCGATAGCTACTCTCTGTTGCTGTCCTCCAGATAGCTCTGAGGGGTACTTGAATGCCTGCTCTGGAATTCCAACTCTCTCTAGTAGCTCCAATGCCCTATCCTCAGATTCACTTTTTGACATTCCCTTTACTTTCATGGGAGCTAGTGTGATGTTCTCCATGATTGTTAGGTGAGGGAAAAGATTGAACTGTTGAAAAACGAAACCTACCTCCGACCTGACATACTTAAGATCCTTTACCGACGTGTCTTCGTCTATCATTATTCCATCTATCTCAATCGATCCACCGCTGTGCGGTTGTAATCTATTAAGAGTCCTGATAAATGTCGATTTACCTGACCCAGATGGCCCAAGGATAACTATAATTTCACCTCTGGTGACCTCGATGTCAATCCCATTTAGGGCCCAAAAATCTCCAAAATTAACCTTAACTCCTTTTGTCTTAATTATCAATTCTTTGCTGGCATTCATGCTACGTCTCCTCCTCCTTCCTTAACTAATCCGAGGCCTTTTTCCACGTTCATGGAGACCCTGGAAAGGTAGAATGCGAAAACCCAGAATACAAGAGCTGTGAAGTAAACTGGCTCTAGGAAATCTCCCAGGAATCTTAGATCAGTGTTCGCCATTGTCTTTGCGATTCTGAAAAAGTCTATGATTTCAATGATAAATAGCAGTGTTGTATCCTTCCATAGCCCTATGAAGACGCTTACAATTGAGGGCAGGGTAGTCCTGACAGCGTTTGGTAGCTCTACTTGTAGCTTAATTTGCATTGGACTCAGGCCCAGGGCTAAGGCGGCTTCTTTCTGGCCACTGTCTACGGCTTGAAGCCCCCCTCTGATAACTTCGGCGATATAGCACCCTCCAAACAGGCTGAATATTGCCATCATCCTAACAATGTTGTCAAAGTCTTCAGGATTTGTGAACAGAGGATCAGCGACATCTGGGAGGAGGTACATGGCGAAGTATAGCCAGCAGATTAGTGGCCCAGACCTTACTATCTCGATGACTGCAATTCCCGGCCACTTCAAAATAGGAAGATTGCTTTGTCTCGAAAATGCCAGAACGACTCCAATGGCGAAACCAAGAACGCAGCCCGCAGCGGCTACGATTAGATTGATGAGTAAGCCTCCCCATCTAGCTGGAGGGACTCCTTCCCTGGTAATCAGTTCTAATTGTGACTCCAGAATTCCAAATCCGGCTAGGAATCCAGCAATATCCTTTACGAACTCAGGCGGGTCAAGCAGAATGATCGTCAGGAAGAAAGTTGCCACGGCTGTGAGTCCGATATTTCTCTTGGCCCTGTTTACCTTGTACTCCTCGACCCTTTTGGAATAAGCCCTCATTGCTACAAAACAGGCCAGCGATAAAGCTGTTGCTAATGAGAATCTGAAAAGAACTCTGTCGATATTGTAATTCGCCTCCAGTGGGTTACCCGCGAATAGAAACACCACTACTGTGACTAAGCCGAACCCAAGAAGGAATGACCTAACAGAGGTATTTGAGGCCCCATAGGCGGCGCCTGCTATTGCCCAAACTAGGAATATTATAGGCCAGATCCTCCAATTCTCGGAAACCAAATAATCTTGTGTCATCGCCTCTGTGAGATTAGGTCCTAACATCACGGATACCCTATTGGCCCATACGATATCCCACCTCATGCTTATTACCAGTATATCGAAAATCCATTCGACCAAGAATAACATGATGAAAGAAGATAAGATTCCAAGAAGAGCTGTCGAGCCGAACCAAGGCAATCTGATACGGCCATTGAAGGCTGGAGCCATTCTAGTACGTTTGACAACTGAAATAAGAATTATCCACGAGGCCACTAACCATGATAGTGCGACTGCCGTCGAATAAATCCAGATATCTCCTGAAGTGACCTCCCCTCCTACATCGATTGAAGATTCGGTATTTAGTAAAACAGAAACTGAGAACAGCCCAGAAATCAGAATGCATAGTAGTGAGAGGCTAGAGTCCGCTTTGATGTCTGAATCCCATCTGGACCTCCCAGCGACTCCTCTCTCCAATTCTAGAATTCTCCTCATTGAGGACTCAAAGAAACTTGTATCCTGACTCATATCTTCACCCTCGTGACCCTTGCATTGTAGAAGTTCATTATGCCTGAAATTAACAGGCTACCAGCTTGGTAGATTACTAGAAGAAGTAGGAATAGGGGAATTAATTTCCCAACATTGTTCATCATGACGAATATGACATAGAATATATCGCTGTATGCCACAATAATGGCGAGGCTGGAATTCTTCCAGACGTTCATGTATTGACTATTGAGCAGGGGTATCATACTCCTTAGGGCCTGTGGTAGAATAACAAGTCTGAGTCTCTGATAAGGAGATAATCCCAGTGAAACAGCGGCCTCTACCTGTCCTCGTGGAAGGGCCTGGATACTGCCCCTGACGATTTCAGCGACAACAGAAGCGGTGAACAGAGTTAGCCCTATTATCAGGGCCATGAATGCTTTAGTAACCTCGAAGGACGATCCTTCCTCGATAGTCCAGGTACCTGGTATGTTGGGATTCGTCTTAACGTAATTAGGGAGGGACATATCTCCCGTAAGTAGTATACCTAGACAAGCTACTAGGGCCATGGACCAAATTAGAGATTTTCTGGCCAGTGCCTCCGACGAGTCATCAATACCGTCTCTATCCCTGTAACGGCCCCAAGCCCACAGAGAGAAGACTATTGCTAGTGCGATAATTATTCTGAGGGTCTCAGGGCGTGGAAGGTGAAGTCCTTGATTACTATAGTATATCCAACCAGCGATATTAGCCTCTTCACTGAATAAAGGTAGGGTTTCTCCAAGCTGTAGCATCACCAAGAAGAGTAGAACTGCTAGAGGCATATTTCTGAATACCTCCACGTAAACGGTAGCTAATCCAGATGCGAGCTTATTGCTCGATAGTCTTGTGACTCCGATAATTACGCCAAGAATAGTACAAAGAACGATACTCAGTAGAGTTGCTCTTGCAGAGTTCAATATTGCACTGAATAAGAACTGCCACCTGGTATCTTCCGGGAAGTCTGGTTGTAAAGGCCACGCATTTATCTCGAAGGTGTTCTTCATATCCATGAATGACCATGAGAGATCCCACCTCTCCCTAGTTACGGAGTCTGGGTTGTGTAACAAGAATAGTATTCTAGTACTGATGTAAATAATCAGTGGAAGTCCAATTATTAGGACCATTGTTGATGACCTCTGGTCATGAGTGAGGGGGTTACCCGCCTCTGAAGATATCTGATAGTACACGTAGAGAGCCATTATAATCAGTATAAAGGAAAAGAACGAAGATAGATCTGAGGAGATAATCGGAGGGACGAACGAGATATTGAATGCCATACCAAGGAAAGCTGAGAAGATAATCACTGTGTTTATGATTCCCGGATTGCCCTCCGCCCAGTCAACTAATGGATGAAGACCGGATAACCTCTTTACAGGTAAAATCTCTGAATCATCCAATACTAGAAGGGAAGCTAGTATAATTGGAGCGCCAATTAGCAGAAATGGCATCCCCTTGGCTGGAGAAAAGTCACCGAAAATCGAAAGAGCAATTACCAGTATTGATATTATCAGAGAGGATAGTGTCAAAGAGATTGAGTTGATATTGAAATTCTTGGATCGGATGGCAGGAGCTATCTCGTTCCTGGCTAGCGTCATGAATATTAGGAAAAAGAAAATTATTGCACTCGAAAGTGAATATGGATCATAATATGCTGGATTTTGTTGAACGCCCCCTACTACGAACGACCTAGACATACTAGAGACCGCTTCGATAGAAGGGGAGAGCATCTTGTTATTGTAAGCCCACAGAACTACAACAGCCAGCAAGACTTTCACAGATGAAAAAATATTAGCTCTGTTTTGGAGAGATTTGATATTCATACAAATTCTTCCGTAATAA
>Ga0066378_10001169_pt1 | contig 10094 bp, 9 predicted proteins | sample Knorr_S23_td_DCM_FD_70947 | JGI IMG/M metagenome (GOLD analysis project Ga0066378, IMG submission 70947) | Marine microbial communities from Southern Atlantic Ocean transect - Knorr_S23_td_DCM_ad_71m_LV_A | ecosystem: Environmental > Aquatic > Marine > Oceanic | place: Southern Atlantic ocean...
TATTGAGCTGACCGTCAGATTTCTTGGCGAACCCAATAAGCGGGAATTTTTTAAGTCCGGCTGGAATATTTTCGACACCATGATTGTGTCGATAAGCTTGATCCCTATCGATGAGTCAGAGTTGGTTTTTTTAGGGAGACTAATCCGTATCTTTCGTGTTTTGAGGATGATTTCGATTATTCCCGAGCTCAGATTGTTGGTGAATTCTTTATTGCGCGCACTACCACAACTTGGTTACGTCGCCCTATTAATGTTCATCATATTTTACATCTATGCCGCGATCGGAAACTCTCTGTTTCAAGAGATTGACCCAACTCTTTGGGGAAACATTGCAATCAGCCTGTTGACGCTTTTTAGGGTGATGACTTTTGAAGATTGGACGGACGTCATGTATGCAACACAGGCTGTGTATTGGTGGAGCTGGGTCTACTACCTATCTTTTATTTTCCTCACGGCGTTTGCTTTTCTAAATATGATTATTGGTATTGTCGTTAAGGTTCTGGAAGAAGAACATCGTGCAGAGGAGGCAGCTGCCAAAGAGAGTGAATTTGGGGGGCCTGAACCAACTCTCTACGAGATCAAACAGCAGCTGGATGAACTGAGAGATCTCCTAAATAAGAAAATAGTTAGCTGACTTTTCTTTTTGGGGGAATGTTTTTGACCAGTTCTCTCTTGGCTGCTTTCCGCTCATATTTCTTGGCCGGGGTGTTAACGATCTCGGCGAGTTCAATTCTTCGAAGTCCCTGAGCTACTCGCTCCTTGCTAACGTTTGAGTATAGAGTATTCCGTTGGCGCGCGTTTCTATTCAGCTGATGAATAATGGTATTCATCTCGTTGGGCGTTGTTTCCTGTCCATGCAACGTTCCAGCTGCTCTGCTGATCGATTCGTTCATCAACGTGCCGCCAAGATCATTTGACCCGGCATTTAGGCAAGCTTTCACACCCTCATGTCCCATCTTGACCCAGCTTGTTTGTATATTATCTATCTGACTATGCAGTACTAATCTCGATACGGCGTGCATCAAGACGGCTTCTCGAAAAGTAGGTCCCTTCCTGGCTTTGCCCTTCAGATACATAGGTGCTTCCATGTGCACAAAGGGCAGGGGGACAAATTCCGTAAACCCTCCGGTGCGGGCTTGTAGGTCGCGAACTCGAAGTAGGTGACGGGCCCAGTGAATGGGTTTCTCCACGTGTCCATACATTATTGTCGCTGTGGTTTTAAAACCGAGCTCGTGTGCAGTTTCCATTACCTCCAACCATTGAGCTGTATTCACCTTGTCCGCGCAGATAATTGATCGGACCTCGTCATCCAGTATTTCCGCAGCTGTCCCTGGAAGAGTTCCTAAGCCTGTCTCTTTTAATCTGGTGAGATACTCTCGAAGATCGACTCCAAGGGTTGCTGCACCTTGCCATACCTCAAGAGGTGAGAAAGCATGGACGTGCATCTCGGGTACGGCACTTTTGACCACTTCAAGTATATGCAGGTAGGTTTCCCCCGTATATTCGGGGTGAATTCCACCTTGCATGCAAACCTCAGTTGCACCCCTTTCCCAGCCTTCGGTGGTCCTACGAGCTATTTCTTCATCTGATAGGTCGTATGGTCTGCCCCTGAGATTTTCAGACAACTTTCCCTTTGAAAAAGCGCAGAATTGGCACTTGAAATAGCAGATATTGGTGTAATTGATGTTCCTATTCACAACATAGCTAACCGTATCCCCATTTACCTGCTGTCGAAGACGGTCAGCAGCTTGAGTAACAGCATTAAAGTCATCACCTCGGGCAGCAAATAGCCGAACAATCTGTTTTTCATCAATGCGCTCACCCTTGGTACACGCGCTGATAATTTCCTCGATATCTTGCGAGGGTTGAGACGGTTCAGTGATTAAAGCATTCATCAGTTCGCCAGGAGGGGGAGTCTCAGGGTCTCCTGGGCTCCATTTGTCTATCCGCGCAAATCCCTCGCTGTCCACTAAGTCTAGAACTCGCTCGTGCAAGTCTGGATGTACCCAATTTTCTAATTCCATCGCGAATTGAGGATAAACGGTCAGCCTTTCTGTTAAATACTTCCCAGCATTCGCCGTTTCTCTAGAGAGTTCTTCCAGGTGGGGCCAAGGGGCCTCCGGATTCACAAAGTCGGGGGTGACGGGCGAGACACCTCCCCAGTCGTTGATTCCAGCATGCACAATTTGTGGCAGCACCCCGGGGCTCAAATTAGGCGGTGCCTGAACGCTCATATTTGGTCCGAACATTATTCGGGCGCATGCAATTGTCCAAAGAAGCTCATTCAAATCTGGCTCGGGGGCACTTACCATCTTAGTGCCTTCCTTAGCCCTGAAGTTTTGGACAATGATCTCTTGAATATGGCCATATTCCTGTTGGATTTTGCGAAGCTCTAAAAGGCTCTCTATGCGCTCTCGTCGTGTCTCTCCGATGCCAATCAAAATTCCTGTTGTAAACGGAACTTTGGCTATGCCGGCATTGCGAAGCGTTTGAAGGCGAACCGAGGGCGCTTTGTCTGGTGACCCATAGTGCGGCATACCTTTTTCACACAACCTTTCGGAAGCTGACTCCAGCATAATGCCCATCGATGGAGAAACCTCTCGTAAGTCCGCTAATTCTTCTGGCTCCAAATTGCCTGGGTTCGCGTGCGGCAACAGTCCTGTTTCCTCAAAAACAGCCTTTGCAGCGGCTTTTAGGTACTGCGTTGTTGATTCATAGCCTGCCTCTGCTAGCCATTCTCTTGCCGCCCGATATCGTAGCTCTGGTTTTTCACCGAGTGTAAAGAGCGCCTCCTTACAACCCATTTTTTGTCCATCTCTGGCGAGTTCTATGACTTCTTCTATCGAGAGATAGGCGGATTTAAGCTTTCTGGGGACAGTCGCGAAGGTGCAGTAATGACAGACATCGCGACACAGGTGAGTCAAAGGTATGAAGACCTTTTTAGAGTAGGTGACAACGTTATTGAAGCCCTGGTTACGAAGGTGGCTGGCAACATCTGCCAGTTCCTTTGTGCTTGCCGTTTCGGATAAGTCCAGTATCTCTCTATCGCTGAGTGCCTGACCCGATCTTGCCCTGATTAAAAGATCTTTCATAACCGCGCCCCTCGATCGAGGCTGTCAATCAAGCGCTCCTCAATGCCGGATCGCGATAGGTAAGTAGCCGTCTGCGTTTTTGGGGCTTCTTGCATCACGCTGAGCAAGTCCTCGGGCACGTCAATATCTAAGGCAAAACGACTAGCCGGAACAATTTTGGGGCTCAAGTTTTTTGAGTAGGCCTCATCAACGTGTGGTTTAAAACTTTTCCCATCGAAAATGTATGGAATAGCTAGCGGTGGGGCGCATATTAACCCATTCGTGCCTATGTTATCGGAGTCCGGCATGATCGTAATGCCCGGATTACTTCTAATTAGTCGGTCAATCTCCTCGGCCTCGATGCCGGGTACATCGGCAGGGACGACTGCAACACCTTCTGCGTTAAAGTTCGCTACTAGATGAAGAGTTGCCTGTGTGAGCGCCTCCGCCAAACTTGCAGTGGGGCTTTCACTGAAACGTTCCGTTGCGAAGGCTGTGGCTAGGGAATCCGCTTCTCGTGCTCGTGACACGATCAGAATTCCTGACAGTTCTTTACAGCTTGATAGGGAGGTAATTACATCTCTCGCCATGGCGAGCATCAGGCCTCTTCGCTCTTCTTCACTTAGAACATTTGAGAGGCGTTGTTTCGCTCGATCGAACGTTTTGATGGGTACGATAGCCCACATGAAGACCTCCTGATGTTCGGTTGAAGATGCAGCGAGTCCCCCTATTCAAGCTCCTTTTTTTGCTTGACTGAGTTGGAGCCGCTTTTTTTGAAGGTCCCTATCTAAAGGAAACCCTCCAAAAAGCCCAAACAATTCTCTGCCAGAGAAATGCTATCCGACAACGTTAACATGACAGTCTTGGTACTTATAGTGGGGATTTTGATTGATTTGGCGCTCTCTTTGTCAGCCTCATCAATTACGAAACCATCAATGAAAGCGGAATAATGCTCGGCTACACTCTCAGCACTGGATGAAATGCCAAGCTCCTTCATCATTTTTGCTGCTGGACCTTTTAAAGCCTTTCCCCCGATGATTGGGGAGACTGCAATCGTTGGAATTTCTGTTAATCGCTCTTTCACACCGTTTAGTTTTAAAAATGGATCGACCGATACGTAGGGGTTCGAAGGACATATGATGATTCCTTGGCAATCCTGAATCCACTGGTCCAGCTTTGCTTGGAGACTCGCTTGTTCTATTCCTTGGAAGCGAAAACCATTCACTTCAGGTTCGCACTTTTCTTTCACAAAATAGCTCTGAAAAGAAAGTTCGCCGTCGCAGGTATCTACCAGGGTCGATACTGGTTGATCGCTCATCGGTATAATCGGATGCCGGATTCCAAGTTTTGTTGCAATGGCTTCGGTTGCCTCGGTTAATGTTTTTCCTTTGTTCAACATGTTTGTGCGATGCAGGTGAAGAGCGAGATCTTTATCACCCAATTGAAACCATGTATCGCCGCCTAACTCCTTGAGCGCCGTTAGGAAATTCCAACTTTCGCCTTTTCTACCCCACCCGGTTTCAGTGTTATTAATTCCCGCCAGGGCATAGGTCAAACTGTCTATATCTGGACTGATCTTGAGTCCCAAGTGTTCGAAGTCGTCACCTGTGTTTACCGCAAATGCAAGATCCGAGGGGTCTAATACTGAGGCCAGCCCGCTTGCGAGTTTCGCACCTCCCACGCCACCGGTTACAGCTAAAATCCGAGGCATTAGCGGAACATGTCCTGGTCCAACGGCCGGTTGATTAGGGTCCCATTCTCCTCAGGATCATTCGTAAGCATTTTTTCGGGATCGAGGCCCCTTACGATGGCGACCGGGATCTGCTCAGTTGTTTCGCCCATTACTAACGTTGCCGCGTTCGCCACCGCGTCGGCATTGTTGATCAAGGTTGCATTCAGTTTGCGATCGAAGATATCTGCACCGCCGACTCTATCATCCAAAACTTTCACACCAGAGCTTCCAATAGCAACGCCGATGGTCCCCATCCTCCAAGGGCGATTATGACTATCGGTAACAACTACTCCGATATCCGCCAATCCTGATTTTCTCTGAAGTTCGGATCGTATCCTTTTTGCCGACAGGTCGGGGTCCTTTGGCAATAACAAGGCCTTTTCTCCATCCACATGGTCAATATTGGATTGGTCTATGCCAGCATGGGCACCGACGATACCTAGTTTATGCCGTGCGATTATCACATTTTCCTTAGACCTGAGAATCTCGGAGGACTCATCAAGAATCAGTTGAACCATTCTCGGATCTTTTTTCGTACTCCCTGCGAGCTCAATTGCTTCGCTGGAAGGAGCTATGCTCGCGAGATCTCTCAGCATGCCTTCTGATTTCGAGATAATTTTCTGGGCTATACAAAGAATATCGCCCTCAAGAAGTTCAACCCCACACTCCTGCGACGCATCGAGGATGATGCTGGTTAAATCATCACCTTCCTTGATCATCGGTATGCCCTCGATACCGATCACAGAGAAGTTGCTCCTCACTTAATTAATGCTCTTGGCCAATGATCTTGATCCCAGAGTGAGATATCCCTCCGCTTCGGTTGATTTGGATCAGAATCGACGTCAGTGACTCCGCAGCAGCTGCATTTGCTATCGGGCCAGCATGCCAACCGGTCATTCCCGCCTCACCGATCATATCTATGACACGTTGTCTGGATTCCTTGTCGTTCCCAGTCACTAGAACGTCACACTCTATAGTCACATCTTGCTGGAGCAGGTGCGCTGCTATGTTCTGAAATGCGCTAATAACACGAACTTCCTCTCCCAAAAAGTCTTGTGCTCGTTTTCCTGCGCTGCCCTCCGGCGGCATTTGGACTGTTCCGACCTTAGGTGGCACCAAAGGAACGGTCACGTCGATTAGAATTTTGCCTGCTAACGAATCCTTGACGAGTTCCAATGTGCTGATTTGATGATCTGCAGGAACAGTAAGCACGACAATATCTCCCGCTCGCGCAGCTTCAGCGTTTTCCATAGCCTCGGCAGGTGTGTCCGGGCTTATCTCTTTTAGCGCCTTTACGGCGGCCTCTGCCTTCTCTTGAGTTCTTGATCCAATGACAATTTTATACCCGACTTTGGACCATCTGATGGCTAATCCTGTGCCCAGATCACCTGTCCCTCCAAGTATCGCGACTGTTTCTTTTGAAGACATGTTTTTCCCTAATTTGGATTTCGAGCCGGCGATTATGACCCGTAAAAAAGATACTGTGAATACAGTGGTTGCAACCGCGCATATTTCGTAGGAGCCTTTTTGTAAAAAGGAGACAAAAGATGCGTATAGGAGCGATGATTGGCGCGGATGGTACAAAATCGTCCATCGGTGAAGTAATTCAGATAGGCAGAGAAATCGAGGCGGCGGGCTTGGATCACGCCTGGTTAGCAAATATTTTCTCCTATGATGCGATTACAGCGTTGGCTTTAATGGGTCAAGAAACCTCAAGAATTAGGCTTGGAACGGCTGTAACACCAACCTTCCCCAGGCATCCAACGGCCATTGCACAACAAGCGATGACTGTGGCAGCTTCTTCAAACAACAGATTTACGTTGGGGATTGGTCTATCCCATAAAGTGGTCATCGAGGATATGTTGGGGTTGAGCTATGAAAAGCCGATTCGACATATGCGCGAGTATTTAGAGGTTCTAATGCCACTGATAAAAGGAGAAACAGTCAACCACGACGGTGAAGAATACAAAGTAAATGGTTTCGCTTTGGATATACCGGGGGTCGAATCACTGCCTGTTGTCGTAGCCGCATTAGGGCCGCAAATGCTGAAGCTAACAGCGGAACTAGCAGACGGCACAAATACTTGGATGGTTGGCCCCAAAACAATGGAAGAACACATTATGCCCTGCTTCGAGGCGTCAGGGAATTACTCTCCAGAAATCGTAGCTGGCATGCCCATTGTTTTAACGAACAATATTGATCATGCCAAAGAGTCCATCGGTAAAAGCTTAGCAGTTTATGGTCAGCTACCCAGCTACAGGGCGATGTTAGACAGGGAAGGAGCGGTCGGGCCGGCGGACATAGCCATAATCGGCGATGAAAATAAGCTGGGAGGAGAGATCAAGCGCTTAGAGTCCCTTGGCGTGACAGATTTTAACGCAGCGATAATGGATGTAGAGGATGGGGCATATCATAGAACTCTGGAATTTTTGGGAAGCCTGAGGCCTTAGCTTCTTAAACTAGTAGTGAGGCGGTCGTTCGTTCGGATCAAGAGGCTGCCTAATCTCGGTGACAGAAAGCAGGGTGGATCTTACTTCTTGAAGCTTGGTTTCGAGACTATCGATACGTTGTTGCTGATTTATCAGCGCGTCGTTTAGCTGCGTTATCGTATCATCCTGATGCTCGAGGCGTTCCTCCAGTTCAGTCAATCGGTTTCTATCTAGTATTTCATCGTTCAAAGTTGGCTCCCAGAACTCTTGAGACTAAGATCATAGAAGAGGGAGGAATTATGTTAAGAGATTTATCAAATAAAGTTGCATGGATCACTGGAGCCGGAACAGGAATTGGGGAAGGGGCCGCGGTAGCTTTGAGCGAGGCCGGAATGCGAGTCGTTCTATCCGGACGCCGAATTGACAAGCTGGAAGAAGTGGCGGGCCGTTGTTCGGGCGAGGTTCTCATCGAGGTTTTGGACGTTGCAGATAAGAACGCCGTTGGTGACGTTGCGGAAAAAATCATTGATCGCTTTGGTCGATTAGACGTTTTGGTTGCGAGTGCTGGGATCAATGTGAAAAACCGGAACTGGCACGATGTTAGTTTGGAAGATTGGGATTCCGTTATTCGGATCGACTTAGATGGGGCTTTCTATTGTTGCAAGGCTGTACTGCCGATAATGAAGAAACAAAGAGATGGACTCATCATCAATATTTCGTCTTGGGCTGGAAAGCACGTGAGTGTGGTTACCGGCCCCGCCTATACTGCGGCAAAACATGCCATGAACGCGATGAATGAGAGTATCAATATGGAGGCGTGTAGTTATGGGGTGCGAGCTTGCGCAATTTGTCCTGGAGAGGTAGCAACACCAATTTTGGACAACAGGCCAATTCCGGTTTCCGATGACGATCGAGCGAAGATGGTCCAGTCTGAGGACTGCGGCGAAGTAATCCGTTTTTTAGCGCAGCTGCCGAATCACGTATGCATTAATGATCTAACGATAAGTCCTACTTGGAATCGCGGTTACGTCGCCTCGGCCAAGGCCCAAATACCTCAGCCGGATTAGTCTTCGTTGTTTAATTTGGCGATTCTCGGCATGAGCTCTTCAATCAATAGCTTTGTTTGATGAATCATATCGGCATAACCGTCAGCAATCGGTCTGAGTATAAATTTGTGGGCGCCGGCTTCGTGGAATTCCTTCAATAATTCCAGCATGGTATCGGCATCGCCGATCGCTGAATATTCCTTGGGGTCTTTGCCGAGCCTTTCCCGCATTATTTCATTGTACTTTGAAACAATGGGTTCATTGTGAGAGCCAAATCGAACCGCGAAACCGGCACCAAAGTGATCCTCATCTATTTCCCGATCTAGCTCTGCACAACGCTCTTTGATTCGCAGAATAACGGGTTGAATTTCTGCTGCAGTCTCGATGCCAGCCTGCCATCCTGTGCCCCATCGGGCAGTACGCTCTATGGCGGCCTCGGCAGATCCGCCCACCCAGAGAGGCATTGGGTTCTGAACTGGCTTGGGGTTAATCGTTGCTTTTTCTAATTGGTAATAATCGCCTACGAAATCAACCCTATCCTCCGTCCAGAGTCGAGAAATAACCTGAAGGCCCTCATCGGTTCTTTTTCCTCTACCTTTCGTTGCTTTGCCCGTTGCTGAGTAATCTCTAGAGAGAGCACTCCCAACTGCAAAGACCGGTAAAAGCCGCCCCTCCGAAAGTATATCTATCGTCGCGCACGCTTTAGCTATAAGAACGGGGTCCCTAAGGCCGAGGCTGGCCGCGTTCATTCCAAATTTAATTTTTTTTGTCGCGCCGGCCAAAGCTGCCATCACGCTCATGACCTCAAGGTTAGGAGTAGAGTCAATTATCCGGTCGCTTTGCCAAATAGAATTGATGCCTCCTTCCTCACAAAGGGAGACCCACTTCCAAAACCCTTTTGCGTCCTCGAAGTTGAAGCTCGCTATACCTAGACCTGCATTTATCGACATTTATTTCTTCGTTTTATTTATAAAGGCTAGATTATTATGAGCCGATGCAACGCTGCAAACGGGCTTTTTCTTTCGAAACGTCCTTGGCGTTAAGCCACTGTGAAAGGAACGATCAACATTTTCGAGAATTTTTGAAAGCAAACAGAGGATTTATTCAATGGATAGACAGGTACTTGTGGCCGATATAGGTGCTACGAATTCGAGGTTCCAGCTGGCGACTGTGCGTTTGGAGCATCCCGTGAGCATTGATCTGATAGACGATGCTCTCGTTCTACCCACAAATACCTTTCATGATCAGTACCATATGATTGATGAGATCAGGGAGCGAATTAATCTGCAGAGCAGTTCGAATTTCATCTGCGCTGCTGCAGGGCCTATTGATGCGAAAGAAGAACGTGTCGAGCTTACTAACGTAAACTTGAAATTAGATGCCGAGACTTTGCGTAGCGGAATAGGTCTGAATACGCGGATTATTAATGACTTTCACGCGGCAGCGATGTCTATCGGCAGCCTACGAGAGACAAAGACTTTAGGTGGAAATGATCAGAGCTTATTGGAATTGGCGTCGAGGAAAGTGGTTTTGGGACCTGGTACTGGTTTAGGTTCAGCTTTTGTTAATGGAGTTGTAAGTGAGGCTGTCGGGTACGATGTAATTGAGTCGGAAGCAGGTCATGCCGATTTCGCCCCTGGCAACCACTTAGAGTTAGAACTTTGGAGTTGGTTGGCGAGAGATTCCGGTCACGTCTGCTGGGAAGACATACTTAGTGGACCGGGAATTCTGCGCTTGTATACCGCGATGAATGGCATATGGGGTACATCGACTAAATTAGATACACCAGAAGAAGTGCTCTCCTCTGGTTTGAATT
>Ga0066378_10001170_pt1 | contig 10092 bp, 8 predicted proteins | sample Knorr_S23_td_DCM_FD_70947 | JGI IMG/M metagenome (GOLD analysis project Ga0066378, IMG submission 70947) | Marine microbial communities from Southern Atlantic Ocean transect - Knorr_S23_td_DCM_ad_71m_LV_A | ecosystem: Environmental > Aquatic > Marine > Oceanic | place: Southern Atlantic ocean...
GAGCCAGAAGTTGCCACTCCAAAAATCGTGGAATTCAACGAGGCCCTGCATGCTGCTCTGCCAACAAACATAAATGCGGAAGGCCTCGATTCAGCCATTTTGTTCGACGCCAATGCCAACCGCGTTCTTTGGGAGAAGGATAGTCAAAAGCCCGTTCGTATCGCTTCCATGACCAAGATGATGACCGCGCTTCTAGTGTTCGAGGACGTGGAGGAACGGGACGATTTGTCCATGGATACCGTTATAAAAGTATCCAACGCGGCCTTTCGAATTGGCGGCAGTCAGGTATGGCTCGATCCGAGAGAGAGTTTCTCGCTAGAGGAGTTGCTCATCACCATCATGGTCAAGAGCGCGAATGATTCATCGTACCTAGTTGGTGAATACATTGAAGACGGAAATATGGATCAGTTCATAGAGCGCATGAATGCTCGGGCCGCCGAATTGCGCATGACCGACACGGAGTTTCTCAACGCCCATGGTTTGCCTGAGGGAGCGACCGGCAACAAGGCCTCGTGCCAGGATCTGGTACGGCTAGCCCTTGCCCTCTACCGTTTCCCCAAAGCTCTCGAATGGGCTTCCATTCCCACGTACAAATTTCGTTCCGAGGCGGAAGAACCGACGATACTGGCCAATCACAATCGCTTGGTACTGACGACCAAGGGAGTGAACGGACTAAAAACCGGTTATACCAAGGCCGCCGGATTTTGCGTTACCGCCACTTGCGAACGAGACGGGCGGGCCCTCATCGCCGTAACAACTGGTTTCGGCTCCAGCAAACAGCGGGACAACTTTACCAAGGCTCTGCTGGAATGGGGCTACTCTCAGTAGCCAGCGTCCCATCACACTAGTGAATGGCAGAAGGCCGCTCAGGGATCGCGCTCGGCTCGCCCGCTAGATTCGGCTTAGGGCTAAATTCCCTGCCGCATCAGACAGCGAGGTTTGAGATCGGGTGCCTCAAAAACCCCAAGAGCGAACCGAACTTGCTTACGGTGCTAAGGACGGACAAGAAACTCGGCCGCACAGGCTGATCCCGTCGCTATCGCTACTCCTGTCTGTATTGCCTCCATCGTCTCACTAATACCATCATTAGCCGTTACCCCAAATTGAAGTCCGGCATGCATGCCCCGTAATTCATCCAATTGCACGACGAAATCCTCGAGGAAGGCGTCACCGAATTATCCATGGGCGATGGCGTAAACCTCGCGATCGTCAGCCATGTAGCAGATGACTTGTATGAGATCCTTTCAGTGCGGCCTTCTACCAAGGCTTCCGTTCCCGGGGAGTCATTCCTTCTAGACAATACTCTTTGTCGGGATGTATTCGCGAAAGGGATTACCATTGCCCTAACCCACATCGCCAGAGAGCCCGGACAATCGTTGCATCCCTTATATGAAAACAGGGATATCGAAGCCTTTATTAGCACTCCGATCTATAAGTGTGGCGAAACCTGGGGAACGCTCAATTTTACTAATCTCAAAATCAAAAGAGGCCCTTTTACGGAGCGCGAAATCACCTACATCGAAAACGCCGCCCGCCGCTTATCCGACCCCCTATCATTTAGTTAGACCTAGTATCTTCATCCCAATACTTTTAAGTGGACATTAATCCGTCTCCACAACGTTCACATTTGTCGCCAGGAAGCTCCTCAATATTCTTTACGTCTATAGCCGAGCGCCGGGCCCCTATATCCGCTTTCGCAATGATGTTCTCTATCCCCCACTGGGGCAAATTCACCATCTCTTTCCAACCTATTCGTTCCGATCTATTTCGATCAGCTGAAGGCCCATTCAGTTTTTTCGGGTTACTAATAGGCCGGCCCCGTCCCTTAAACTTCAGTTGCATAAGAGGCTTTGATCAGCAGGATGCCAAAGCTTAGAGTCTCGCCAATCACAAATATGGATCTTGCTTACTGGAACCGGTTCTCCGAAAAATATCAATCAGAAGTCCTAAGTGTATTCGACAACGATATACATCGACTCGTTGAGGAGAAAATCGCCGAGGCGGGAAACTTCGTTACCCGCCACAAGGACCTGGGCTACCGGAATACTGGGATTGGCTCATTGTCGCTCAACGGCAGAGCCAATGAGTGACTTGAGACCTATAGTGGATCAATGGATACTGGATACTGCAATTTGCTCGTAGGTTAAGACTTGGCCTAAGCCTCGCTCAATTCCAGGAGCATCCTCGAGTCATAGATGGGTTGCCCGCCACTTCGAGTGGCTACAAATGCCCCTAGCTGATTCGCTCGCTCCATCGCTTCATCCACGCCAAGCCCGCTGACGAGACCTACCACCAACGCTGAGGTAAAGGCGTCTCCCGCTCCTATGGTATCCGCTACTTCGATGGATTTAGACTCTACCATACTGAATTCTCCATCCTGGCAATGGGCAGCCCCATCGCCAGCCAGCGTGACGACAAGCCGATCCACACCAAGTAGCAAAGCGCACTCCTTCATTGCTCCCTCCAAGGCAAAATCCATCGGATTAGCGGCTATCACCCGGTAGAGCTCGTCGTGATTGAGTTTAACGATGTCAGCAAGCCGGGCAAAGTGTGTGGCTCGTTTCAGGTCATCGTAGGGAGAACGCAAATTGATGTCGCACACCTTGAGACCGGAAAAGTCATCCAGCAGCGTCTCCAGCGTATCTCGACTGAGCTCCGAACGCGTAACCAGAGAGCCGTAGATGATTGCATCCAGTTCGCTGAGCACGGCCATTTCTTCTGCCGAAAGCTCGATTTCATCCCAAGCGGAAGGCAGTCGTATATCGTACTCCGCATTCCCTTGATCATCCAGCTTCGCCAGAGCCACCCCGGTTTCCAAAATTTCGTGACGCTTAATGAAATCGGTGTTTAGGCCAGCGGATTTCGCCCGCTCAAATACTTGATCTCCCAGTAAATCGTCACCGACACAAGTAATCGGATAGCTTTGGACTCCCAGACAGGCCAAGTGGTATGCGGCGTTGAAAGGGGCGCCCCCGAGAAACAGACCATCTGGAATGCAATCCCACAAGGCTTCTCCATAGCTAGCTACGGCAAGTCTGTTTGAATCAGTCATATGTTACGCCTCAGTAAACCTAATTGCTACCGTTTGATTTGAAGCGCGACTCGAATAGATGCCAACCGCTAAATCGAGGCGAGAATGCTCGGTATTAGTAAATTAATACAGATTTTCCTATGCGCACGGCAACAAAGGCGCTATGCACCGCATATAGGGGGTTTTCCGGTCGGCGTCCAGTCATACGATATGAGAGGGGAAGAACGCCCCTTCTCGCCAAGAATCCGCTCCTAATTTGTCATTTGATCGGCACCTCGCTCTAAACAGCGCGGTGTGCCCGAACGGGAGCCACCAAACATTATATGCCATTCGAAAAACTCGGTCTTCGGGCCGAACTTCTCAAGGCGCTCGCCCACAAGGGTTACGCTCGTCCAACGCCCATACAGGCCCATGCTATTCCCGCCATTCTTGACGGGAAAGACGTCCTCGGAGGCGCCCAAACGGGCACCGGCAAAACCGCGGCCTTCGCCTTACCCATTCTTCAGCAGCTTAGCGAGTCGCGAGCCCAGGTCAAAGGACCACGGGCCCTCATTCTAGCTCCAACACGCGAGTTAGCCGCCCAAGTCTGCGACAGTTTCCAGACCTACGGCAAACGCCTGAACCTGCGATCGCACGTGGTTTTCGGCGGAGTCGGGATCAATCCTCAAATCAAGGGCCTCTCCCAAGGGATCGATGTCCTGATTGCCACGCCGGGCAGACTGCTAGATTTAGCCGGCCGCCGGGCGGTCGATTTCCGAAACTTGCAATGTCTGGTCCTCGATGAGGCCGATCGCATGCTGGACATGGGTTTCATCCACGACATCCGAAAAATTCTGAAACTGCTGCCAGCCAAGCGTCAGAACCTCCTCTTTTCCGCTACCTATTCTTCGGAGATCAAGCGACTATCGGAAGATATTCTAGAGCAGCCTGAAATGATCGAGGTCGCCCGTCGCAACACAGCAGCGGAAACTGTTTCTCAATCCGCCTATCAGGTGCAGAAAAACCAGAAGCGCAATCTGCTCAGCCAGCTCGCTCAAGAGGGCAACTGGGAGCAAGCATTGGTATTTACCCGCACGAAGCACGGGGCCAATCGGCTAGCCACCCAATTGGCAAGCGATGGGATCGATTCCGCAGCCATTCATGGCAACAAGAGCCAGGCGGCTCGAGAACGAGCTTTGGCGGCCTTTAAGAAGCGGTCCGTCCGGATTCTTGTAGCCACCGACATCGCGGCTCGTGGACTAGATATCCAAGACCTTCCTTTTGTGGTTAACTACGAGTTGCCCAATGTCCCCGAAGACTACGTCCACCGCATCGGACGGACAGGCCGGGCCGGCAAAGACGGCCAAGCCATCTCTCTCGTGAGCCAAGAGGAGAACAAACTGCTGTTGGGAATCGAAAAGCTGCTGGGCAGGAAAATCAAATTCGTAGGAGACGATAAAACGGTCAACGCCAAGCCTGAGCCGAAGAATACTCGTTCTGGCAGCAAACCGAAGAATCGTTCAGCTTCCAAACGATCGTCGAATCGACGGTACGGAATTAGGAACGGATCAGAGAACGGGGAAGAGCGAAACTCAAAACTGAGGAACTGGAATCCAGGAGAATCGGATCGCCAGCCGAGATCCCGCCGCAGGAAACGCAAGCCGGCTTCTTCATCGAAACAGAAAGAAGCCGTGCCCAGCCCAAAGTCACCCAACCGTTTCAGGAAATTCTTCAGCAAACGGGTGGCTCCATCATCAAGGTAGTCGGGTAGAATTAAGCCCGCTCGGAGATCAGACTCCACCACTAACCTGCAATTAAACAAGGTGGAGCCCGACCTCCGGGCGGGCTTTGTCCTATCTCGAAGGTTGTCTGCCAGCGCCAAAGTCTCCAATATTCCGAAGATTTTGCCTCCACCGAGACATGTATAGCGTCCCCAGACTATCACTGTTTGTATCAGATTTCTTCTCTGTGCTGCTCTTAGCTATCGGCATCGCCTCAATTTCCAGTAATCTTCTGGCCCGCGATCACCCCAACATTGTCGTCATTCTTGCCGACGATATTGGAGTCGAGACGGTTAGCGCTTATGGAAGCGAATACCCGACGCCGCATATCGACTCGCTGGCTGATAATGGAATCCGCTTCGATCAAGGCCATGCTACCCCGGTTTGCACCACTACCCGAACCAGGCTCCTCGCAGGCACTTACAATTTCAAGCATTATCAAGCGTTTGCCCATCTCAATCCCAGTCTGTATACGCTTCCTAAATACATTCGTGACGCAGGCTACTCCAGTGTCGTTGTCGGCAAATGGCAAATGGCGGGAAACATGGAGTATTGCGGACGCGGATCCTATCCCGAAGATCTCGGTTTCGACGAACACCTCGTCTGGCAACTGGAACGCTCCTTAAAAGGAAGCCGATATTGGCAGCCCACCCTCACCGAAAATGGCGCCGCCAAAACCTACTGCCTCGATGACTTCGCCCCGAAGCTCTTCAACGACTACATCTTGGACTTTATCGATCGCAACCACAAAGAGAAGCTTTTCATCTATTACAACCCTGTCCTCGCTCACGACCCCTGGACCACAACGCCCGATAGTCTCGAGGCGGATACACCCAAAGAGAAATTCGCGGGAATGATGGCCTACCTAGACAAAATGGTCGGGAGATTACTAGACAAGCTCGAGGAGCATGAAATTGTCGAGAATACGCTTATTTGGTTCATCGGCGACAATGGCACCCATCCGCAGATTACATCGCTGCGTCATGGAAAGTCCGTGACAGGCGGCAAATGGAAAACGAAGACCAACGGCACCCACGTTCCATTCATTCTGCAGTGGAAGGCTAGGCTCCCTCGAGGAATCATCAAGTCCGATCTGGTCGAAGTTCTAGACGTCTATCCTACGCTGGCTGCGGCTGTCGGCAGGCCCGTCCCGTTCGCGCTCGATGGAATTAATTTGCTTCCGTACTCGCTAAGCCAATCCAGCCAAACGCGTGAGGCTATATTCATGCACTACGATCCTCAATGGGGAAGCGACTATTTCCAGTCCCACATGCCCGCCGACCGATTTATCTTCGACGCCCATTGGAAGTACTATGCCGATGGCCGCTTCTTCAACACGCAAGCGGATCCCCAGGAGGAGCGTGATCTAGCGAAATCCAATCTCAACGGCGAAGCCCAACTAGCCTACGAAAGTCTCAAACAAGCGTTCCTCAACATGAAAGACGGCCCGCTCAAAGAGCCATACATGAACAAGCCCTTCAAAGGTCTAAAAATCCCCGAACCAGACGCAAGCTGCCGGGATTGATAAATCCGTTAATCGTGAGGGTGCGGCATCCAGTCGGTGACGATACCGCGAGCGTTCCGAGCAGATTCCAGCTCGCTCCACTCAACGACCCCTAAGCGGTCCGCCCAAGACTGGTATTTTCCCCTCATCTCTTTTACGAACTCCTTTAGCTCGCTCGCCAGATCATTCAACTCGCTGCGATCGACATCCATATCGTAGAGCTCCCAATTCGAGCGATCCCATCGTTTGACCAGCTTCCACTTTCCCTCCCGATAGCCGCAATTGCCTTCATGCTCCCAAGCGAGCGGGGGACGATCGGCTCCTTCGACGGCGAAACTCTGCCGCAAACTGCTACCTTCACATCTGAGAATGGGCTTTCCTTCCTTCGCCTCCGGCCATTCCGCTTCGCAAACATCGACGATTGTGGCCATGATATCCGTCAGTTGGCCCGTCTCCTTGCGCAAGCCGCCTTTACTTTCAATGCCCCTCGGCCAATGGGCGATCAAGGGAGTCGCGATCCCACCCTCATGAACAAAGTGCTTGTATTCACGAAATGGAGTATTTGATAGATTGGCCCAAGCTACCCCATAGCTTTGAAAGGTCGTTTCGTCCCCCGGCATGATCTCAGGATCATTCCCATGCTTCATTTTTCGACCATCCCGGGTGTACGCTCCGCAGGACAATGGTTTCGCTCGCCCTTCTCCAGCTGGCTTCTCATAAGGAAAGAACGTATCGAAAATTTCCTCTGCGCAGGCCCCGTTGTCAGAAAGGAAAAGGATCAGCGTGTTGTCCAGTTCGCCTGATGCTTCCAGAGTATCAATAATCCGGCCAATTCCCTGATCCATGGAGTCAACCTGGGCCGCATACACCTCCATACGCCGTTCTTGCCATTCCTTATTGGGAGCGTCTCCCCAGGCCGGCTGGGTCGAGTCGCGTTTTGTCAGTTCCGTATTCTCATCGAGAATACCCATTTCAACCATGCGTTTCAGCCTCTCCTCACGCAAAGCGTCCCAGCCTTGGCTAAAGTGGCCTTTGTATTTAGCTATCGTTTCCGGCTTTGCATGTAGCGGCCAGTGAGGAGCCGTATATGCCGCATACAAAAAGAATGGCTGATCCGGTCGCTGTTTCAGATGATCCTGAATAAAGGAGCAGGCATGGCCTGAAACATCGTCCGTGAAATAATAGTCCGCATCTTTCGGCGTTTCGATAGAACGATCATCCTCCGTTAGCGTGGGCAGATCAAAATAGCTAGCGGCTCCGCCCGTTATCCCATAAAAACGGTCGAATCCTCGCGACCGAGGCCAGTTCGACTTGTCGCCTTGCTCTTCTATGAGTTGCCGGCATACGTGCCACTTGCCAGACAAGTAAGTGCCATAACCGTGAGCCTTCAATACCTCGCCAATAGTGACACAGTTTTTGGATAAATCGCCACGGTAACCATCGAGATCATCGTCGAAGTGAGCCATGTGACCCATTCCCACTTGATGCGGGTGCATACCGGTCAACAAGCTGGCTCGTGTCGGACAGCATCGGGCCGTATTGTAGAACTGGGTATACCGAAGCCCATTGGCCGCTAAGCGATCCAAGTTGGGAGTATCGATTTCCCCGCCGAAACAGCCGATGTCTGAATAACCCATATCGTCGGCGAGTATAAGAAGGACGTTCGGTCGACTTTGAGTGGCCATAGGACAGGAAATACAAAAACGCTCTCACCGAATAGCGAGAGCGTTTTTTGAAATGATCTATCTTTGAATACCGCTCTCCAATCAAACCTTGGCTGGGACTTCGAAATCCTTGCGGTACTCGCTTTTCACGAAATCGTTGGCCTCGCGATAGTTGTCGCCGCCGGTGTAGCGCTCGCGACGACCGCTGAACTCGAGCTCGCTACCCAAAGTCCAAGTGTCCTTCGCGAAATCGATATCCCAATCGCCCAGATGCTTGCGGAAGCGCTCGTAGGCTTCGAATACGTGGCCGTTGTCGTAGGCGTAATCTTTCACGGCCTCGTCGGAAGCCCGTTCACCCGCCTTGTAAGACGCATTGGTCATGAATGGCACGCAAGACGACATAAACCCGGTTTCCAAAGTGCAGCCGAGCTCCGATTCCTTGCGGCTGTTAACCCCACGGACGAACGAGGGGAAGTGATCAAAGCCACCATCGCCCTTGAAGGCCTGAACCTTTTTACCACCGTTGTCGTAAACGATTCCGCCACCACGACCGCCACGGAATTCGCCTCCTTCGCAAGTAACAACAATACCGATACGGTTTCCTTTGTAATTGGCGGCAGCGTTAGACGTGGGCTTCAGCCAAAGATCGCAAACTTCAAATAAGACGGGGATGTCGTTCCACTGGGCGCTGGCAACTTGCATATTGGGAGTGACACCGGCGTCTTGCCAACCAAAGCGCCCACCAAAACTGTGCACCTTGCTCGGATGATCAGGATCGCCTAAAACCCAACGGATCAAATCCCACTCGTGAGGACCTTGGTTACCGATATCGCCATTACCCGTGTTCCAAGACCAATGCCAATCGTAATGGAATTTCTCCCGGTACATAGGCTCTTCCTTGGCGGGTCCCAACCACGTGTTGTAGTCGACCGTCGAAGGAGGGGTCAATGGAGTGTCGCGTTTCCCGATCCCTGTGCGATTCTTGTAACAGAGGCCGCGGACCATAGTGATCTCACCCATGTTGCCCGCCTGAATCCAAGGAAACGCTTCCCCCAAACCAATATCGGAACGGTTTTGCAGTCCCGCTTGCACGATACGATTGTATTTCGAAGCCGCTTCCATCATGCGGCGGCCCTCCCAAATTGAGTGGCAAACGGGCTTTTCTACGTAAACATCCTTGCCCGCCTGGCAGGCCCAAATCGTTTGCAGAGCGTGCCAATGATTCGGGGTGCAAATCACTACAGCGTCGATGTCTTTGCGCTCCAATAATTTCCGGTAATCTCTGACCTTGTCGACCTTGATGCCATGCTCTTCTTCAACATTAGCTGCCCGCTCATCCAAAACGGCGGTGTCAACATCGCAAAGGGCGACGAGACGGGCTCCATCGGTTCGCATGACATCCCTGATGAGGCTCTTGCCTCGACCGTTGAGACCGACCACAGCGCATCGGATGTCGCCATTGGCACTCCCTTGACCCCAAGTTGATTTGGCGATGGCAAAGCTGCCCGCCGCCAAGGTTGCGTTTCTGAGAAAATTCCTGCGTGTTTGCATAAGAAAACGGTTGATTGGAGTTCGGCGCCAACAGTTGGCGAGTTTGATCGTATGTCGGTTTACCTAGAGAATCCGAAGTTTGGACTCAAACACTAAATCTTTCGGACGTTTGTCCAATTGCATACCGTGGATCGATCAGGCTTACGACCATCTCTCTCCAAGGTGGAGCGTGGTGTCAAGCCCACCCAAACGGGCAAACTTGAATAATCGTCGAATGTAGGAGCGGGTTTATCCCGCGATTTCTTGTCGTTGTTCATACGGAGATCGCGGCTTGAAGCCGCTTCTGCAGCCGGCAACGAATCTATAATTCTTCGCTCTTGTGGATAAGTTGACGCCAGTGCGCGACTGCTTGAGCGCGTTTCTTTGAAGCCGAGCTAATTGGATATAATCGCTCCGTTATGTGTGAGAACGAATCGAGCCCTTGTTGGCAGGGTCAAAATTAGCCAGCTCGCCATCCCTCTCTATTCGATTGATCCCCTTGTCTAGCCTCTCCAAACTCTTCCCACCCTAATGAAAAGTTTCCTACCCTTAATAACGATCGCTCTTACGATCATTCCATCGAGGGCGATGGGCGAAAATCCA
>Ga0066378_10001171_pt1 | contig 10091 bp, 8 predicted proteins | sample Knorr_S23_td_DCM_FD_70947 | JGI IMG/M metagenome (GOLD analysis project Ga0066378, IMG submission 70947) | Marine microbial communities from Southern Atlantic Ocean transect - Knorr_S23_td_DCM_ad_71m_LV_A | ecosystem: Environmental > Aquatic > Marine > Oceanic | place: Southern Atlantic ocean...
GAACTACTACCATTGTACCTTGATTGAATCCGAATACTGCATCTCCATCCCATCCAGGAATGGCTGTTATCAGGCTCTCCATAGTGTACCGGGGGAGTAGGTACTTTGAATCCGTTTCGGCCAACTATCATACAAGCGTCGGCTTGAAGTGGTGCGGGCGAGTGTAGGAGCCTGAACGCCCATGTCCGCAATGCGCCGAATCTTTGTCCACGTTGTACTAATGTTGTTCTTGTTCATGCCTGTGGGAGGTATGTTGGGTTCAGTTGAAGCTCAAGAAGAACCTGTAGAAAACAACAGCCCTCTAGACATTTGGTCTACAGATTATGTTGATGATTACTATCCTTGGGGAGGTGATGATGCAGCTCAGTTCAAGGAGTATCATACATACTTCACAATGAAAGATAGAATGCAACACCTTGCTGAGAACAACCGCAATATTATGACCTTCCACGAGGGGTTAAATGGAGGAGAAAATGCTCGAGGACAGACAACAACTGCTAGTACCTACGAAGGTTGGTTTTACAACCATAGAAGTCCATGGGTAAAAATCACCGTAAACCCTCAAGGTGGCGATTGTAACGATTTCGTTGGAGATTGTGGTAATTACCCTGAACGTCCAGATGTATTATTGGTAGGAAATCATCATGCTCGTGAGTGGATGTCCTATGAAGTCCCAATGATGTTCTTGGAGATGGTTGCTCACTATTATGGGAAAGCAGGGATTGACAACGATGGGGATGGTCTCATCGATGAAGATCCGTATGGTGATGCAGATGGAGACGGTGTAATCGATGATGATGGGGATTGCCTTTCACTAAATGCCTCAAGTCAGGATAGTAATGGTGATGGTACACCTTGCGGTCCTGGTGACCATGGTGTGGACGAGGATATTTCTGAACAGTGGATTACTGACCTTGTCAATACTAGAGAGATTTACCTTATCCCAATGCTCAATGTAGATGGTGTTCGATATGATCGTGAGGTTTACTGTGGAGAAACAGCTTGGGAAAATTGTGCTAAGAGTGGATGGAGAAAGAATCTACGTGACAATACTCTAACTGACGCTGGCCCTATTCCTAATCTAAATGAGGACGTTGATGACGCTTGTGATGGAGTTGATTTGAATCGTAACTATCAGTATGAGTGGGGCGCACCTCTAGGAGCAACAGGCCCTCTAATTCCAGGAGATTGTATTGCTGGCACTACCAACAACGACGTATACAACGGCCCAGTAGATACCAATGATGACGATAACGATGGAATTTACAATGAAGATGCAGTTGATGGCGACGATAACGATGGTGATGGACTAATAGATGAAGATTGGGTAGGCGGAAATACAGAGCCAGAGACCAAGATGATCCAAGACCTCACTGAAATGAATGACGATAACGGAGATGGAGCATCGGAATTCAAAGTTGTTTTCAATTGGCATTCATTTAGTGAACTTATTCTTTATCCATGGGGCCATTGCACCGACTGTCAAACGCCTGATCATGATTTCTTAGTTTATCATGGAGATGAGATGGCAATAATGACAAATTACGAAAATATTCAATCTTCAGATCTATATCCTACAACTGGTGATTTTTGTGATTGGCATTATGGAGTTCATAATTCGTATTGTTTTACTATGGAAATTGGTAACAATTTCCATGAACATCCAGATGATATTGATCATATTTCTGTGTTGAATATGGGTCCAACATTCTACATGGTTGAAGTTGCTGATGATCCTGCTTTCCGTGCTGTCTTTGGATTAGGTATGGACGAAGTTCAGTGGATGCAAAGTCCATCTAACATCACGATTCCAGAAGAAGGAGATATTCCAATTGAATTGTGCCTTCACCCTAACTTCCCATTGACTAATGATGTAAATCGAAGTCATGTCATGTATAGACAAGTTACTCCGAATCGAATGCAGAACGACTACGGTCCAACTGAATGGAAAGAGGTTCAGCCTTGGTCAATGACTGGATTTGAGGAGACAACGATTCGTTGTGAATTATTAGATGGTTCAAATGGAACTACCGCTATTGCCAATATCCCAGTGCCAGAGACTAGTGTTGGAGAGATTCACTATCGTGCGATGCTTGGTACTACCAACGGTGCATTCCCAATCAATTATCCTGCGCCTGGAGAGGAACCCGGTGATTATTATGTTATGACTTTGCCATATCGTGCTGGATTTGGGAGTTCTCTACTTGCGTTGTTCATGTTCTTGATTGTGGCTGGAGTTGTATGGGGTGGACTTGTTTTTACTCTTAGAGAGATGTTCAGTGAGGACGAGGAAGATAATGATCAAACGGAAATCGTTGAAAAATCCATGGAGAACAGTATAGCTTCAAGAGACTATGGAGCGATGACTGTAGCCCAACTTCGTACTGAGTTGGGTGAAAATGGACTTCCAACATCAGGAACTAAAGCAGTTTTGATCGATCGACTGAAGGGGATTTGAGTATGGCAGGAGATACCTTTGGCGGTAGAATGGGCCTAATTTTCGCTACTATAGGCGCAGCTATTGGTACTGGAAATATCTGGAGATTTCCAAGAATGGTTGGTGCTAATGGAGGAGGTTCCTTCCTTGTTCCTTGGCTAATATTCCTATTCGTTTGGTCGGTACCACTAGTTATTGCCGAATTTGCGATAGGAAAGAGAGCACGAACAGGTACAGTCGGAGCCTTCCGTATTTTTGCTGGTAAACGCTTTGCATGGATGGGATTGTGGACTGCATGGATTTCTACAGCGATTGGATTCTATTACGCTGTAGTTACTGGTTGGTGTCTGAAATATTTCTCTGCAGCAGCATCTGGAGGTTTAGGACAAGGAGTGGATACAACTCAGGTTTGGAATGATTTTCTGCAGGATCCTTCTCAAGTTATCATTTTCCAATTTTTAGCAGTCGCTATAACTATGGCTGCAATTTGGAGAGGAGCAAAAGCGATTGAAAAAGTCAATGTAATTCTGATGGTATCATTGTTCATTCTTCTTTTCAGCGCTTTATTCCTTTCAATTTTGATGGATGCACAAGACGGAACACTTGATGGCTTTGTATACATGTTTAGTATTCAACCAGAATATTTGCTAGAACCCCAAACTTGGATTTCTGGACTTTCCCAGTCTGCTTGGTCTTGTTCCGCTGGAATGGGAATGTGTATTACTTATGCAGTTTACATGCGTAAAGATGAGGATACAACTCTTAACGCTGCAACTATGTGTCTAGCTAATAACAGCATTAGTATCATAGCAGGCCTAACTGTGATGATGGCAATTTTCTCTGTTGTCCAAGATCCACTTTCTGCAGTCAGTGGTGGTTCGAGTGCGATCACATTCCTTGTTCTTCCAGAAGTATTTGCTCAGGCACCTGGAGGACCTGTAGTTCAACTGGCGATGGTAACTATGTTCTTCCTTGCCCTTTCTTTTGCAGCACTAACATCCATGATTTCAACCATTGAACTGTGTGTAAGAAATTTTGTAGATCATGGCGTTGATAGAAGTCAAGCTGTTGGATTCACCGGTGGCGCATTATTCCTATTCGGGTTACCCAGCGCCGCACTTTGGATTCTGATGGACGAATCAACAGGAGTTGCTTTCCCCCAGTTCCTTGAGGTTCAAGATCACATTTGGGGCTATGGCCTAATGTTCAGTGGTTTATTCATCGCTTTCTCAATTTGGAAGTATGGTTGGAATCGATACAAGGTATGGCAGGATGAAAATGATATTGATGGTTTTAATTGGCAAGATTATCTAGATAATGGAGTTTCATCATTTAGAGATGATTTCATCAATACTGGAGATAATGATTGGTGGATTGGTAAGTGGTGGGATTACATCATGTATCTTGGATTCCCGGTTATGTTCGCTATATTGATGGGTTCTTACTTTGTTGATTTATTGTTGAATGTAGATAATCCATGGGATCCAACAAATCCCAAAGGGATAACTATTGTTCTATTATTCTGGGGCGTTACAGCAACAGTATTCTTATTCCTCAACCGGTGGCTTGTAAGTCGTCCATTGTACAGAAATGTACCAGAGGGTGCAGAAGTACCAATCGATACATTACCTGGTGGAGAAGATGAAATGATTCTTGCTCTAGGTGAAGTTTGGACTGGAGGCAGTTTAGATAACCCCTCTGAACCTACAGTTCTCAATGCTGAACTAGCATAATATGAGAAGCGTGATGACCTTCACCTTGTTCCGAATGTTATGGATACTTGGACAATGCACATTGCAGAGGTCGGAGTTTTCGATGCAAATGCTACAGCATTAGAGGTACAAACAATAGATTTGATGGAGGCTGCAGGCCAAGCTGTAGCATCGGAGGCTGCTAGGATTGCAGAATCGTTAGAAGGTGCAGAGCATAGAGAAATTTGGATTCTTTGTGGACCTGGAAATAATGGTGGAGATGGATTTGCAGCATCTGTTTCTCTCAAAGAGATGGGGCATCCTGTAAGAATAATAGCCACTCATGTAATTCAGAAAGGAGAAGCAGCAGAATATCATAGAAGTAGATGTAGAGATGCAGGAATTAAAATTGATGTTTGGCCAATGGTTTCTGAAGAATCAAAACCTCGAATGATAGTTGATTCATTATTAGGATCTGGAACATACGGTGGAAAACCTCGAGGAGACGTAGCAGCAGTAATGCAGTGGATAAACCCGCATCTAGATATTGTTCCAGTAGTAGCCTGCGACATTCCTACAGGTTTTGGTTCAGAACTAATGATTTCAGCTACTTCAACTGTAACATTTCATTCAGAAAAAATAGGCATGCGTTCTGAAGATGGTTCAATTCATCATGCTATGGGTCGTTTATGTGTAGCACCCTTGCCTTGGCCAAAAGAAGTACTAGATTGTGGTCCCGGAGATGCACTTCGATATCCTCCTCTCGATCCAGATGCTCGTAAAGGTGACCGCGGTCGTTTACTCGTTATTGGGGGTGGACCATACCATGGTGCACCTATCTTGTCTGGGGATGCAGCAGCACGTTGCGGATGTGATTTAGTACATATTGCAATGCCGAAAGAGGCTCGAAATAGAGTAGAGTGGCCCCCTCATCTAATTCCAGAATCAATTCCTGATGAAGTCACTTTGACAATGTCTTCCGTTGAGCATCTTATTGGTCGTATTCTTTCAGGTAGAGGAGTTCAATCAATTGTAATTGGTCCTGGACTTGGTAGAGGTGAAGAAACAATACGTGCAGTTGCTCGTTTGTTATATATTGCTGCTGAAGGGGGTATTCCGGTTGTTGTGGATGCTGATGCAATTGCAGCTTTGCCACGCGGTTCATGGCCAGAAAAACTACGTGGAATCGTAACTCCTCATTCAAGGGAGGCTGAAGAATGGATCGGACCTGAAGTTGCTGCAATAAGGCCACATTTGAATGTGAAAAACGATCCTGAAGGCAGGGTTGTAATCGTGACAGGATCTGTGGATCGAATACTTGGTCCATTTGGTAGGGGTTGTCTTGCTACTGGAGGACATCCAAGGATGGCTACGGGAGGTACTGGTGATTTGTTAGCAGGATTATGTGGAGGTTTATTGGCTCAAGGAATGGAACCTTGGCCTGCTGCTCGTCTTGCTTGTGCGTTATTACGAGAGGCAGGAATGGAAGCTGTTGTGTCCAAAGGCCCTGGTCTAGTTGCAGGAGATGTTCCGGTACATATTGCTGAAACGTTAGCAAAGTGGATCTAATTGTTGTTATCCCCCTTTCAATTTACTAACACAATGCTCTCACAGTCTATGGTCTTGGGGCCTAGGGGGTGGATTGCCGTTGGCGCATGGCTCTCTCTTATTCTGGTTCCAGTTTTCCATTACTATTGGAAGAGATGGGATAGACCTAGTAAGGCCGCTCAAGAAGAAATGGCTCGAAGAAAGCATGAACTAGAGGTAAAAAGAGCCTTTGAATTAGAAGATATGAAACTTCGAGCAGAAGAAGCTGCTCAAGCAAAATTGGAAATCGAGCAACGAAAGCGAACAGCGCCGCAACAGGTAGATTCCAAAGTTTTACAGGATGCTTGGGGACAGTTGGGAATTGAATTAAGTGAAAAACCAGTGAGTGAACTAGATAGAGTAGATATTCCAAAAATCAAAGAGATGCTTGAGTCATTACCTGAAGTGGAAGAAGAATTTGTCACTCCGGAAACTGGCCCAATATTAGTAGAACTTCCAAAAAACACACCAATTGATGAAGAACCTGAACAGGTTGTAGATGAATTAGAACCAGCACCAGATCTGGAATCTTGGAATGAAACAGATTGGTGAATCTATGTCCTCTTATTCTCTTGAACGACTCTTTCGTGAATCAATCAGATTCACTATTGTGGGTGCGTTTAACACCTCAATCTGTTTTATTTTGTACAAGATTTTTGTCTTTCTAGATCCTTGGCCCACTTACACTCTTGGCTTTGCCTTTTTCTTATCAGAAGGATTGAGTTGTATAGTTGCACATTATTTGCACCGAAGAATTACTTTCCGTTCATCAAGTCCTTATGGTCGAAGTCTAACACTTACTCTGATTATCTATGCTACTTCAATTGCAATAGCAAGCTCCTTCCATCATATGATTGCCGAGGTTTGGGATGGCGGAAATTTTGATCCGTTTATTGTTGAGCATGTTTCGTGGTTCTTCAATACAGCATTGGTGGGAGTAATTGCTTTCCTTGCACTTCGCTTTGTAGCGTTTCCGCCAAGTGATGATGTACAGGATGAAAGTGAGTAATCACTCGTCTTCTTCTCGAATTCCACGCATCCAAGCGGCTGCAGCTAGTCCACCAAGACCAACAATTGCTCCAAATCCAGGAGTTTCTTCCATATCCTCATCTCCACCAGTAATGGCTTCTGCTTCAGTTTGATTCAGAATTGGGAATAGTACAGTACTATTGTAGTTTGAAGGCTTTTCAGTTTCTGAGTTACAATTTGCTTCTTGAGGGGGAGTAGTATCACTGTGACATGGATGTGTGTAATACAGTCTGAAAGATGCGGGTTGACCTGAAAAAATGATATTTCCCTGCTGACCTTGTCCCGCCCATGTTATTTTGATTCCAGGACTGTCATCGGTTCGGTTCCATGGAACCAAATCTGGTGTAACTGGTATGTCCCAATCAATCATGATACCATCTCCTTCACCGGCATTGAATTCTTGAGTGACTGCAGCTACTGAACCTCTCATTAGGCTGACATTGAGATTTTCACACTGATTTTGACAATTAGCATCTCCTTGGATATCAAAAACAAGGTGAACACGAATAACTTCACCTTCTTTGAGGAGGATGTTGTCATTCAAGATTGGATCCATACGACAGTTCCAATCAACTTGTACTACGCTACTACCAGATCCTTCTTTTTCACCATATCCTGTATTGGAATTATCAGCATCAGTATTATTGAAATGACCCCAACACGGTTCTGCATTTGGCCTTCCAAATAAATGGAATGTATTGTTTTCAGCAGTGGGTTGTTCAGCATTCGGAGCAGCTTGTGTCATTGTTACATCGCCACCAGCGGTTACTGTGGAAGATGTGACCATAAGCAAGGCTAGGCAGAGTGCAAGGGGAACGAGAGTCGTTCGACGCATGTTAATTCGTAAACCCCGTTTGGTTTGAGACTTTCTTTTATTTGTTAGTCAAATCGTTGAAATCCGAAGCGACTACCACTTTCGCCACGTCTAGCGATGTTAAGTGCTTCACCTAACATATCTGCAGAAACATTGGCTTGTTTCAGATGTTCTGAACCAACTCCGGTAATAATCGCCATTACCTTGATTGTATCACCAAAGGCGGGATCTTGTCTTGCTCCAAAAATGACATGTGCATCTCCAGAGAGGCGACTAGTCATGAGATCACAGACTTGATTTGCTTGTTCAAGAGTCATGTAGGGCCCACCAGTAACGTGAATTAGAGCACCAGTTGCACCTTCAATGTCAATATCCAACAGAGGATGATTAAGAGATTCGTGAACAACTTCTTCCGGACCTCTGTCACTTTCTCCATAGAGCATCATTGTAACTCCTCCATTTTTCATGATGGTTCTAACATCTGCAAAGTCGAGATTGATAAGACTTGGAAGAGTAATAGTCTCAACAATTCCCTTGACAATTTCAGCGATTAATTGATCCATAATACTGAATGCTTCATCAAGAGGAAGATTTGGAACATAATGTAGAAGTCTATTGTTATCCAGTACAAGTACGGCATCTGCTTCATTTCTTAAATTAGCAAGACCTTCTAGAGCTCTTTGCATTCGTTGTCTACGCTCAACAGCGAATGGAGTCGTTACGATTGCAACAACTAATGCCCCCGCCCTCTTTGCTTCTTCTGCAACTACTGGGGCGATACCAGTACCTGTTCCACCACCTAGTCCTGCTGTGATGAACACAAGATCTGCTCCTTGAACGATTTTACTGATGACATCTCGACCAGCCTCAGCACATCTTCGCCCTGTTTCAGGCATTCCTCCAGCACCAAGCCCTCTAGTGATATGTCTTCCCACCAGTAATTTTTGCATTGCTCGAGTATGATCTAGATGTTGCTTGTCTGTATTGATTGCAATAGTAACTGCACCTTCAACTCCAAGATGGACAATTCGATTCATTGTGTTGTTACCTGAACCTCCACATCCACAAATCAAAATTCGAGGATTTGGGACTCCAAATCCTGCTAATTCTTCATCAATAAGAGCAGTAGGAAGAGGAGACCCAACGCCGACTCCCATATCTTCTTTGATAGCATCGATGACATCACCAAAAGGCGCGTTAGCAGTAGTGTCCATGTGCGATTCCCATCCGGAGAACTCAGTCTCCGGAATGAGTTACGACTTGGAACCCTACTTGAAGGTGGGGGGTTCAGAATGACAAAAAAGTTAGTTTTTGAAACTATTTTTTTCCAGCCAATTTTTCGGAAACGGATATGAAGGCGAGCCGACTCGGTGCACATACCGCGCTTAGCTCAGTTGGCTAGAGCACCTGACTGTAGACGAACACCACGGCAACAGGCAGCCATCAGGGGGTCCCCGGTTCAAGTCCGGGAGCGCGGACCAACAAACGATTCATATACTGCCGAGTACAAGTATAGATTGCATGTTGATTTAGCCTTAGATTTCTAATGTTCTGCGACTTCACGGTGCGGAGCATCGTGTCGTAAAATCTAGGTGAAAATATGCGAAGAAATGAGTATACTGTGATCTACCGCTGTCAGGCGGAGATTGGTCGGAATAGAACGAAATGTGATCGAATTTGGGTAATCTACCCTGGGTATCTGAACAAGAACCCTGTGGGAAGAAGACCAGGTCATTGCGTTTGTGGCAGTCGTTTTCCGACCCATCTTCACTAATTAAGTAGATCTTCTTGATTATATCCTCGGGCGAGGATTTTCCGAGTGTTTAGCCGCTAGGCTAATTTTTATTATATGTTACTAAATAAATTGGATGTGCAAAAATACGAGCCCTCATGAACTTGAACATTGACCGTATTACATGGATGAACCTGTGAATGTTCTTGGAGGCCCTCTCGCCACATGTAGTAATGAACCTCTGACTGGATGGTTTCGTGATGGATGTTGTAATACGGATGACTCCGACAGGGGCTCTCATACTATATGCGTCACAGTCAATGAGTCATTTCTGACATTTAGTGCAAATGCTGGAAATGATTTGTCCACGCCTAGACCTGAATTTCGTTTTCCAGGTCTAAGTCCAGGAGATCGGTGGTGCTTATGTGCAGCAAGGTGGAAACAGGCTTGGGAAGAAGGTTGTGCTCCGCCCGTCGACCTTGAAGCAACTCATATTCGAGCACTTGAGATAGTAGATATCGAAATTCTTGAACTTCATTCTCAATGATGTGATTTTCATGGACCCAACTGAAGAATGGTTTTTCCCACGTTCCAAGATCCGTATTCGAAATCGAACAGTTCTTGCTGCTTTGACGAATAAACAATCTAATGATGATGGAACTCTCTCTGATGAAGAAATCACTTTTCTTGTGCGTCGAGCCAAAGGAGGGTTTGGAATAATCACTTCTGCTGCTTCACATGTACTGGAAAATGGTCAAGGTTGGCCAGGGGAGATGGGTGTTTGGGGAGATCACCAGATTC
>Ga0066378_10001172_pt1 | contig 10090 bp, 7 predicted proteins | sample Knorr_S23_td_DCM_FD_70947 | JGI IMG/M metagenome (GOLD analysis project Ga0066378, IMG submission 70947) | Marine microbial communities from Southern Atlantic Ocean transect - Knorr_S23_td_DCM_ad_71m_LV_A | ecosystem: Environmental > Aquatic > Marine > Oceanic | place: Southern Atlantic ocean...
CCATTGGCAATTCCTTATGGCGCTGTTGCATCTGCTTCTCTTGCAGGTTTATATGCGCAGGCTCCATCATTACAACCATTATTAACTCCGTTTTTTGCTAGTTATGCAGGTCCACAAGGTGGTTCAGGAATTTTAAGTCCTTATGACCCATTTGATCCTTCACAAACTACTGGTAACAGAAATACAAGAACTGGAAGATTTAGTTCTGTTGAAAACTTTGAAATAGGAGTTACAAGTTTTCTTAGTAAAAAACTAAGAGTAAGCGCTGATTTATATTCATATGTTAACACTGGTTTCACAAACTTTAACGCAATTGGTGATGTATATGCCCTAGTTGGTTCAGATATCCCAGGGGATTTAGGAGCAGCTGTTGCTGCAGATGCTACTGCGTATGTTACTAGCACGTTAACTGCTGTTACAACTCAGACTTATCAGGGTCTTGCTGCACAATTAGGTTTACCTTATAGTGTGGTTGCTTCAGGAGCACTAGCTGCGGCTGGTATACCTTCTCTTCAAGCTTCTATTGCAGGTGGTGTAGCTCAAACTTTAGGAGGAATTAACGGTGCATTTCAAGCAGGTGGTCAAGGTTTTGTTGGTCAGTTAGGTCCATTATTTGGAGCTATAGGTGCTGTTGAATCTGATAGAGTGCCTCAAGGAGATGGAATTACTCATATAACAACAGGATATATTACGCAGGGAGATGCTAAAAGATCTCACTTCGGAGGTGATATAAGTATAGATTACTTTGCAAATTCTGACTTAAGACTGTGGGCAAATGCCTCATGGTTAAGTCAAAATGAGTGGATTCCAGGAGAAGATAATGATGATGGTTTACTTAATACGTCATACCTGAATGCTCCATTATGGAAATACAGAATAGGTGCTGATTATACTCCTCTAACTGGTTTTAACTTCTCAGTTTCATTCCAGCATGATGATAAATTCAGATCAGTTCAAGGATTCTGGAATGGTATGGTAGAAACTAAGAATTTAGTTGATGCAAGTATTGGTTATAGGTTTAGTCCAAGCTTTAGACTTGATGTCTCTGCGACTAATCTTACAGATAATCCATATAAGACATTCCCTAATTTACCAACAATTAGAAGAAGAGTACTTGGTAAAGTAACTTTCAACTTCTAATTAATCATAATTTTATCATAAAAAGAGCAACTTTGGTTGCTCTTTTTTTTTGGATAAACTTTTATGTAACTATATTTGAAGCATAGCAGCTGCAATGAAAAAAGTAGGTATTGACTCTATAGCATATTATGTTCCATCTCTTTATGTAGATATTGAGGAATTGGCCGAGAAAAGAGATATTCCAGCCGAAAAGCTAGTCAATGGATTAGGGCTAAAAAAGATGGCTACTCCTGATTATGATGAGGACTCTGCATCCATTGCTGCAAATTCACTTTTTAGACTGATTTCTGAAAACAATATTAATCCTAAAGAAATTGGAAGAGTTTATCTAGGAACAGAGAGTGGTGTTGACTCCTCAAAACCAACATCATCTTATGTTGTTGAAATTCTTGAAGAAGTATTTAAGGATAAATATGGGGAAAGATGTTTTATGAACTGTGATATTGTTGATCTAACATTTGCTTGTGCAGGCGCTGTAGATGCTCTTCAAAACTGCTGTGATTGGGTTAGAAATGGTGATAATAGAAAAGCAGTTGTTATAGCATCAGATATAGCGAAATACGAGCTTAACTCAACCGGAGAATATACACAGGGTGCTGGCTCAGTATCCATGCTTATCTGTGAAGAGCCATCCATCATTTCATTTAATGGCTCTTGGGGAGTATCAACAAAAGGTATTGGTGATTTTTTTAAACCAAGGAGACAATTTAAAAAGGCTAATATTTTAATTGAGGCAGCAAAAATTCTAAATAAAGAGGTCTCCCAAGAAGAAGCGGAAGTATTATTAGAAAATTCTCAATCAAAATTCTGGTCTGATACAAATGATATTATTGAAGTATACAAGGAGGAGCCTATTTTTGAAGGTCAGTTTTCTAATGAGAGTTATAAGGCAAGAGTTTATGAAGCAATTGAAGATTTCAATAATCAAAATGAAAGAAATATTTTAAAAGAATGGGAAAATATAATTTTTCATCTTCCATATGCATACCATGGTAGAAGAATGATTACTGACAAATGGATAGAGTGGATGGAAAAAAATGGAGATTCTGAGCTTATATACTCTGAAGTAGGTAATCCTAAGTCTGAGATAGATAGTGATTGGATAAAAAAAGTTTCAAAATCTAGTGTTTATAAAAGTTTTGTTGAGCAAAAAATTGCTCCTGGCGAAAAGGCATCCTCTGAGATTGGAAATATGTATACCGCCTCAATTTTTATGTCATTAATTAGTTCCCTGGTTGAAGCATCGTCAAATAATAATGAATTTGCCAATAAGAAGATTGGGTTTATTAGTTATGGTAGTGGTTCTAAAGCAAAGATTTTTGAAGGTACTGTGCAAACTAATTGGAAGGATAAAATTGAAAGAATTAAACTATTTCAAAATCTAGATTCTAGAAAAAAGATTAGCATAGATATCTATGAGCAACTTCACAAAAGAAAGGTTTCATCAAATATTAATAACAACCAAGGAATTATAAAGTTGAAGAATATTGACAATGGTGAGTTTACAGAGGGTCTTAGAAACTATTTTAAATATTGATTGAGATATGAATATATTAGTTTGTATTAGTAATGTCCCTGACACTACCTCAAAGATAAATTTTACTGACAGTGACTCTAAGTTTGATAAAAATGGAGTTCAATTTATAATCAACCCTAATGATGAGTTCGGTTTAACAAAAGCTGTATGGATGAAAGACTCAAACAATGCATCAGTTACAGTCCTTACCGTAGGTGATTCCTCTGCTGAAGCTATCTTAAGAAAATGTCTGGCAATTGGAGCTGACAAAGCAATAAGAATAGACTGTGAAGCAAAAGACGCTTATTCTGTTGCTAAAGAAATTGTTTCTCATTGTGAGAGTGTTAAATACGATTTAATAATATGTGGTCGTGAGTCTATTGATTATAATGGTGGTCTTGTGCCAGGTTTACTAGCTGGATATTTAAATTATAATTTTGTTACTAATTGTGTGAGTCTAGAAATTGAATCTGAAAAAGCAAAGTGTGCTAGAGAGATTTCTGGTGGAACAGAATATAGTGAATGTGATCTTCCTTTAGTTATTGGTGCTCAAAAAGGATTGGTTGAGGAAAGTGATTTAATAATTCCTAACATGAGAGGTATAATGATGGCTCGTCAAAAACCCTTAGATGTAAATAAAGCTCAAAACATAAATAGTAGAGCTATTGATAAGAAGTTCTTTAAACCCGATGAAAAAAGTGAAGTTAAATTGGTAAAATCAGATGAACTTGATAAGTTAATTGATTTACTAGAGAATGAAGCAAAAGTAATTTAGAAATATGTCAGTATTAGTATACTCAGAATCTGAAAACGGTAAATTAAAAAAATCATCATTTGAGACTGCATCATATGGAAAGGCTCTAGCGGAAAAATTAGGATCAAAGCTCATATGTGTAAGTTTTAATTGTTCTGATTCAGAATTATTGAATAAATATGGAGCAGATAAAATAATTCATGTTGGGAATAGTAGCCTAAAGGAATTTACTGCCAAGACATACTCTCATGCATTATCCCAAGTCATTGAAGATGAAGATGTTTCAGTAATCATACTTTCTTCATCTGCGGACGCAAAGTATCTTGGTGCTTATCTGGCTGGAATTACAGACTCTTCATATTTATCAAATGTTGTTGAGCTTCCAGAAAGTTTAAACCCATTTATTGTTAGAAGAAGTTGTTTCACAAATAAGGCATTTTCTTCTACAGAGATTAATGGTGGTTTAAAAATTATAAGTATTTCATCGAATTCATATGGGATAAAGGAAAACAATGGTGATGGAATAATAGTGAATTTAGATTTAAATGAAGTGAGTACAACACTTAAGGTATCAAATGTAGAGAAGCAAAGCGGTAAAGTAACAATAGCTGATGCTGATATTGTAGTATCAGCTGGAAGAGGTCTTAAAGGACCTGAAAACTGGCATATGATTGAGGAATTAGCAGATGTTCTCGGAGCTGCAACAGCATGTTCAAAACCTGTTTCTGATATGGGATGGAGACCACATAGTGAACACGTAGGACAAACCGGTAAGCCTGTCGCATCTAACCTATATATAGCAATTGGAATATCTGGTGCAATTCAGCATCTTGCTGGTATAAACTCTTCAAAAGTAAAAGTGGTAATTAATAGTGATCCTGAAGCTCCATTTTTTAAGGCTGCTGATTATGGTGTTGTTGGTGATGCTTTTGATGTTATTCCTGCATTAATCAATAAACTTAAAGCCAGATAATAATTTATTCTTATTAAATTTTTTTTTTAATAACTTTTTATTATAATTACAAATATAATTTTTTTAATAAATTTAAATTTATAGTAATTATAATTGCATTATAAGCTTTAACTATTAAGAAAAGCTATATTATAATATATACTAATACTCAGTATATAAAACCTCTAGTTTAAGCTTCTTAGAAAGATCTTGCTGATTTGGATTTGATCCGAATAAGGCAACAGGGAAAGGCAGAGAAACTGATGCGTCAGGAATGCTGAGCCTTTTTGGACCAGGAAGATAGCCGTTTCTTAAAAAACCATTTTCAATGTCAGATGTAAGCGTTAATCCTAAATCTATATTAAGAGAATCATATCTAATAATATTAGATACATGATTTGTTACATTAAATTTATAACCAATTGGTTTATCATTGGAGTCATATTGAAGTAGTCCGCCAAACAAATATTTATTTGCATTTACAGAAGCTTCATTGAAATCAACTGTGAAGTCTTTATTATAGTCTTCTATTGGCTCTCCGTCATTATATGAATATAAGTAGAGTCTTTTAGGGAGATATTCATATTTAGATCTATGAATATTGTCATCAATGTATAACATGAGATTAGCCTCGTTAACTAAAATATTCTTTGATTTAAAATTGTTTAAATCAGATGAGATAGAGTTATCTTTAGAAAATAGTTTCAGTTTTGAGAAAAACTTAGAACCATTCAAGTATATCATTTTAGATGGTATATTTTCAGCAGAGGAATTTATTTCATTAACTATTTCCTGATTATATCCACTTTGATTATAAAGATTTATGGTAACACCGCCAAGAGGTATTACATTGGACTTTTTCTTCCTCTCAATAATATCATCTAATACATCATCTGTACCATTGGTATTATAATAATTGTAGTTATATTCAATTACTATCCTTGCATTTAAAACGTCTAACAACATGTATAAATCATCTGTAAAACTATCTGCTTTTATAATTAATCCTTTAAAATAATTATTGAAGTTTAACTGGTTTATGAGATCATCAGTACCTTCTTTATTTACTATGGCACGTTGGAAGAATTCTTTTTCAAGAGGGACTCTTATCCTAGGGGTCTCAAAATAATTTACCTCATTTATCTCATTTACATCATCAGTTAGAGGGTCGTCCTCTAGATAGAGAACAGGAATTTCATCAAAATTAAGACTTACGATATCATTATGAAATTCTCTACCGTAAAAGCCTTCTTCATAAAAATCATCATTAGAAAAATATTCTTTGATAGATTCAAAATTGTTAGAAGGGTCTAAGGAGCTCAGATAATAGGTCAATTCATAAACTTTGAGTCTAAATTCTGCATTTCTATTTCCAAATATTGAGTCAATTTCATAAACTTGACTATCAGGATTATAACCGGTAATTTCAGTATCCTGAGGATCTAAAATACCATCATTATCTGTGTCTTGGCTAAGGGGGTTGGTGCCCGCTTGAAGCTCAACAATATCCGATAGACCATCATTATCTGAATCACTATTACTATCATTTGGGTCAACGTCATAAAGGTCAATAACTCCATCATTATCTGAATCGTTGGTATTATTAAAAAATGGTAGATCTAAGTATACGGCTGTTACTTGTTCTTCTTCATTAATTACCCTTATATCTTCCAAGCTTCCTTCATTCTCTTGTTCTTGAGAGAAATCTCCAAATGATTGAAGTAAGGAAACATCCAGCTGAGATATAAAGCTCGAATTTATTTGTCCAAAAAAATTATCATTATATACTCCTAAATGTGCATTTGTAGTATTGTTAGTTTGAACTTTATCAAAATACTCTTGGTATGAAAACACCGGAAATATTTTTGACTTTAAGTCCTCAAACTGATTGTCATAAAGCTCTATACCTACAGAGTAATAATCCTTATTGCAAGAGGAAATAAATATAACTGAAAGGCTCAAAAGAATTGTCTTAACTCTCTTCGTAAACATTAATCAATATTTTTTAATAAAAAATCCATTAATTTTTCATCTGATGATGAATCCTTAAAAGAAAGTGAAGCCTTTGAATGTTTTTTAACAGAAGACTTTAAATCTTTTTCAATATTATCAGATGAAAAAATTACTGAATCTGAAAATTTAATCATTAAATTAGACAATGAGTTAAAATCTGGTGTTGAAATTAAATCTAGGTTCTCATCAATTCCATCAAATTGAATTTTTTTTGCTATAGTTTTAGATAGGTTGCCATTAAAAGCTTTTGAGTACAATGATGAAACTATTTTACTTTTTTCAAAAATTGGATCATCAGAATATAATTTTTTAAGATAAAGTGGAAATAATGAAGTAAACCATCCATGAAGGTGAATAATATCTGGAATCCAGTTTAACTTTTTCACTGTTTCAATTACTCCTTTTGTAAAAAATATCATTCTTTCATCATTATCCTTTAATAGTTTTTCATTTTTATCAAGCAAAAGATCTTTTCTTTTAAAGTATTCTTCATTATCTATAAAATAGACCTGCATTCTTTCTTTTGGTATTGATGCTACTTTAATAATTAAAGGCATATATAGATCATTAATAATCATATTCATGCCTGATAACCTTATAACCTCATGTAATTGATGCCTTCTCTCATTAATAATACCATATTTGGGCATAAAAATTCTTGTCATACCTCCATTGTCATTAATTTTCCTAGATACAGTAAATGAATTAACTGCCTTCTCAGTTTGAGGTAGATAGGGAACAACCTCCGATGAAATGACTAGTATTTTTTTGTCTTTCAGTAACTTCAAAATCTAAATATTGGCTATAGCTAGGCAAAATTACGAAAATTATAAGAGTAAGTATATAAAAAGCCTATCTTTAAATTTAATTTCTCATAGTTGAGAGTGTTCTCATCCCATAAAGAGCTTTTAAAGTCATTAGATTCTAGCAAACTAGTTGGACTAGTTCCAACAATGGGATCTCTTCATAAGGGTCATCTTTCCCTTATTAAAAAAGCTGTAAGTGAAAATGAACAAGTAGTCGTTACAATTTATGTAAATCCAACTCAATTTAATGATATCAACGACCTGAAAAAATACCCAAGAAATTTAGAGAGCGACATACATAAATTGAGAAATTATAAAAATATATTTATCTACTCGCCAACAGACAAAGATCTCTATCAAGAGGTTGTTTCTAAAAATTATGACTTAGACAATTTAGACAAAATTCTAGAGGGCAAATTTAGACCTGGGCACTTTAGTGGAGTTGCTACAATAGTTGAGAAAATGTTTGATCTATTCAACCCCGATAATGCGTATTTTGGGGAAAAAGATTTTCAACAACTTAGTATTATTAAAACAATGGTCAAAAAACTTGGTATTAAAGTCAATATTATATCATGCGAAACAATAAGAGAAGCTGATGGGTTAGCAATGAGCTCAAGAAATGAAAATATGACTAAAGGAGAAAGGTTAATTGCAGGAAAAATTAATAAGTTTTTGATAAAGGCAAAAGAGTTATGTAAAAATAAAAAAATAGATAAAATTCCAGTTAGTATGATAGACGAGATAAACAATTTGAAAAACTGCAAACTTGAATATTTTGAGATTGATAATCTATCAAAGTATAGCAGTAGTTTAATGGATGAAGGTGATAGAATTTTTATTGCATGTTGGGTAGGTAAAACAAGAATAATAGATAATATAACACTTAAGTAATTTGAAAAAAAGACTTAAAATATTAATTCCAATAATAGTTGGGTTCTTCTTTATTTATTTGACTTTTGAATTAACTAGTCCTGAGGAAAGAGCATTAATATTGGGCTATATAGGTTCTGCCAAAATTGAGTTTGTTTTGACAGCAATGTTATTAGGAGCATCTGCAGATATTATAAGAGGACTCAGATGGCAACTACTATCTAAATCTTTGGGTTATAAATCAAATAAATTAATCAGTATTGCAAGCGTATTTATGTGTTATACATCAAATATGGCTATAGCTAGATCAGGTGAATTTGTTAGAGCTTCTGTTCTTAGTAGCTACAATAATATTCCTATAGGGAAAACACTAGGAACTATTGCTGCAGAAAGGGTTGTTGATATTTGTATATCCCTTTTTATATTAATATCTATTTGGGTTCTTCAATATGAATTAATAATTGAATCACTATTTGATGATGAGGTATTGTTCTATATAAATGACAACATTGGAGTTATTGTTTTTGTAGTTCTAGCATTTATAATTGTCTCAATTATTTTAATCAAAAAAGTAAAAAGACTGAAAAGGTTTTTTAATTCCATATTAGAAGGGCTATTTTCAGTAACTAAGCTTAAATCAAAAATAATTTTGTTTGTTATATTCTCATTATTAATCTGGACATTCTATATACTTGCTTTTTCAGTGATTAAGTTTTCAGTTCCAGAGTTAAGTGTTATAGATTCAAATTTAATTTTTCCAGCATTTGTTGTTGGTGTATACAGCATTTCTCTTTCAAATCATGGACTAGGTGTTTACCCATTAGCAATATCGTTATTCTTAGTTAATTTTGGTATTAATACTGAGCTGGGGTTAACTTATGGCTGGTTAGCTTGGTCATGTCAAGCAATTATAACTTTGATTTTTGGAGCTCTATCTTTTTTTGTGCTACCTTTGTTAAACGCAAGTGATTGAAATGGACAAAATAATTAAACAATTTTTATCACAAGTAAGTCAAAAAAACCAAAATGAGCCTGAATTTATGCAGGCTGTAACTGAGGTTGCAGAGACTGTCATCCCATATATAGTCACCCAAGATATTTATTATGGTCAAAACATTTTACTTAGAATGGTTGAACCTGAAAGAGTAGTGTCTTTCAGAGTTGCATGGATAGATGATAATGAAGAAATTCAAGTTAATAGAGGGTATAGAATTGAGATGAACTCTGCTATTGGACCATATAAAGGAGGTTTAAGGTTTCACCCATCGGTTAACTTGAGCATACTTAAGTTTTTAGCTTTTGAACAGGTATTTAAAAATGCTCTTACAACACTTCCAATGGGAGGTGGTAAAGGAGGTTCAGATTTTGATCCGAAAGGCAAATCTGACACTGAAGTAATGAGATTCTGTCAGAGTTTTATGACTGAACTATTTAGACATATAGGGCCCAATAAGGATATTCCTGCCGGAGATATTGGGGTTGGAGGGAGAGAGATTGGATATCTTTTTGGTCAATACAAAAGATTAAAAAATGAATTTTCAGGTGTCCTAACAGGTAAAGGAATATCATGGGGGGGTTCATTGATTAGACCTGAAGCAACAGGCTACGGTGTTGTTTATTTCATTGACGAGATGTTAAAAAATATAGGAGAGAGTATGAAAGGAAAAAAAGTTACTATATCTGGATCTGGAAATGTAGCACAATATGCTACAGAAAAATGTATTGATATGGGGGCGAAGGTTTTAACTCTTTCTGATTCTTCTGGATTTATATATGATAAAGATGGTATAGATTCTGAAAAACTCAAACATATTATGGAGCTTAAAAATGAAAAAAGGGTCAGAATCTCCGAGTATATCAAGAAATATTCTAAAGCAGAATTTTACTCAAAAAAATCTCCATGGAATATTAAATGTGATATTGCCATACCAAGTGCTACTGAAAATGAATTAGATAAGGAAGATGCACTGTCTCTTATAAAAAACGGATGTAGTGCGGTTGGTGAGGGAGCAAATATGCCATGTACTCCAGATGCC
>Ga0066378_10001177_pt1 | contig 10054 bp, 6 predicted proteins | sample Knorr_S23_td_DCM_FD_70947 | JGI IMG/M metagenome (GOLD analysis project Ga0066378, IMG submission 70947) | Marine microbial communities from Southern Atlantic Ocean transect - Knorr_S23_td_DCM_ad_71m_LV_A | ecosystem: Environmental > Aquatic > Marine > Oceanic | place: Southern Atlantic ocean...
CCCTACTGGAAAGATCTTCAACTACCGATGTACCGGCATTTAACCCGACACATCACCGGAGATTCTTCCGTTCGACTTGGATACATTTCACTTAGTAATGACGGACATGGGCTCAACGTTAATTTTGCGGAATGGGACGATGCTATTTTGCAACAGGCGGACAGTGTTGCGATTGAGGCAATTCGCTGCATTCGCTCGGGTAACTATGGCGCACTTTCCGATTCCATCGATTCTCGGGTCGACGATTACGCAGATCTACTTGGACTTACCGCCTTAGATTCCCCACTTCCGCAATTCCATCGGAGTGAGGCTCAATGAATATGCTCAACCACTTGTTGATACGGGCCTCGGCGGGAACCGGAAAGACGTTCCGCTTATCTAATCGCTTCATCCATCTTTTAAGCGAGGGGGTGCCACCAAGTGCCATTTTGGCCACCACCTTCACTCGCAAGGCTGCTGGTGAAATTCGGGATAGAATTCTGGAACGACTAGCCGCAGCCATTCTTGACGAAGAGTCTTTCTTCGAGCTACAAACGCATGCAGGAATTGAATCGCATGCCCAGCTAGAAAACGCTTTAAATGCCGTCATTCACAATCTTCATTCGCTCAACATTGGTACGCTCGACTCATTTTTTGCAAGTTGGGCGACTCAATTAGGTTTTGAATTCGGTCTCACCCCGGGATGGTCTATTTTCAGCAGTCCAGAATACACCGATGCTGTCCAGAACTCCGTTAATGACGTACTACGCTATGGCAAAAACACGGATCTGACACGTCTTATAATGCTCTTGAATAAGGGGATAAGCAAACGGAGTGTTACCCTCGACTTGCAAAAGGCGGTAGAAAACCTAAGGTCTATTCACGCGCAGAGCTCGCTTGAATCGTGGAATGGTCTGTTATATCCGACCTCCATGACGTCAGAAGATTTAGATGAAGCCTTACAGACTCTCGAGCAATCGTCCGGACACGAGCCCAATTCGACATTTAAGGACGCCATCTTGAAAGACATCGCCGCCTTTCGTGCTAAAGACTTCGAATGGCTCATCAAAAATGGGCTCAGTAGTAAGATCATCGGAGGCCAATCCACCTATTCACGTAAAGAAATCCCTGACTCCTTAGTGGCGCAATACAGACCACTGATCGAATACCTGCGGCAGTATTACTCACTTGAGATTCACCATCAATCCGCTGCTACTTATGAATTGCTAGAGAGGTTTGAAACCTCATTTTGGAATCGTAAACGCCAACGAAACCAACTAGAATTCTCGGATGTTACCCGTCTCGCATCCCATATCCAAACGATCCCAGCAGACTTGAATCACAGGCTTAACAGTGATGTCCGCCACTTATTGCTGGACGAATTTCAAGATACATCCGTGGAACAGTGGAATGCGATTGAACACCTTGTTAATGAAGTGACTCGTCAAACCGGAGGCCTTGAATCGTCACTCTTTTGTGTTGGTGACGTAAAACAGGCTATCTATGGATGGCGCGGCGGACGACGGGAAATTTTTAATACACTCTCAAGTTCGGTAGAACACCTCAACTCGGACCATATGGAAAAGAGTTGGCGATCCTCAGACGAGGTTTTGAATTTTGTGAATGACGTTTTCGGCAATCTCACGAGCCACCCAAGGCTTGCCGAACTTCGACCAACATTAGCCGATTGGTCAGACGAATTCCAAACTCACGAATCCGCATTGGAGATTCCCGGATACGTTGAATATCGCAACTCTGATGCAGGCCCCAATAAAGGGGAACGTTCGTCAAATGCGCTAGTGGCATCAGTTTCCCAAGTAGGGGATTTGATTAAACAAAACAAAGAAATGACGATCGGTGTACTCGTTCGGCAGAACGACGAGATCAGCCGTCTAATACAGCTTTTGAATGAAAAAGGTATTCCGGCGAGTGAAGAAGGCGGAAACCCATTAACACGTTTTTATCCTGTCCAGCTCATAATGACATGGCTCCAGTTGTTAGAGCATCCAGGCGATACAAAAGCAATATTCCGAATCAACCACTCACCACTCGCATCCAGACTAAACACTGATGCTAGCCCCCCAAGTATGACTTCCTCAACCTATACACGGGAATGGGATCTCTTACTTGAGAAGGGACTGGGCGGATACCTGCGTATTATCGCTGACGCCCTACGCTCTAATTTGAGTCAAACTCAGCACTTTCGTGTTGAACAATTAGTTGAGTTTGCAGATGGATACTCCGCAAGCGACCCCATCCGACTTAAAGAGTTCATAGCGGCGGTGGAAATCGAGCGTTTCGCAGAAGAAAGTGATGCTTGCGTGAGAGTCATGACTATCCATCAGTCCAAAGGACTTGAGTTTGATGCCGTGATTCTGCCTACACTGGAAAACAAACTCACCCGCACACCAGATCTTGCCGTAAAACGTTCGAAAGAAACCCAATTGCCCGCAAATGTCTTTGCTTACCGTAGCCAAGAAATCCAAACCCTGCTAACAGACCCTTATCGTTCTGCTTGCCAAGAAACATTGCATGAACAGGCTCAGGAAGCAATGTGTGTGCTATACGTAGCGTTAACTCGGGCAGCTCATGCCCTGTATCTTATTGGTCCCTGTGCGACAAAGCCCCCTAAACAACCTCCTGTTTCAGTTGCCGCATTGATTCAATTCGCGATCTCCGGCGAGTATAACCAGGAACCGGGCACGATCATTTATTCCGCCGGCTGTTCAGATTGGTACCGAAAACTGCCAGGCAAGCATCTTCATGTGGACGATCGCCCCTGCTTCTCGCCTAAACTTGGCAGGACCAACATTGAAAGAAACTCAAACTATGCAACGGCTTCGCCATCCAGCATGGAAGGCGGTGATCTATTTCACTCAAGCGCATTATTCCGGCCTGAGAACGCCGGTGCGTTGAATTTCGGTACTCTTGTACATTTAGCATTCGAACACGTGGAGTGGTGGAACTCTTCTTCGACTGCCGACATGCTTACAGCATTAAGCAACAAGCGTATCGATTTTCCAGATTCATTGTCCACCCTACTCAATTCCATTGATAAAACCCATTGTGTAGCAACTACACTCTCACAAGCCTTTTATTCCAGCCTAGCCAATTTTGAACAAACTGATGAAATCCGGGTTTTTAACGAATTGCCTGTAACAGCTTTAGTCGGTGGGCAATTGATACGCGGCTACGTTGACCGGATCGTGCTTGGGATTCTCGACGGCAGTGTTGTCTCTGCAGACATCGTTGACTTCAAAACCGATAAGCTCGGGAAACAGAATGAAGATCTCTCAGCGAAGGTAAAGCATTATGAACCGCAGCTGATGGCCTATCGCGAGACCATCTCTCAAATGTTCAAAATACCAATTGAGACAGTGAGCGCGCGTCTCTTGTTTGTTTCCGCGAACGAGCATCATGCTTTTTAACCTGGCTATTTTACCGAACACATAGAATTCCTGTTGCGTTACGACTTTGGCAAAGTAGACCTTCGCAACCGTCCGTTTCGCGGTGTTTATTACCTACGGTTGGCCGGGATGACGGACTAACAAGCCACTAGTTTCCTCTGTTACAATAGAACAAACACTGTTGTAAGGAAACGAATATGAAGGCATCTAGCGGAACTACAGTAATAGAAGGCTGTCGTTTATTTGACGGTACGGGCGCGGCTGCGTGTGAGAATCAGGCAATCCACTTCACTGACGGAGTAATAACCTATGTAGGCGGTCGAGACAGCCAACCGAATTTCGACCCCACTCAGGTCAAGCACATTTCTGCCGAAGGAATGACAGTGACCCCTGGATTGGTTGAAGCACATTTCCACCCTACCTATTTCAACGTGTCTGAATTGGCAGATCTCGATATCAAATATCCTGTTGAATATGTGACCCTTTTGGCAGCCGCCAACGCCAAACTCGCACTAGAATGCGGCTACACTTCCGCTCGCAGTGGAGGAAGCCTCTTCAATATTGATGTCTGGTTGAAGAAGGCCATTGCCGAGGATGTCGTCGCTGGCCCGCGATTGTCTGCGAACGGTCGAGAAATCTGCGGCGTCGGGGGGTTGATGGATTGGAATCCAGACTACCGTAAGATTGGCATGGAAGGCCTCGTTCTTCTGATTAATGGACCTGAGGAGGCCCGTTCTGCTGTACGGAAACTGGTAAAGGATGGTGTCGAGTGGGTTAAGACATATCCCACTGGCGACGCCGCTGCCCCCGATGTCAATGACCACCACACGCTTTGCATGACTTTTGAAGAGATGCATGCAGTAGTTGAAACGGCTCATAATCACAAGCTCAAGGTTACTGGGCATTGCCGCGCGACCGAAGGTATTAAGAATGCATTGCTGGCCGGTTATGACTGCCTGGAGCATGGAACATTTATGGACAATGAAACCATGGATCTGCTGCTCGAACGCGACGTACCGGTCGTTCCGGCTCTTTATTTTGAACTCGCCAGTATCGAAAACGGGCCAGATTTCAACATGCCCCAACCGGTGATAGATGGCCATCAGGAAACGCTTGACGGAGGCGTGGAAAGCGCCAAACGCATCTTAAGAGAAGGTGGACGCATCGGTCTTGGCGGCGATTATGGTTTCGCATGGAATCCCCACGGCGATTATGCTAAGGAAATCTCTTTCTTCGTCAATTACGTCGGCTTTTCCGCTGAAGAGGCTCTAATGTGTGCCACAAAAACCGGGGCGGAAATAATGGGAGCGTCCGATCAGATCGGCACGTTAGAAACCGGAAAACTAGCGGACCTGTTAGTCATCAATGGAAACCCATTTGAAGATATTCGAATCTTGGAGGACCGTACCAAATTCTACGCGGTTATTCAAAATGGTATTATAAAAGCTGGTCAGGCTATTAATTAGAACATTCAATTACGGATTTATTTACGTTATGAAGCTCAGGATTTTCATTGCCATCTTCGCACTAGCCCAATTCTCACAGGTGGGGCTCACCGTCGAACCAACCTTGCACTGGAAACTCGTTCCACTCGCAGTCGATGCGAACGAGGGGATCGATATTGCGGACTTCAACGGTGATGGTAAACCGGATGTAGCTGCTGGTCGATTCTGGTACCAAAACCCCGAGTTTCGCCCACGCCCATTACGTAACTTCAAAGATGTTAATGGCTATGTCGAAAGCAACGGCGACTTCGCCTACGACGTTGATGCAGACGGCGTCAACGACGTTATTGCCGGAGGATTCTTTTCGACCGAAGTACATTGGTATAAGAATCCTGGAGCGGAAGGGTTACGACTAGGTCATTTATGGGAGCAACGATTGTTGCTGGATACCAAGGAATCACAAAATGAAGGCCAATTGATGGCGGATCTCAATCAGGATGGGAAACCTGAATGGATTGTAAACACCTGGGCAAAAGATGCTCCGATATACGTTTACGAGCTTACAACCAAAGAATCAACGATTGAAGTCATTGAGGCCGGACAAAAGAAAACTATCACTAAGATGGAACCTGCTTTAAGAAAGAACTTGGTAGGGATGCGGGGAAATGGCCACGGTATGGGCGTCGGTGATATTAACGGTGATGGTTACAAGGACTTGCTCCTGGGACACGGTTGGTATGAAAGTCCTGGTAAAGATTGCCTGAATACAACATGGAAGTATCACAACGACTGGCAAATTCATGGTTCGGTACCGATGCTCGTGTATGACGTAAATAACGATGGGAAAAATGACATCCTTGTCGGAGAAGCACACGCTCACGGATTATATTGGTGGGAAAATCAGGGCGAGCAGAATGGGACGATCACTTTTGAGAAACACCTAATCGATGAAAAGACTTCGCAATTACACGCATTACACTTGGCGGACTTAAATGCGGACGGAGAGCCCGAACTGATTACCGGCAAACGTTATTTTGCTCATAATGGCGGAGACAAAGGGGCCCGTGAACCTATTGAAATCGTCTATTACTCGATAGACCGAAAGACAGGAACGTTCTCCCGAAATTTGATTCATCAGGGGCGCGCGGGAATTGGCTTGCAGATTCGAGCCGCCGACATTGATGGTAACGGTTTTGTTGATATTGCAGTGGCCGGCAAATCTGGAACACATATCCTGTTTAACCAAGGCCCGCGGAAATAGACTGAATCTAAGCCTTATCCATCTAAGCCTTATCCCGAAACGGACAAATCATGTGTGCAAAAATATACACACTGGCCTTCGCGGCCATCCTGCAAATCAGCACCGCCTTCTCTACGGCGCATGCAGAAGTAATTAATGTTGTGATCTGGGACGAGCAACAGCCTAGCCAAAAGGAGGCCTACGACAACTTTCTAGGAAATCAAATCGCCGAATATTTGGGTGCTCAAGATGGCATTTCCGTTCGTTCCGTCAATCTATCATCTCCTGAAAAGGGTATAGCCGACAACGTGTTAGACTCCTGTCACGTCCTAATCTGGTGGGGACACATACGGCAGTTCGAAATCACACCGGAACAGGGAAAGGCAATTGTAGAAAGGATAAAAAAAGGACAACTGTCGTTGGTTGCTCTACATTCCGCGCATTGGGCGACCCCTTTTGTTGAGGCTATGAAGGATCGCACTCTAGCCAACGCCAAAGCTCGATTCCAACAAATACCAACAGAACAACTATCCCTCAAATTCATTGAGCCGCCCCGCCGATATTATGCTCCCGACAGAGATGAGCTACTCACTCCGCGATTTTACCCTCGGAAATACCCCGATGGTCGTACGAACTTGGTGATCCACTGGCCAAACTGTTGCTTCCCTGCTTACCGAAATGACGGCAAGCCAAGCACGCTGTTCGCTATCGACAAAGACCATCCTATTGCCGCAGATGTTCCCGCTCAATTCCAACTACCCAGTACTGAAATGTACGATGAGCCTTTTCACGTTCCCGAGCCGGACGAAGTAGTTTTTGAAGAACGCTGGCCCACCGGTGAGTGGTTTCGAAGTGGAATGATTTGGAATATTGGCAAGGGGAAAGTCTTCTATTTTCGCCCGGGGCATGAGACTTTCCCTGTCTACAAGCAACCGGTCGCATTGAAGATTGTTGAGAACGCCGTACGGCATTTAGCCGCAGAGAAATAGTCCAACCATAGATGCGTTAGGACCTTATATGACGACATCCCCAAGCGATCAGCCCTGCTAGTGAGTCGACGCCAATTTTATCTTTGAGCCGCTGCTTGTAAGTGTTCACCGTCGTAGCTTTGACACCCATTTCTAGCGCGATCTCGGCTGTCTGTTGGCCAGCGATCAATTGACGCAAACATTCATGTTCTCGGGGTGTCAATCCGACTTCCTCATCCTCCTCCAAGATCGGCACGGAGGTGGTCATGACGGTAACATCATTGGTATCAACCGGTACAGCATGGCATTCATACAGAGTGGGTTGACCGCGAAACACAAACGTCGCGCGAATCGTAATTGGTTCGCGATCAAACAACACCTTTTGGAAAGCATCGCGAATCTTAATTCGCTCCGTTTCTGTCGCCACCCATTCCCAGGGCTGGCTATACAACACTTCCGCAGCAGAATGGAAGACTAAGGGTTGAGCAAAAACAATTCGGCCTCTGGAATCATGCAGGGTGACCAACGGGTTTCTGTCTGAATGTTCCATTCTGCTTCCTCTAAATTCTTTAACTACTCGCTTAGGCCAAACGGCATTCTGCAACCGGAAAATTCATTGCATGGTGCGATGTGGCTTGACCGTCATTTCCGTTTCGTGCCCCAAATCACCCTGTTGCTTCATCCAAGACTTTAATACACCATCCATCTTACGGATTTCTCTTCTATATGTGGGGTTATCAGCCAGATTATTCAGCTCGAACGGATCCCGGTCTAAATCATAGAATTCAATGGCCGGCCGCTTAAGGTATCGGCCAACCAGTTTTGCAGCGTTAGCATCATGAGTAGCGTCCCGAACCCAACTGCTCCAATAGCTACTACCATCGCCTGCAGTGAGGACGTTTTGGAATTCTAACTCATGATTCAGATTTTTTATCAACTTGTAGCGTTCACTTCGAACGGATCTTACTGGATAGCTTTCTGTCCCAAGGATGATGCCTCTAGTAGTATGTACCCCGAAGACGTATTGATTGTGATCATCGGTTTTTCCTTGGACAACCTCGACAAAGCTATTGCCGTCGAGTCCTTTTGGCTTATTAATTCCACACAAGTCTAATAGGGTCGGCAAAATATCCACATACTGCACCATAGCTGAGCTTGTGGAGCCTGCTTTTATCCCTTCCGGCCATCTTATGACCAGTCCAACATGTAAACCAACTTCATAACACGTCCATTTTCCAAACGGGAACTGTGCACCCTGCTCGCTTGTATAAATGAAAATCGTATCACTCTCTTTACCCGCCGATTCTACTAATTGGTCTAACTCTCCAAGTTCCCTGTCGAAGTCCGTTATTTCAGCGTAGTAATTACGTAAGGCCGCTCGCGTCTCCCTATTATCGTGCAGGTGGGGTGGAAGCACGAATGTCTTCGGGTTGTAGGCAGATGGATCTCCGTCGGTCCATGGCAGGTGTGGACTATTGGATGCATAGACCAGAAAAAAGGGGGCCTTTTGTTTTACAAATTCGTTGAGTTGCTTATTCGGAACGGTCTCAAAAGGGAAACTTTCAGCAGGACCGAAATGCTTCTTTCCGCAAAGTCCGACGGAATACCCCGCCTCTTGAAAATAGTGCACGAGGCTTTTCGTGCCGGGCTTCACTTTGCTGTGATTAGGAAATGCGCCATTTCGTACCGGGAACAGGCCTGTATAAAGTTGTTGACGAGTCGGCGCACACATCGCCGTTGCCGTAAACGCTCGATCAAAACGCATACCTTCACGCGCTAATTTATCAATATTCGGTGTCTTAACAACTTGGCTACCATAGCAACCAGCGTCGAACCATGACTGATCATCCGCAATAACCAAAACTACATTCGGTTGTTTTGCGATGCACGGTCGGTTTGCTCCCAGTACGAATAAACCGAGGATGATTGCGACATGTCGCAAATTCAAAATTCCAATACTTTTCACTATCGCAGACTCCAATCAGGTCAAGGTTGGGCAAAGTACGCCCACTTTGGCATACGGTCATGTACACTTTGAAGCTCTTTGCGTATTTCCAGCTGTTTGCCTTCAACGTTGGTCAATTCCTGACGTTCCTCAACGTCGCGTTGAATGTCGTAGAACCGCCCATCCGCATAGAGCTTATAGCGCGCGGTCCTTGCAAAAGCCCCCGCCATTTTCTGTTCGATTAACTTGTCTTGCTTTTTTCGAATCTCACTCTGTTTCATTTCGTCCTGCGGACGCCTTGGAAAACCATTTCGAATGTAGTGACAGTACACCCATTCGCGACCAGATGATCCCGTCCCGTTAAATAACGGCAGCAGTGAGTGCCCATCGGTCACCACTTCTTCAGACTCAACACCCGCTACATCACAAAGAGTTGGAAGAATATCAGTGAAGTCAACCAATGTACTTTTATCAACTCCTTTTGAAAATTGCGCCGGCCAATGAGCGATCATCGCTACATGCGTTCCGTTGTCAGGTAGCGAGGCTTTTCCTCCCTTTATTTTTCTCCCCTTCATTTCCGAGGTGATATTGATAGCGCACCCGTTGTCACAGGTGAAAATGATAAGTGTATTATCGATCTGTTTGCTAGTCTCTAACGCCTTTACTATCCTTCCAGTTAATTTATCGAGGTAGTTAACCATATCGGGAAAGTATTCTTCGCCACCAGCGCGTCCATCATACTTGCCGCTCCTATCTCGTGATCCACCTTGATCAGAGTCCGGTGTGGGCACAAACGGCCAGTGTGGTAGTGACATCGGGAAATAGAGTAAGAAAGGATTATCCCGATCTTGCTGAATAAATTCGCACGCGAAGTCAGTCATCACATCAGGACCAAAGGACTCCTCCAGGTTATCTAGCAACTCACCGTTTCGTGAGATCCGGGGGTTCCAATATCTAGAATCGCGTCCGTCCAAATGCCAAAGACAGTGTGTACTAAATCCAAATTTCCGAACGGTTGCCGAATCTCCTCCCAATTGCCACTTGCCACAGATCGCCGTTTCATATCCAAC
>Ga0066378_10001181_pt1 | contig 10042 bp, 6 predicted proteins | sample Knorr_S23_td_DCM_FD_70947 | JGI IMG/M metagenome (GOLD analysis project Ga0066378, IMG submission 70947) | Marine microbial communities from Southern Atlantic Ocean transect - Knorr_S23_td_DCM_ad_71m_LV_A | ecosystem: Environmental > Aquatic > Marine > Oceanic | place: Southern Atlantic ocean...
CTAAAAATCGGATCGCTTCGGGCAGCCAACCACTATCCCAACGATGGGGACGCTTTGGCTCGTAGAGGTATCGATGGGGAACACCTGCTTCCACAAGCAATTGGTGAATGATCGCTCCACCTGGTCCGCGCGTACCCTCGACATTGTAGTAAAATAAACGCGCTTCACCACCTAATCCTTTTCCTCTAGACCGTATCAGCGACGAAATCCGATACTTATCAAAATTTTCCTCTGTTCCCCAATCGCGGGCGATCCGCTCCTCTCGATCCGATTCTTCTACGGGCCCTGTGTCTACTCTGATCCCTACATCCCAACCAGCAGATCTACCAAAAATATCCGGGTGCCGCAGCAGCAAGGACATCGCCCCCCACCCCGACTTGCTGAATCCTACCAAGAAGCGACTATCCGCGCCCGCTCGAATAGGGTAATAGTTTTCGACAAAAGGCAGCACGGTTTTAAGAAGGTGGCTCTCGTCTCGTTTATCGGGGTTCAAATCGTGATCGGCAAACCAAGGTTTGCTAGTGAATGACGGCGACACGCAGATAAGCCCATACTTATTATGGTAGCCCGCGCCTCGGACCTCCTCCAACCCATCCCCATGCCTGAATAATCCATCTTCATGTACCGGAAGAACGTATAGGACCGGATAGCGTTTTCCCTCCTCTATCCTGTCCGGCAATAACACCCGCAACGTTGTCTCCCCAGCCTGATACGGCGAATCGACACGATGCTCAATAAACTCGTTAGCTTCAGTGCGAAACAACGATAACCCCGAGAACAGGAACAGCAGGCTTCCTACAATCGCATAAATTCGAGTCATTCCTTCCATCTTCATGCTTCAGCCTTACGCCTTAAATCTCCGGTTCTTTCCAATCGGGGATGCCGCGCTCTCGCTTCTGATTTTCGTATCTCACCCACTGCGGCCGCTCCTCCGTGTAAGGCTTGTCTTCGTGGACCATTTGAGGCCGCGTTTCTTGCCACCAAGCATCATAGGCTTTTCTTAGGCGGGCCACCACTTCGGGGTTTTTGTCGATTACGTTTTCCCTTTCGTACGGGTCATTGGAAATATCATACAATTCAGTATTGTTGACAAATCGCCATTGATCGGTGCGAACCGCGCAATCCTTCCATTTGTAGGTACTCGGTTCGACACCCTTTTCCCAACGCCCTTTGTGAGTGAAAAGATAACGGTCGCTCCAATTGGCTTCCGGGTCTTCCAATAGCGGTAGCAAATTTCTCCCATCCAGTTTCTGAATACCCTTAGGTATCGACGCTCCCGATAGACTTGCGAAGGTCTTGAATACATCAATATGGGCCGTCAATACGGGAATATCGACCCCCTCCCCAAGTCGTCCCTTCCAGCGCCAAAATGCGGGCACATGCGTACCTCCTTCGTAAGGAGACCCCTTTCCTGTCTTAAAGCCGGCCGTGAACAATGCGACACGCTCTCCGTTCAATGTAGCCCCTCGACCGGCCTGGCCATTGTCCGTCATGAAAATGACGAGGGTATCCTCCCATAGTTTCCACTCGTCGAGCTTCTCCATAAGCAGACCAAAGTTGTCATCGATATTCTCAATCATTCCATATCGGCCCGCAGTGTTCTTGTCATAGCCGAGATCCAAAAATCTCTTTGCATACGACTCGGGAGCGATCATCGGCCCATGGGGAGCGTTTGGCGTAATGTAAGCGAAGAATGGAGTATCGGCGTCCGCCTGCTCCTTTATCCATCCCAATGCCGCTTTGAAAAAGACATCCGTACAAAAACCTTTGGTCTGCACAATCGTGTCATTATGGAGAATGACATTTTCGAAGTACCGATTCTCCTTGTTCGGCGGAAAGTCCGCGCAACTGCCGGGAAAGGCCTGACCGATTCCTCCCGCTCCATGAATAAAGGTTTCCGCAAATCCGCGATTGTATGGCTGATAGGCATCTTCGTCTCCCAAGTGCCACTTGCCAAAGATGCCTGTTTCGTAGCCATTGCCGCTCAGCAGGTCTGCGATCGTAGTCGTTGAGGCGGCCATGATTTCCCGCTCCTTAATCGTATGGGTCACTCCATTACGAAATTCATGTCGCCCACTCAACAAGGCGGCTCGCGTCGGGGCGCAAGTTGGACTGACGTGAAAGTCGGTAAAGCGCGTCGATAGCCCGTAGAATCGATCCAAGTTCGGCGTTCGCAAAACGGGATTACCCAGGCAGCTCAGGTCGCCCATCCCCTGATCGTCCGTCATGACCAGAATAATGTTCGGCCGGGTATCTTCGAGCGACGAGGCCTGAGCGCTTAGGGTAAATACGGCTAAAACTAGTATTACATATATCGACTTCATAGTAGTGTAGGCTTCCAGCCTGCGATCTTAAATAATGCAAAAGGCAGGATGCCTGTTCTACTCTACTCCAGTTCTACCGGTCGGTAGCCGCCACCCTTCTTGAAGTAAATGAAGATTCCTAAATAGGCGATAAACAGAAAACCCGGAAGCAAGGCCTGACGGAAAAAGGCGTCTTTTTTGTTGGCGTTGATGATCGCCCCGAGCTTAGCCGCATTTGTTTCATCCAGTGATTCAACCGCTTCCATGTTCAAACTTGGTGTTTCACCAAACATTCCCGATCTCATACCGCCATCCACTATCTGGTACAGGGCCGGTTCTTGATCCTTTAAATCGGCATCAATTCCTGTATCCAGAAACAGACCCATCAATGGCGTACCCATTATACCCATACCGAGCACCCCAACGGCAGACACCCCGTTCAAGGTAAGCGCCCCACCTTTCGGAAACTGCTCGGAAACGACCCCCAGCGTAGTGGACCACAAGAAAGTTTTACCAAAGGCATAAACAATGGCCGCGATTATCATGATCCCCGCTGGAGCCACTCCGAGGAAAATCAAGCCCACGACCGCCAAAGCCGCGCTCAACACCAGCAATCCGATGGGCGAGAACTTGTGGACGATAGGACCGGCATAAAAACGCAATATCGTCATGATAATGGACACCATCACAAAGATCCAGCCAGCCGCTTTTGGAAAATCGGCGGCCAGCAACTCTGCCATCCAAGTATCAGTTCCTAGCTCCGTAGTCGCTAAGAACGGCATCGTTATGAGGATGACCACAAACATCGGGTTTCCCATCGAACCTGTGAAAATGAATGCGCCCCCGGCTATGAGCAGCGATGCTACCAGCGTTACACTTACGGATACAGTGACCGGTTCGGATACGATCGTATTGGCAACTTGGATAATCCCCATAATTGTTAGCCAAGTTATGATGAAGAAGCCCAACGCACCGACCTCCCGAAGCATATCTTTGTAGCTGACTCCGGCAGCAACGCGCTCCTGAACGGGAAACTTGCAAGGGAAGATCATGGCTGCGTAAACCACTACCGGAATCAGACAGACACCGAACTTCACAGTCAGGCTTAGTCCACCAAGCAAAATCCCGACGGCTGCCCCCAATGCCAATCCCGCCGGCCATCCAGCGTGGAGAATGTTTAGCCACTTAGATTTTTCCTTGTTATAGATGGTCGCTACAACGGGATTGATGAATGCTTCCACTGTTCCATTGGCGATCGCCACCAGAAAAGTGCTCCAGTAGAGCCAAGAAGCTGACTTGTCGATGACCGCGTATACCGTGCCGATTACCGCCAAGGTGTGGGCAATAATGGCGAAATAGGCGCTAACCTTGTATCCAATCTTATCGATAATCAGACTGAATATTATTATGCTAAACGCGAACGGCCAGAGACCGACTCCCAAAATCTGTCCAATCTCAGCTTGGGAGAAATTGAATTCCGAGACGAGCTGCCCCACCACCACGGATCTCAATCCGAAGAAAAATGAGGTAGCCACCAAAGCGATGAAACAAGCCCAGAAGAGCTTCTTGTTTTCCAATTCGTCAGTCATGGGGAGCAAAAAGAGGTTGAGGAAGGACCAGTGAGAAAGCAGACCATTGTCGACACGGTCCATCTCTTTTCAAGTGGAAACCAAATCAAAAGCATCATCGGCTTCCAGCCTGTGTCTGGAGATTTTTTGCAGCAATCAGGAATATCTTGATTTATGAGAGTAGCACAGGCTTACTGCCTGTGTAACTTCAGAGAAATGACGCTTGTCCGCCCTGGTGCGCGCCTTGGCCGGATTATTCCGTTTATTTTTCTAAACTTTCCACTGATGCTGCTCGCTCCGGAGAATCTGGCTCATAGACTCGTCCTGCTAGAGCTTACCGGAACGATGTATTTCCGTGTTTGTGCTATTCGCAGTGTAAGACTTCCAAGAGTGAAGAATCTTGGCCAATTCAAACCCGGGTTTTGGGGCTACGATTAGATGCACGTGATTAGGCATGACAACCCATTCACCTAGCTCGTAGCGATCTGAATCAAAGGATTCGAGGGAGTCAGCAACTCGCTTAGAAATCCTCGTTTCCTCTAACCAACACTTGCCAATTCCGTTGTCCGACCATCTATCGATCCTAACAGAAAAGAGCTCATGAAATCTAACGGACAGATCGGAATTGTGAGGCAACGGTACTGTTGGAGAAACGTCTCCCTTTCTCTTTTTAACTCCCTCAATTTTCCGCAAGGTATCGAGTCGGCAAGACGGAAGGTAACGAAATAAGTTACTCCTTCCTGACTCCAAAGGGGCAGGTTCCATTCGTTCATACAGATATCTTCCCAAGGTTTCAGATAGGACATTCGGGGTTTGGGTTTTGAGTTAACGAGACTACCCGTGGAACCAATTAAATGAAGCCGGATAGTAGGCTACCCAGACTATAAATTAAAATCTCATGGCTCCATTCCTTCGCCTGTTACACAGGCTGGAAGCCTGTGCTACTCCTGAATCAAAAGTAGCACAGGCATCTTGCCTGTAATATTTGGTAATCCAACAGGCAGGATGCCTGTTCTAATCTAGAACCGCTCCCCTAAATCTCTCCGCGTCTCCGTCGTTCCCGGGCTTCTTCGCGAAGTTTCTGGAAATCGGGATCCTCGTCGGGCACTTGGTATTGTTTGCGGAGCTGGTTCAGCTCGCGATTCAGAGACTTCACGATACTCGCGTATTCAGGATTATCATATACGTTATTGAGCTCGTTGGGATCCTTTTCGATATCGAACAGCTCCCAATCCCCTTTTTGGTAATAGTGAATAAGCTTATGCTTCCCATTGGTGACGCCGTAGTGACGAGCAACACTATGCCCTCCGGGGAATTCGTAGTAGTGATAATAAAACGAATCGCGCCAATTGCGTGGCGTCCTCCCCTTGAGAATGGGCACCAAGCTGGCTCCTTGCATATCCCTAGGAATACTGATGCCTGCCAAGTCCAAGAAGGTTTCCGCGAAATCCAGATTGGATACGATATCATTGTTAATCGAACCCGCCTCCACCACGCCGGGCCATTTCACCAATAAAGGCGTCTTGAGCGATTCTTCATACATCCAGCGCTTGTCGAACCAGCCATGCTCGCCCAAATACCAGCCCTGGTCGGACGAGTAGATGACGATAGTGTTCTCGGCCAAGCCGCTCTCATCCAAATAGTCCAGTACTTCACCGATACCGTCGTCCACCGACTTCACCGTGCGGAGGTAATCCTTAACATAACGCTGGTACTTCCATTGGATAATTTCTTTTTCGGACATACGGTCCTTATTATTTAGATACGCCTCGTTTTTGGGGTCATAGGCGGCGTTCCAATCAGCCAACTGTTCCGGAGTCAAATTGGGCGGGGCGGTCAGCTTTAAATCCCTATCGTTTAGATGGGTTTTGATTTCCATCGCTTGCTCATAGGCGGGAGTCGCCCGCGTCGAATAGTCATCGTACAAGGTTGCCGGCTCGGGGATCGCTACGTCGTCCAGCCACGTTAGATACCTTGGTCCCGGTTGCCAGTTCCTGTGCGGAGCCTTGTGCTGATACATGAGCATGAATGGCTTCCCATCCTCCCGGCCATTCTTGAGCCAATCCATGGTTTTATCGGTAATGATGTCGGTCGTGTATCCGGTATGTTCGCGCGTCACTACCTTCCCGCTTGAATCCCGCGTTCTCATCGGCGGATTATAATACGGTCCTTGCCCTATCAATACATCGAAGTAATCGTAGCCCTGAGGCGTGGAGGCCAAGTGCCACTTCCCTACAACCGCGGTTTGATAGCCCGCCTTTTGCAGCAGTTTGGGAAAGGTCTGTTGATTCCCGTCAAAGATTATCCCGTTCACCATGAACCCATTCAGGTGACTGTGCTTTCCCGTTTGGATCACCGCCCGGCTCGGACCGCAAATGGCGTTCGTCACATAGCAGCGATTGAATTTCATCCCTTGCTCAGCGATACGATCCATGTTCGGCGTCGTCATCCGGCTGGGATCATAGGCGCTCAGCGCCTGCTGGCAATGGTCGTCCGTAAAGATGAAAACGATGTTAGGGCAATCCGAGCGCTGACCGAAACTAGTCTGGGAAAAAACGAGCCCGGAAGCCAAGAGCAGCACTCCAAGGGCTAGACGATTTGACGTTAGTGGTGCTTTCGAGAAACGAGAATTTTGAGACATAGGATCCAACTCTAGGCCGATACCTAATGGGAAGTAAAGAACCGCGTAAAAGCACCCAAGGTAATAAACATAACGGGCGATCTCATGCTCACGAGCCATGCGGGCGTTAGCATAAGCCTAAGCTGTATTCGTGCGAAGGAGCCCCGATACTTCGGGACGATATTCATATGTTTGATCTCAGAGAGATCGCGGTGCCAAGCCCCTCCTGTGACCCGCCACGAAACGAGATTTTCGCGTTCTTTTGTTAAATTGACGCATTTACAGATCCACAAATAGCAACACAGGCATTCTGCCTGCGCTATCGAATCGCCCCCATTGCAAAAGCGACGACTAGGCTGAGTCGAAACCGGCTAAGAGCCTGCACTAATCCATCTTATCGACCTGAAGGCCGCGAACAATCGTTTCAGTCATCATGCTCTGGCCTCGACCGGATTCTGGCTGGCCTCCCGTGCAAACGGGAGCCCGTATCCGATTAAACGTTCGCCCTTCCGCCAACCAACCCCAAATCCATTGTAAAATCCCGCCAATATCTGGTAGATCTCCCATTCCTTGCTCCGATCGGGTAATTCTACATCGGGGAATCTCCCATCCCCAGTAATCTATCCAGCTTTCTATTGACAGAAAGTGTCAAAAACGTTCATTTTTCTTCTTTTTAGTGAAATTCCTTATCTCGCTTACGGAATTCTCACTCAAAAAGACCAAACTACACAACTATCCTACCTTTTCCATATACCTCACCTACCTGAGTTAAAACCTTTTCTTAACCCACAGCTAGCTGACCGCGTTTGCTCGGCTTTCAGATTGAGGAAATCACCTGGCCTCCAAGGCCATAATGATTACTCGATCAGTGCCCAAATGCGATCAGTATGCTTTCACAACCTACAAGCAGATATCAGCCAATCACTTATGAATAAGATATATCATCATAACCTATCCAAAGCTGCGCTCCTAGTGCTCGGCTTTGCCTGTGCGACCTTTACAGGTTGGGCACAGGAAACGGAGGAAGAAGTCTTTGAACTTTCGCCCTTCACCGTAGACGCAGCAGGCGACGAGGGCTACTACGCATCACAAACCATGGCTGGTGGCCGCCTCAGTGCTTCCCTCAAAGACACGGGAGCTGCTGTTCAAGTCGTCACCAAGGAATTCATGGACGACCTGGGAGCCACGGGCATCGAAGAACTCCTGCAATACACTACGAGTTCGGAGGTCGCCGGTATCCTTGGCAACATCTCGGGAGCCGATGAAGGCGGACTTGGAGAGACAAACGTCGGCAGCGCACGTCGCGATCCCGATGGAGCTACTCGTGTTCGCGGTTTAACAGCTCCTGACCGGACCCGTAACTTTTTCGTTACGCAAATACCTTTCGACTCCTACAACACCGAGCGTATTGACATCAACCGCGGAGCTAATTCCTTCCTTTTCGGACTAGCTTCACCCGCTGGTATCATCAATAATGACCTCGCTCGCGCTCGCTTCCGCAACACTAACGAGTTTCGCTTCCGTGTAGGCAGCGGCGGGAAAGACCCATCTTATCGTGGTGAGTTCAAGATCAACCGCGTTGTTTTCGAGGATAAGCTAGCGGTGCATGTGGCCGGATTGATGGACCGTACCCAGTACCGTCAACGCCCCACATTTAAAGACGACGACCGGATCTACACCGCTTTCTCATATCGTCCTTTCGGCAATGAGAACACCGTTATCAGAGGACATATGGAAACCGGAGAAATCTACGGAAATGCGCCCGACGTTCTCTTGCCACAAGTCAACTTTGAGCAATTTCTTCTCACCCCGGCCAAGTTCAATTCCGGTATGATGGTCAAAAACCGTCGTAACAAAGACTGGCCACTAGCCGCCCAGCATCATGAGGGGCCAACCAAGGGACAATTCAACAACAAGAAATTCTACTCGCCCGCGGATCGAGAAGCATTCACAGCCGCAGGATACATAATGCGGGACCGTCCTGAAACCACTTACCCTGGAGCCCAATACCCAGCACTTCAGTATCGCAATATTCGCTGGGGTGGCGGCGCCTATGGATTCGTTTGGGATGGTAGCAATGGCTACGACCAGCCTGCATTCTCCTACACAGACCAGTACCCAGGAATGACTATCGAAAGGAGATCTGATCCTAAATTCAATGAAATACCGAATTTTTGGTCTGGAGGTCCCTATAAAAATAATGTGGGAAAAAATGGAGGCGCTCCACAGGGCGTCTATCCAGGAAATAAGGGCGAAATCATGGGAATCGGTTGGCTAGACCAAGGCTTCACCGACCTAGATACCTTTGACTTCAGCCGTGCTAACCTCGGTTGGGATAATGACTGGTACTCTCGGGACTTTTTCAATTACGCATTCGCATTGGAGCAGACCTTCTGGGAAGGAAAAGGTGGAATTTCGATCGAATACGATTTCCAGGATCTCTATCGAGACAGCTACACCGCACTCAATGGTGGAAATTCAGTCGTAACCTTCGATACGAATACCCATATCTTGCTTCCTGAGGACATCAACTATGCCGAGTCTGGGAACTATAATTTAAGAGAAAATCCCAATTTCGCACGCCCAGTGATAATGACTAAGTCAGGTCAACGCACGAACGACGACCAGCGCACTTCTAAACGCGTCACTGCTTTCGCGAAATACGATTTCCGAGATCATCTGAACAATGACAACCTAGCCAACCTTCTTGGAAATCACACCTTTACAATATTGGGCGATGAGAACCGCCACCATGAGATGATGATCAACTGGTTCAGAGGTTCTTTCGGCAATCCTGAGCCGGCACTTCACATTGGCCCCGCGAATGCACGACAGGCCCTCAACAACGCCCGCAACACCCCAAATCTGGTCTACATTGGACCACCTCAACCAGAAGCTTACACAAGCTACAGTAAAATATCGGACTTCGAAATCCACCCAGCATACTACGATCTCCGCAGCACTACCGCTCGGAGCTACGATAAGATCGCCTGGAACCTAGGGGTTGATGCAGACGCTCAGGCACTAGCAGATGATATAGACCGATCGAACGGGAATGAGTATTGGAACGAGGCTACTTGGATGCCCATCAATACACCTAGTAAAAACGTGCGGCGCCAAGAAACCTCGGTACAGTCGCTCGCTGCTAATACCCAGTCTAAGTTTTTCAGCGATCATCTAGTAGTCAATTTAGGCTACCGTGAGGATTCAGTCGAAAATTGGCTCAATACCGAACCTCCCTTCATTCCCGGGAACTTGGATGAAATACCAGATGTGACGCCGGATAAATGGCTTCTCGAGGATGGTAACTATAATTCTGTCAAAAAGAATATTTTTGGCTATGGCGCTGTTTTGTATTGGCCGAAAGATATAATACCCCTCCCTGAGGCCGTAAATGATATCACGTTCCACTATAATACGTCCGATAATTTTGTGCCATCGCTTGAGCGCGTTGACCAATACCGCGAGCCTGTTTCTTCACAGGTTGGCGACACTAAGGACTGGGGGGTCAGCGCTTACTTGTGGAACAACAAAGTGGTTGCCCGAGTGAA
>Ga0066378_10001184_pt1 | contig 10029 bp, 7 predicted proteins | sample Knorr_S23_td_DCM_FD_70947 | JGI IMG/M metagenome (GOLD analysis project Ga0066378, IMG submission 70947) | Marine microbial communities from Southern Atlantic Ocean transect - Knorr_S23_td_DCM_ad_71m_LV_A | ecosystem: Environmental > Aquatic > Marine > Oceanic | place: Southern Atlantic ocean...
CAGTCAAGAATGTCAACTCTATTCCGCTTGAGCTACTTAAGGGAATTGATCAAAATATTGATATTCTTCTAGAAAATACAATAAAATTTTCGAAATCATTGCCTGCAAATAATGCGCTTTTATGGGGCGCAAGAGGTATGGGAAAAAGTTCACTTATAAAAGGAATACATGGTAAGTTGTGCAAAACATCAAAAAATAAACTTATTTTAATAGAGATTCACAGAGAGGATATAAGAGATTTGCCAGATATTTTGGGTATAATCAAACAATATAGTAAGGTAAATTATATTATATTCTGTGATGATTTATCATTTGACAACGATGATACAACCTATAAATCACTCAAAACAGCACTAGAGGGCGGCATAGAGGGCAGGCCATCAAATGTAATATTTTATGCCACATCAAATAGACGTCATCTTATGGCGCGTGAGATGATAGAAAATGAGACATCGACAGCGATAAATCCATCTGAAGCAATTGAGGAGAAAGTCTCTCTCTCAGATCGATTTGGTTTGTGGATCGGATTTCATAATTGTTCACAAGATCAATATCTCACAATGATTGATGCATATACTCGACACTATAATATTCCAAATACGGAGACTTTACATGCAGAGGCAATCGAATGGGCTGCCGGAAGAGGATCAAGATCTGGTAGAGTTGCATGGCAGTTCATCACCTCTATTGCGGCAAAAAATAATATAAAATTAGTCTAATTTAGAAAGTTAGTTGGATCCTGCACAATTGCGCCTCGCCTCAGCTCAAAGTATAATTGGGGGCTTTCTATTATCCCTGATGTACCGACTGTTCCAATAATATCACCTTTTTCTATCTTATCGCCAATTAATACATTTGATTTGTCTAGATGTGCATATGATGAAACCCAATTGTTTAGGTGCTTAATTATAATTAGATCTCCAAAATAATCTTCGGTGCCAACAAAGGTCACAACACCACGTTCAGAGGCCCTAATCTCTGAGCCTAACGGAGCTGAAATATATACTCCATTATTAACTCTACCAAAAACTTCAGCTCCATAATTATTGATAACCCTCCCTAAAACAGGCCATCTAAATTGAGGTGTGCCCGCCTTTGACTTATCTGCATCATCGAGAACATTTCCGTCTCTGTCGCTTTCTTTAACTGAAACCGTATTAATTATTTTATCTGATTTTGATAATTTATTTTCTACGATTTTAAGCTCTTGCCCGACATATATTAAGCTTGGATTCGCTATTTTATTTAATTCGATCAGATGTTTTGCATTAATTCCAAATTTCATGGCAATAGATGAGATTGTATCTCCAGTCTTGACATAATAGACATCGTCAACGCTTGACACACCCCCATTTTCACTACTAAATTGACTGCTCGCAGGCGAAACTGTATCTGTATCCAACTTTCTTTTTGCTATGTACAAGCGCATTCCATCATTGAGCTTATATGGATATGATAAAGAATTATAATAAGCAATATCTTCAAGGGGTATCCCAGTTGATCTGGCAATAAACTCTAGAGTCTCGCCACTCGATACAATCCAGTAGTTTGAATAAGAGCCTTTAAATGTTGCTTTTTGATCCTCATAATATTGGTTAACTCGATTTTTACTTTCACCATTATTTACAGTTTTAAATCTCTCGAGACCTGCACTACACGAAGTAAGTAAAAGTATAAAAATAGTTAGTATAATGTATTTAGATCGATATTTCGAAGGCATTTATGATTTAAACTTAGCTAATTAAAAATAAGTTTTAGTTTATTCATAATTAGTTAATATTATATTTCAAAAGAAGAATTCTATAACTAAATTTTGGTCTCAAGAAATGAATAGTCTGTTCGATCTGGCCCAATCGGCGTAATTGAAATAGAACCTTTCTGAATACAATCCAGATCTGTTCCATCGTGCATACCACCCTCTGCCCTCTTGAAGCCTATCCAATAGTATTTCTGTCCTCTAGGATCGGTCCTTTCTTCCATTGTATGAGCTGGAATATCTCTTTTTCCTTGTCTAGTAAAACGATGATTCAGATTATTTTCAAAGATATCTGGAAAATTGATATTTAAAACGATATTATCTGGATAGTCTAAATCTAAAACAAAATCTAATGTCCGATCCAGATTTTTTTTTGTTGCCTGAAATGCGTCCAACCCTTTATTATGTATATTAAAAACTTGGCTGAATGCAATAGATTTGATGTTGTGTATTGCACCCTCCATTGCAGCGCCAATTGTTCCGGAATAATTTATATCATCGGCAAGATTCTGACCTCTATTAACCCCTGATAGAATTAGATCTGGTTTGTTATCTTTCATTAATTGCTTGATTGCAAGCATGACGCAATCTGTAGGTGTACCTGATATAGAAAATATATTTACATCAATCTCTCTCAGTCTAATAATATCTGATAATGACATCGCTTGAGATCTTCCACTCTGCTCTCTCTCTGGGGCGATAATTGTTATATCATTTGATATTCTTTTTGCGGCATTAATTAAGAGCTCAATTCCAGGAGCGTTAATACCGTCATCATTCGTTATTAATATTTTTTTTTGACTCATCAATAAGTTGCTTTAGTAAATTAATTTCAAATTTTTATGGTACTTAAATTATTCATATATTTTTTTAATACATCAGGCACTTGAATGCCATCAGGCGTTTGGTAGTTTTCTAGAATAGCGATAAGAGCCCTGCCAAGAGCTACTCCTGAACCATTTAATGTATGTAAATATTTTGTATTTTTGTTACCATCTCTATATCTGGCCTTCATTCTTCTGGCCTGAAAGTCACCACAATTTGAAATACTGGATATTTCGCGATAAGCCTGTTGTCCGGGCATCCAAACTTCGAGATCATATGTCTTTTGCGCTGAAAAACCCATATCACCAGATGAAAGCAGCATAACTCTGTAAGGAAGTTCAAGCATTTTAAGTATAGTTTCAGCGCATTCAAGCATACGACTATGCTCTTCGTCTGATAGCTCCGGCTCTGTTATTGAAACCAACTCTACTTTCTGAAACTGATGTTGGCGTATCATCCCCCTTGTATCCCTTCCGGCAGCGCCAGCCTCCGCCCTAAAGCACGATGTTAAGGCAACAAATCTTAGTGGTAAATCGGCTTTGTCTGTTATCTTCTCTCTCACAATATTTGTTAGTGAAACTTCCGCTGTTGGGATTAACCATTTTCGGTTATTTTGATCTGCTAAATCATTATCGCGGACTATAACCTGAAATTGATCATCCTCAAACTTTGGCAGTTGAGCAGTGCCAAGCATCGAGCTATTGTTCACAATTAGCGGTGGCGCTATTTCAGTGTAACCATTCTTAATTGTATGAGTATCAAGCATAAACTGTCCTAGTGCTCTTTCAAGCAACGCGAGCTGACCTCTCAAATACACAAATCTTGAGCCTGACACTCTGGCGGCAGTTTCAAAATCCATCATGCCCTCAATCGTATCTATTTCGAAGTGCTCTGCAGTTTTTTTATCATTAATTTTACCATATCTTTTTGCTTCAATTTCAATATTGAAACTCTCATCACTACCAATGGGAACATCGTCATATGGAAGATTTGGAAGTCCTAATAGAATGGCTTCAAGATGCTCATTGGTTACAGTAATCTGATTTTCAAGTTGTGAGATTTGATCTTTTAAATCATGGACTTTATTTATTAACTCATTCGCTTTACCACTTTTATCTTTTCCTTTTTGTAACCCAATTTGCTTTGATAACTCATTTCTTTCATTCTGAAGATTTTGTAGCTTTGTCATTTCTGTACGTTTTGATGAGTCCAATGTTATTATCTCTTCGACATCAATTTTTACGCCCCTTCGTTTCTGCAGCTCAGCGAACTTTTTGGGATTATCTCTAATTTTTTGAATATCATGCATGAAATAGAATCCTCAGACCAGCCTACTTTTTTCTCTAGCCGCAAGAATATAAGATACAAATAAAGGATGCGGATTAAAAGGTCTAGATTTTAATTCAGGATGAAATTGTACAGCGACAAACCATGGGTGATCAGGTAGTTCTATAATTTCTGGTAATTTGCCATCTGGCGATAGACCAGAGAATACAACACCCTGATTTTCAAGATGCTTTTTATAATCAATGTTGACTTCCCAACGATGCCTATGTCTTTCATTTATTTTATTTGCTTTGTATATCTCTTCGACTTTTGAGCCTTTTTTTAGTACTGCGTCATAAGCTCCTAATCTCATAGTCCCCCCAAGATCAGTATTTTCATCTCTTTTTTGTGTGGTTTTTCCTTTTTTCCATTGCTTCATAAGATCAACAACAGGGTGATCTGTATCTCCAAACTCTGTCGTGTTTGCTCCAGGGAGTTTTAGCAGTGATCTTGACATCTCTACAATGGCCATTTGCATTCCGAAACAAATGCCTAAGTATGGAACCTTTTTCTCACGTGCAAACCTAATTGCATTAATTTTACCCTCACTACCACGTTGACCAAACCCACCTGGGACCAAAATTGCATCTGTACTATCCAGATAATCAATTGGTGGTGAGCTCTCCAGTAACTCAGAATCAACCCATTCAACATTAACCTTAATCTTATTTATTAATCCAGCATGGTATATCGCCTCATCCAGAGATTTGTAGGCATCTTGCAATTGAATATATTTTCCAACAATTGATACCTTTACACTCTCTTCTAAAGAGCAAGCATTTGATGAGATTTTTTTCCATTTAATGAAATTTGGTTTATTTTTTTGCTCAAGATTAAATATACTTAATACTTCACTATCCAGGCCGTTCTGATGTAAATTCATCGGAACATCATATATATTGCCAACATCTACAGCTGGAATTATTCTACTGAATGGAACATTACAAAATGATGAGATTTTTTTTCTCTCATCTTCTGGAATGTCTCTGTCACAGCGTAATATGATAATGTCCGGCTGGATACCGATTGAAGTTAATTCTTTTACTGAATGTTGTGTTGGCTTAGTCTTGAGTTCACCCGCTGCTGCAATGAATGGTAATAAAGTTAAATGAATGAATAAACAATTTTCTGGGCTCAATTCATTTCTTAATTGTCTAATTGCTTCAAAAAATGGTAAGGCCTCGATATCACCGACAGTGCCTCCAATTTCACACAAAAGAAAGTCAACGTCATCTGTGTATTGGGTAATGAATTCTTTAATCGCATCTGTTACGTGTGGAATTACCTGAACTGTACCCCCAAGATAATCTCCCTTTCTTTCTTTTTGGATAATATCTTGGTAAATCTTGCCACTGGTAATGTTATCAAATTTAGTTGCGGATACATCGGTAAAGCGCTCATAATGACCAAGGTCAAGATCTGTTTCGGCGCCGTCATCGGTCACAAATACCTCACCATGCTGTATTGGATTCATAGTACCTGGATCCACATTCAAATATGGATCAAGCTTACGAAGTTTTACCTTATATCCGTGAGACTGAAGTAATGCACCAAGTGATGCTGAAGATAGTCCTTTTCCTAAGGAAGATACCACACCACCTGTTATAAAAATAAAACGTGCCATGGAATTATAAAATAACAAAAATTAATTAAATGTAAAATACTAAATCAAAATATCAAATGCAAACTGCAGGCTATTCCAATATTGGAACGCTGACATCATCATTGTCAGATGTTGTAATCAAACTTGACGGGTCGAGATCACTCGTGACTCTATCAATCACAGATTGGTTATTATATGAGTTTATGATTGTTAAACTCATTGAGGTGATAAAAAAAATAGTTCCAAGGATAATGGTTATTTTTACTAGTCCGCTCGCCTGTCCTCTGCCTTTTAGGAAGCCGGATAATCCTCCGCCTGATCCGCCACCCCCGATACCGAGAGCGCCGCCTTCAGATCTTTGTAATAAGATTACGCCAACCAGAATAATGGCCACCGCCAGATGTAGAATTAGAATTAATGAGCTCATGGTAACCTCTAATGCTTATTTACTATAATTTTAATGAATTAACAATGATTAAAAATTATTTTGATTTTATAATCTCGTTAAATTTTGAGTAATCGAGAGAGCTTCCCCCAACTAGTACCCCATTAACATTATCGATGTTTAATATCTCCCCTGCATTTTCTGGGTTAACGGATCCTCCATATAGCAGTGATGGATTACCTTTTTTAAATATATCAGTGTCTTGTAGTGTATTATTAATGTGGGCATGCATCTCATAAATATCCTCATTTGTTGCAGTATTTCCAGTACCAATAGCCCAAATTGGTTCATAGGCAATAATGGTATTATTACGATTTGAGGTGCTTGATACCGAGTCTTTTAGTTGTTTGCTTATGAAATTATAATGCTCCCCCTCAGACCTCACTTTGATATCCTCACCAACACAAATTATTGTAATAAGATTATTTTCATGGGCACTTTGGATTTTATTGATTATATTATCCGGGCCCTTCTCATGCATCGCCCTCACCTCAGAATGACCAATGATTACAAAATCAGCACCGGAGTCACGAAGCATAGAAGCAGAAATTGAACCAGTAAATGCCCCAGAGTCTTCATGGTGGCAGTCTTGACCACCTATATTCAGGTTTGAATTTTTACTAGTATTGACAAAACTCGAGATTAATGTGAATGGCGGAAATAAAATGATATTGGCATCATCGTCGCTAATTAATTTAATTAATTTCTCAATATTAACCGTGTCATCTAGGCGACCATTCATTTTCCAATTACCTGCAAAAGTCATTGAATCTGGGTTGAATTTCATTTATTCCCACCTTTTTCGTAAAAAATCAGACAAAATCCGTCACACAATAAAACAATAGAATTAATTTTTATATTACCTTATATTAACGGCATGAACAAACATGGAATTAATACTAGAGCGAGAAAATGCTGGATACTCTAAGAAAATCTGTAACAGGACCATTTGTTAAAATTCTAATTGGTATCCTAATACTGAGCTTTGCGGTTTGGGGTATTCAGGATATCTTTGGTAATTTTAAAAAAACTGTTGCTATTGAGATTGATGATTATGAGGTTAGCCTCGATCAACTTGTGACCGAATATAATAATCAACTATCAATAATTAGCTCACAACTTGATAAGCAGATTTCATTGAAAGAGTCACTTGAACTGGGCATAGATGAAATCGCAATTGAAAATTTAATTAGAAAGATGGTTCTTCAAATTGAAATTAATAAACTTGGAATAGATATATCTGAAGAATTTGTTGCAGAACAGATTATTAATGATGATAACTTCAAAATTGACGGCAGGTTCAACAAGGCAAGGTATGAGCAGCTCCTCTCATACGCAGGTTATAATGACGAAACTTATGTACAAAGTGAAATTAACGTTAATAAGCAAAATCAGTTATTTAATATAATAGGAAATAGAACTTACATACCTAATACACTTATTGAAATGGTTGATGAATTCAATAAGACAGAGAGAGTTATCGAATACATTGATTTTCCAAAATCCAAGATTGTTGTAAAAACACCATCTGAAAGAGAGCTCCTTGAATTTTATGAAAAGTTTAAAAATGGATACAAAAAATCTGAGACAAGAGACTTTGCAGCCCTCATATTAGATCCAGAAAATATAAAAAAGGGTATTCAGGTTACTCGATCCCAAATAAATGAATATTTTAATGCCAATTTGGATAGTTTTAATATCTCAGAGACAAGGGAACTATATCAGTTCTTCTTTAACGATGAGGCAACAGCTGATAATTTCTATAATGACTCATATCAGCTTGAATTTAATGAGCTTTTGACGAAATATTCGCAAAGCAAACAGCAGAGCTATCTTGGCTCAGTTGGGAAAGATGAGATATTAGATTTCGAAGTTGCTGATGCTGCATATAATATGATTGAAGGCGAATTTGGTGAACCAATTGATGGGATGCTCGGTATTTCAGTTCTATACCTAGAAAAAATAAATCCTGGCAAAATCCCTACGGTTGATGATGTGGCTGCAGAGATACGTGGTGAAATCCAAATTCAAGAAGCAATAGACTTAGTGGAAATGCTATATTTTGAAATTGAAGATGACCTCTTAAATGGTAGTTCTATAGAGGAAGCATCTGCGAAACATCAAATTGAGACAAAATATTTTAAGAAAATTGATATTAACGGAAAAGATATCCAGAATGATGCGGTTGAGGAAATAAATCACCGAGAACTCATCCAAAAAATTTTCAGCTCAGAAATTGGAGATTTTATTGAGGTGCATGACACCGAGAATGGTTATATATGGACAGACTTAAATTCAATAAATCCACCATATATAAAATCTTTTGCTGAGGTTAGAGATCTTGTAACTGCTGATATGCTTAAGAAAAGGGAAAATGACAAAGAAAGTGAAATCATAAAACAGCTAGAAATTGGATTAATAAACAATCAAATTCAGGAGCTTATTGACTCATATCAAATTGAAATAAAAAGATCAGAGCCTTTTAGTAGACTCTCTCCGATTAGAGAATTTAGCGAAGACTTTAATGATAGAATTCTGAGTGCAAACGTCAATGAAGTAATTATTGGTAAATCCGAGAATAATGTACTTGTCGGAAAGGTAGTGGAAATACTCCCGAATGTACAAGCAGAGCCAGAGAGGGATCAGAAATTTATAAATAATCTAGATTTGCAGATGAGGAACGATCTATTCGAGCAATACTTAGTATCGCTCGAGGATAATTATACAGTCAAATTATATCAAGAAAACATTGATAGATTATTTAATACTCAGAGCCAGTAGTCTCAATGGATAAATCTGAAAAACTTTACAATGAAAAAATTGATCAAGTAATATGGAAGACAATCGTCTCAGATACTGTTACTCCTATTTCAATTTTAATGCGTTTAGAGGATCATTCAAATTGCTTTCTGCTTGAGTCCGTTGAGGGGGGTACAAAAAGAGGCAGATATTCAATCGTTGGGATGAAGCCTGATATGTGGTGGAAATCTGATGGAGATACGGCCTACATAAAAACAAAATGGGCATCTGGATACAAAAAAGAGGGTTTGGGAACTTTCGCATCTCTAAAGAATTTAATCGACTGTTCATATATTAAGCTCCCAGATCATCTACCGAGAATGTCTGCAGGTGTTTTTGGCTACATCGGTTATGATAATGTTAGATTAATTGAGGATATAAACGAATTAAGTAAATCTGATGCTGATTTCCCTGACTCACTGCTTATGAGACCATCCCTCATAATTGTTTTTGATAATTTAAAGGATGAGCTATCGGTTGTATATTCATTAAGATATAACTCAAATCAAAAATATCATGATGCCCTAGCCGAAGCTAATGCTTCAATAGATTTTGTTCTCGATCTACTCAAAAAACCTTTTGATGAAACATATATTCCAACCAACCAAAAGAAAATTAACATAAGCTCAAACACGACAAAAGATGACTACCTCAAGATGGTAGAGAGAGCCAAAAATTATATTTACGAAGGGGACATCTTCCAGGTTGTACTGAGCCAACGCTTCGAGTCAAATTTTGAATTGCCCCCATTCGAATTATACCGATCATTGCGTAGAATAAATCCATCACCGTTTTTATTTTACCTCAATTTTGATGAGTTTGCTGTTATTGGTTCAAGTCCAGAAATACTTATTAGGCTTTTTAGTGATGAAATAACAGTAAGGCCAATCGCGGGTACTAGACCAAGAGGGAAAGATCAGGCTGAAGATGATGATAATAAGGACTCATTACTCTCTGATCCAAAAGAACTTGCTGAGCATTTAATGCTGCTTGATTTGGGACGAAATGATGTTGGTAAGGTATCGCAACTTGGAAGTGTAAAGGTTACAGATAAATTCTTTGTAGAGTTATACAGCCATGTTATGCATATAGTTTCTAATGTGATCGGAAAACTTGATAGTAAATTCAATATGATTGATGTCCTAAAAGCTGGATTTCCTGCTGGAACAGTATCAGGGGCACCTAAAATAAGAGCAATGCAAATAATAGAAGAACTTGAGAAGGAGCGCAGGTCTATCTATGCTGGATGCGTTGGTTACTTTTCAGCAGCAGGAG
>Ga0066378_10001188_pt1 | contig 10019 bp, 8 predicted proteins | sample Knorr_S23_td_DCM_FD_70947 | JGI IMG/M metagenome (GOLD analysis project Ga0066378, IMG submission 70947) | Marine microbial communities from Southern Atlantic Ocean transect - Knorr_S23_td_DCM_ad_71m_LV_A | ecosystem: Environmental > Aquatic > Marine > Oceanic | place: Southern Atlantic ocean...
ATTTAGATGTTAGATTAATTGAATTTAATAAGGGATCAGATATGACATATGATCGCCCAGAATTACAAAAATTAAAACAAAAATTAGTTAATGATATGTTAGATAAACTTGGAATTATTAAAAGTAAAACTTCTAATGAATTTATGTTATTTTGGAATTATACGAAATAATTACTTTTTTGTTATATTTGTGTATTTATTGAAAATTACATTACTTTTATTCCAATTATAAGGTCCCAAAGTTCCACTTACAGAACCAGTTAGATAATATGTTTTAGATTTTAAATTAATATTTGTAATCATATAATATTTATTCCATTTAACATGTCCACTTTTCTCAGCAATTTTTTTCATATTAGGAGTTAAAATAACTTTACTATACTCTATATCTTTAGAAGGATTTTTTCCAAAAAACATTGCAACAGAACCCCCTGTTGGAACTTTTATTATATTTTCAGATGAAAAATCTTCTTCTTTATTAGATATTATTTCTAATGATTTCTCAAATGCATTATTACCGACATCTTGATTATAATTTGTTGGATCAACATTTGATATATCACTGAAATTTATACCAATTTTTTTTCCGTTAAGATATTTGACTTCCCCTGATTCCAAAACTTTTAATGCTTTGTCAACAGTCGGAGGAGGAGATGCTGAAATTTGATTCCGATTAAAAATTGGCGCTACAGGTGCTTTTTCCCATAACGAAATAAGCAACTTGGGTAAATCACATTCACTCAAATCAACAGATGGCATTAGTATTATATATAATATAAATTATTTATAATACTTATTTATTATCAATTTTATTTTGTAATATATTGGTATATGATAACACAAGTTATATTTGGAAAAGATAAATTTGTTTTCGCCGAACATGAGGTTAATACTATAGCAGACGTTATTAAAGCAATAAAATATTCTTATAAAAAGGAAAGTATAAATATATTAGATAATAGTAAAAAAATTTCTCTAAAACCAGATATAGTTGGTCCAAAAATATCAGAAAAAACATTATTGAAAAATGTATATAATATGTTTCCCGATTATATGACAAATCAAAATAAAAGTTGTTTGATATTATACGGAGAAATAGATCATATGGATAAAACATGCTGTGTTCAATGAAAAAACATACTTAAAGAACTCTTTAAGTACAATGTTGTTCAAAAATAATGCGTATAGTATATATTATAAATTATTATTAAATGATATAGACATTAATATTCTAAATAAATTAGAATGTTAGAATACGATACTGCTTTAAATTATATTAAACAAGAGAATTATCATGAAGTTAATAATATCATAGATGTGTTTTGTAATAAACATAATTTTGATATAAAAAGGTTAGGTGTAAATGATTTAGATAATTTTGATTCAAATGTTAGAAAAAGTTTAGCCCTAATGTTAAACTTAAAGGCATTTACTATTGATAAAATGGTAACTCAGAATAAACATGATTTATTAATTCCAATACTTAAATGGATTATTAAATTAGATCCTGATAATGGACAATATCAACTCAATATATGTAAAATATATATATCAAAGGGTGAATTAAAAAAGGCTAAAACTATTTATCAAAATATGTTATCAAAGGGAGAAAATTATTATGCTTATAGGGGATTAGCGGAGTATTACACTATTAAACGGGATTATTTAAATGCCAAATGTTATATGAAACGAGGTTTAAAAGTTTTTCCAAAAAATGAGATTGAACGTTTTTCCATTGATTTAAATGATTTAGCTAGTTTATATTATGGATTAGGCAATTATGAGAAATATCTTAAATTATCTTATCAAAGTCTTATTGTTAAAGCATCAATTTCTAAAAATCTTGGGGAATATATAAATAATGTATTAAATGTTAAAGATATGAAAGTATTGGAACGTATAGTAAATAAATTGGTTTCTGAAAATCCTGAATACAAATTATACTTATATTTAATTAGGATGTTAATTAAAGAATTTTACTATGATAGTGATGAGATTAATATTGTTAGAACTCAATTGATAGAAAATTTAACTGAATTAACGAATAATACAAATTATCATAATAAATATGATACTATGATTGAGAAGGTTAAAATTGGATTACCATTATCTTATCAAAATAGAAATAATGTTATAATTAATAAAAAGATATTTAATTTTTATAAAAACATATTTCCGAACTATTATACTTTATCTCGTCATGTTAAATTACGTTATGAAAACAAAGAAAAAATAGACAGACCAAAAATTCGTGTTGGATTTATAAGTTCTAATTTTTATAATCATAGTGTTTCTAAAGATCGCAGAGGTATTATTAACAAACTATCGCGAGATATATTTGAGGTTATTGTATTTATGTATAGACCACCATTTGACTTAATGAGTAAATTTATATCTCAATCTGCAGATAAATGTTTTATATTAAGTGATGTAGATATATCTCGTCATCAAAAAATTATAAGTGAACAGAAACTAGACGTTATTGTTTTTGCTGATGTAGGCATGGATGTTAGAACTTATTTATTGGCATTAGGTAGATTAGCTCCAGTTCAAATTGCTACTTGGGGACATTCTGATACAACAGGTATGGATACAATAGATTATTTTATTAGTAGTAAATACTTTGAACTACCTTATCAAGAATCTCAAAAGAACTATTCGGAGAAATTAGTATTGTTAGATAGTTTAGGAACTTATTATTATCCTATGAATATGTTTCAAGTAAATAAAAATAATGTAATTAAATATAAAAATAAATTTGGTATTCCAACATCTCCAGACATACATATATATTTTGTTCCACATACTTTATTTAAACTATATAGAGAGTTTGATGATATAATCAATGAAATATTAATACGTGATCCTAATGCATATATAATATATCTTGATGGAATTAAACCTTATATTAAACGCTTGTTTTATTCAAGATTAGAAAAAATTGTTAAAAATAATATATCCAGGATTCATTTCTTACCTCATCAAAAATACTTAAAAGATTTTTTGCAAATTTTATGTTTATCGGATGTCATACTGGACAGTTATCCATTTGGTGGTTGTAATTCAAGTTTTGAAGCATTTAATTTAGGTAAATGTATTATAACAATGCCAAGTAATTATATTAATGGAAGGTTTACATATGGCATGTATAAAAAGATGGGGATATTGGATGCTATAGCTGTAAATAAGGAAGATTTTATTGAGAAAGCTATATTAATAGCATCTGATAAAAACATTAGAGAAAATTTAGAGTCAACTATTTTATCTAAAAAGGATTTAATATTTGAAGAAAAGGATTCTGTCCGAGATTGGAATAAGTTATTATTAGAAATTAGTTCTCCATTTGTTAATTATATTGAAAATTACTATGATAATCATACTACTCCGATATATAATAATAATTTTATAGCTATGACGGAATATCAAGATAAAATAAATTGGAAACCGAGAGATAATTCTGTGTTGATTATAGGAAATAGTAGTAAAATAATGGAAGGTGAAAAATTAGGAAATAAGGTTCAATCATTTAATACGGTATATCGTATTAATTATTATCAGACAAATAATTTTGAAGAATATGTTGGAACAAGAACTACTAATTGGGTTATTACTGATATAATTCAATGGAATCCTGAATATTTAAAAAAGGTTGAATTAAAAGAGATTTTATTATATATTCCCAAAATAAAAAAGCCTTTCTGCAATTCAGATTATGTAGATCATCCTAAATTAAAAGAAATACCAGAAGAAATAGAAAATTTATTATCTAAAGAATTTTATCCTGATAAAAATACATATTGGAGTTCAACTGGTTTAGTTTTAATAAAACATTTATTAGAAAATACAAATAAAAACATATATGTTATGGGTTTTGATGGATTTAAATCAAATAAACATTATTATAATAGTGAACCAATAAATACAGACCACATAACTGATTTAGAAGAAAAAATAATGAAGTCTTTTTACAATACCAAACGTGTATTTACTCTATAATTTTTACACAAAATATTTACACAAAATATTTACACAAAATATTTATATGTTATTGATATAAATATCTATATTAATATTAGATATGAATGAAGAATTTAATGATTCTTTAGCTAAAAAAAATAAACATGATTTTAATACTCTTGATGATTTAATTGATTCAAATAATAATAATAATAATGATACTTCTACTTTTAAAGATAAAATAAGACAATTAGATAAAATTATTAATGTAGATGATATTGATAGAAAAACTGATTTTGATATTTTCTCTAATACATCTGATGATTTAAAGAAAAATGATAGATATAAAGATGTTCCAGAATATCAAACAGATGCCCATCATGGACGAGATTTTAATTATCATAGAAGAGAATCTTGTGGAATAGATGCTGATTATATAGGATTGAGTCTATATCAAGGTTATCGTCGTAATGGAATGTTATGTCATAAAGACGATTATTCTGTATATAATAAAAATAATAAAGCTCCTCCAGAAGTTATTGAAAGTATAATTGAAGCAAGAAAAAAAGCGTGTAATTGTGAGATAGAAAGAAAATTAACTATGGAATATTGGAAAAAACGGGGGAAAATGGATAATTCCCATATTGCCCCTTATGAAACCGCAAAAAGGTTATGTATAAGTTGTTGGGAAATAGAACAAGAAATATTAGCTAATGGTTATATTAATAAGAATTCTTATAATAGATTTATATTAGATGATATTTTAATTGAATTAATTGTATATATTGATGAATTAAGTAAGAAACCCGATTTATGGATCAACTTAAATGGAGATAATGAATTAGATAAAATACTAAAATATATTTGGAATAATACTGATAAATTAAAAAATAATGATAAATTCAAAGATATAGATAAATTAAAAGATAATATGTCTTTTAAAGATTTTAATAATAAAATAACATTGTATTATTACTATTATAGAAAATTACAATTAGAATTAGATATTAACAAAAAAGAAAAAATTATTAATAAAAAATTAAAAAATAAGAAATTACATAAATCAAATATAGATGAATATACAAAAAAACAAGATTTGTTAGATAGATATATCAAACAACTTAAGTTATTAGAATTAACATATAAAAAAAGATATAAACAAAAAAGAATCAAACGGAATAAAAGAAAAAGAAAAAGTAATTTTTAGTGATAGAAATATCTATACCCTAATTTGATTATATTTAATTTATTTTCATTACAATATTGGTCTATTATTGGATCTGCATTACTACCTCCAGGATGTACTATGGATTTTGTTCCAATTTTAATCGCTTGTTCTATACTATCTGAAAATGGAAAGAATCCATCACTACACAATGTTAATGCTTGATTTTTTTCGTTCATTAGGGATTTAATTTTAGAATTTTCTGTAAATAAACTATTTTCTAATGTATCATATATCATGTTTACTCTTTCAGATATTGATTTATAATTTTTATTATCAAAATCTAATATCTCATTCTTATTCGGAAAATTATCTCCTAGTAATCTATATAACCATATTTTTGACTTTTCACGTGCAAGTTTAACACAATCTACACGATTCTGTTGACCCGCACCTATACCTATTACATTTCCATCATATACAAAACATGTAGAATTACTTTGCGTATATTTTAAAGTAGTCATTCCTAATATTGTATCTTCTACTATATTGGAATGTTCTACAGTTAATTCCGCATCTCTAATCTTTTCCTTCGATATTAAATAATTATTATTCTTCTGAGATAATACTAAACCTCCTAAATCACGAATCTCATTATAATTAAATTCTGTAGGATTAAATCTTTTACCCTTGATAATAATAAATTGTCCGTTCTTCTTACTCTTTAATATCTCCAATGCTTCAGGTGTATAATCAAGAGCTACTATTCCATCAGTAACACACGTTTTTAAGTATTTTGCAAAATGAACATCTACAACATCATTAACTCCAATAAAATCTCCGAAACTGGATTTAGGATCACAATTACGTGCTCTAATATATGCCCTTCCTGCTTCACTCATATTTATTTCATGTCCTAATTCATTTTTTACTACAAAATTATTTATTTCATGTTCCGTTAAAATATCTCCAGATAATGCTACACCTGCTGGACTTGTATGTTTAAATGAACAAGCACATACCTTATTTAATGAATACCATATATCATTTACCAAATTCCAACATCCCCAAGAATCTAAATAATTTATATATCCCGGATTACCATTTATTACCTCTAAAAATGAACTTACATTATTTGGATGATATGTTGAACTCGGTTGTTGATGAGGATTACAACCATATTTTAATTTACTGTCTTGAATATAATGTCTAACCTCCAATCTTCCATTACTAAACCATTCTGAAATTCTTGAATCATAATTACTTGTTGTTTTAAATGCATCAAATGCTAATTGTTTGCGATATTCTAATGATTTTTCTGTTCCATTACTAATTCGTTCATTCTCTAATTCATTGCAGAAATATGAATATTGCTCAGGAGATGATAATACATTAACACGTTTGTAATTTTTAGCCGCAGCACGTAATAATGTAATTCCTCCAATATCAATATTCTCTATTAAGTTATCAGTATTATTTGGATCTTTCTTTAAACACTCTTCAAATGGATATAAATTTACAACGACAACATCAAGATCAACTAACTTTTGACTACCTTCTGGTAAAGTTAAATTCTGTCCATCTTGAATATTCTTTTGTAATATACTTCCCATTACAATAGGATGTAATGTTTTGACTCTTCCTTCTAATATTTCAGGAAATCCAGTAAAATTACTAATTTCTTTTACTTTGATATTTATATTTCCATTCATAAGAGTTTTAGCAGTTCCTCCAGTACTTAATATTGTATATCCTGCTCTAGATAATTTATAAGCTAAAAATTCAATATTATGTTTATTAAAAACACTTAATAAAGCGTATTTCATCAGAATTATTTAATTTTTATTATATTAGAATTATATCTTTATCTATTTTCGTAATTTTTATACATAAATAATATTATATACAAAATATTATATATAAAATATTATATAATATTATAAAAAAAATGTATAATATTAATTCAAAAATCCAATTAAGAAATGGAACCCATATTCCACTATTTGGATTAGGAACATTTCAATCAGAAAGTGGAAATGTATGTAAAAATGCTGTGTTAACCGCATTACAACAAGGTTATAGACTTATTGATACAGCTATATTATATGGTAATGAATCAGATGTTGGAGATGCTATTATAGAAAGTAATATTCCCAGAGAAGAAATTTTTGTAGTAACTAAATTACATATTGAAATGCATGGAAAGAAAAATGCTGTTTCTCAACTTAAAGAATCACTTAAGAGATTAAAGTTAGATTATGTTGATTTATACTTGATACATTCACCAACAGGTGGTTCAATTATAAATACATGGAAAGGTATGATCGAATGTAAAGAATTAGGATTAACAAAAGTAATAGGAGTATCTAATTTTGGAGTAAATCAACTTGAAGGAATGAAACAATTTAATATTGAAATGCCAGAAGTAAATCAAATTGAACTTCATGTTTGGTTGCAACAAAAAGATTGTGTTGAATGGTGTCGGAAAGAGAATATTGCTATAATGGGATATTGTCCACTAGCAAAAACTCATCTTTTTGGAAAAACACCTATTTATGATATTTCAAAAGAAATAGGTAAAACAGAAGCTCAAATTGCTATTCGCTGGTCAATTGAATCAGGTATAATAACAATTCCAAAAAGTGTGAATCCAATTAGAATAAAAGAAAATGCTGATGTATTTGATTTTAACCTTGAAAATAAATATAATTATATTTTTACTCATTGTAATTGTAAATATAAATCATCTGTGAGTGTAAATCATATGTATATTTCTTGGAATGAAATAAAATAAATTATAATCATATAAAATTATAATCATATAAAATTATAATCATATTATAATTATATGCCTTTTACTAAAGAAGAAATATTATCCTATAAATATTCGAATGATCCAAGAGATATTCCTAATGAACTTAAAAATTTTAAATTGCTAATTACAAAATGTAATTATGTATTAGAACATTTGAATATTGTACATAATGATGGAGAAATTTGGAAATTAAGTGATAAAGAAATTGATGAAGAATCATTATTATTAAAAAATTTAAATTTGATTTTTAATAAAATTTCTTCAGAAAATTATGATGCTGTTATTATGGAGTTAATTAAATTAGAAAAAATCAATAATAAAAATATTATAAATAAATCTATTGATATCTTAATTAAAAATATTAAAACTAATCAAGTATTTGGAAGGACATATGCCAAATTATGTAAAGACATCCAAGATAGAAACTTATGGGAATATACGGAATCTGGAAAAACAATATACTTTCATACAATATTAATTAAAAAAGTCCAAGAAGAATGTATAAAAATAATGGATAATGATATAAGAAAAAATGATATTGAAGGGTTAAACAAAATAGACGATGAAGAAGAAAAATATGAAATGACAAATAAATGTAAGAAAAAATATAATGGAGTTATACTTCTAATTGGATATTTATATATATATAAAATGATAAACGACACAGTTATTGATACCGTAATAAAATGTTTATGTAGTCCATTTGATAATAATAGTGAATTACCTGATGCATGGAATTTAGATTTTTTATATAATCTAATTACTTCTTTAGATAATAACTATGATATTAATACTAGTAAACGTCAAGACATTAAAAATGTCTTAATATATTTAACAAAGGATAAAAGATTAAGTAATAAAATTAGATTTAAATTTTTAAATATTACTGACAAATTTAACTCTCCAACTTGTATATAATTAGATAGTGCATTTTATATATCGTTAGGAATCGCATTTTTAAATTTAGATTCTAATTTCATTCTCAATTCATCATTAATATTTGTTGGTTTAGGTATTACTTTAACTTGTTTTTTTAATGGTTGGGATATAGACGGTTGTGAATTATTTACGGGAGGAGGAGGTGGAGGTGGTGGTGGTTGTGAATTAGATGGGGGATTTATTGGTTGTTGCTCTTGTCTTATAACTTCATTTGGTTGAGGAGGAAGTTGGGATTGGGGGTGAGATTGAATTTGGTTTTGAGGAGGAAGTTGGGGTTGAGGTTGGGGAATATTATAACTTGTATTAAATTGTTGTGTAGGAGGTAAGTAATATTTACTTTCTAAAATATTAAATCTATGTTTTTTTCTCATATCAAGTTCATAAATTTGAATTTCTAAATTATCTCTTTCTTCTTTTAGATTCAGATATTCTTTCATATATTTTGTTTCTTCTTGTAGATCTAAATTTCTCTGTTGATACATTTGTCTATCTAATCTATTTTTTTTCAATTCATTTGCCACTCGTAAATCTTCCTCGTTTTCTTTAATTGTATTTTCTACTGCCTTAGTTAAGTCATTCATTTTTTCTAAAAATTCATTAAGCTTCTGTTTTTTTTCAATATATGAACTTATTTCTTCACTTATAGATGGTCTTTCAATTTCATCAACTTGAATAGATTTATCTGATTTAGACATCTTATTGATATATAATATTTTAAATTTTATTTTTTTTCGAAAATTATGCTATATTTTGTGTATTACGACAACAATCCGTACAAAAAAATACAATAAATATTATCATCAATGAAAACAAAATAACAATAAATATATTTGATATTGTATATGCATCACTTAAATTTTCAGGAGATAATATATACCAAAACGTTAACATTATTATATAAATAAATCCAATAAATGCACAAAGTAATAATAATATTAAAAATATTTTAGATCTATTCTCAACACAACTTCTAATCATATTATCATTAATTCTTAAACTAAATTCAGGAGATACATTGTTATTATTGTTTCTATTGTTATTATTGTTTCTATTGTTATTATTGTTTCTATTGTTATTATTGTTTCTATTGTTATTATTGTTTCTATTGTTATTATTGTTTCTATTGTTATTATTGTTTCTATTG
>Ga0066378_10001191_pt1 | contig 10009 bp, 6 predicted proteins | sample Knorr_S23_td_DCM_FD_70947 | JGI IMG/M metagenome (GOLD analysis project Ga0066378, IMG submission 70947) | Marine microbial communities from Southern Atlantic Ocean transect - Knorr_S23_td_DCM_ad_71m_LV_A | ecosystem: Environmental > Aquatic > Marine > Oceanic | place: Southern Atlantic ocean...
GGTCCCTCTACACGGTTCAGCGCACGGAACTGACGCGTATCGCCGACGAGGATGGCGATGGTCAGGCCGATACCTACTGGTCGGTGGCGCGGGGATGGGGTGTCACAGGCAACTACCACGAATACGCCTACGGACCCCAATTCGACCGACAAGGCAACGCATGGATCACGCTCAATGCTTCGATCGGCAAGGGGCCCAAGCCAGAAGACAATGCCTGGCGTGGATGGAGCCTACGGGTCGCCCCCGATGGCCAATGGGAACCTGTGTCCTATGGTTTTCGTTCACCTTGCGGGTTGGGGATGAACCCGGAGGGAGACATCTTCGCGACCGATCAGCAAGGCAACTGGTTTCCCACCTGTCCCTTGATTCACATTCAACCCGGTGCCTTTCATGGCCATGCCGATGCCCTGGTTCACGGAAAAGGCACCCCTTACGAGCCCAGGGTACGCACCCCACTGCCGACCGGTCTCACCGTGGCTGAAGCTGCAAAGCGCATCCCGGATTATCGCTTGCCTGCCCTTTGGTTTCCCTACCGCGACATGGGTATGAGCAGCACGGATATCCTGTGGGACGATGGGAGTGGTCGCTTTGGTCCCTTTGAAGGACAAGCCTTCGTGGGTGAATTCACGATGTCCATGGTGTTGAGGGTTTGTGTGGAACAGGTCGAGGGGCAATACCAGGGCGCGTGCTTTGGGTTTGCCGAGGGGCTGCAGTGTGGCGTGTTGCGACTGGCATGGGATGCGGCAGGCGACCTGCTGGTCGGGCAGAGCAACCGCGGGTGGAATTCACTGGGCAATCGCTCCTTCGGATTGCAAAAGATTCACTGGACGGGCGAGGTCCCCTTCGAAATCCTCCGCATCCAAGCCATGAGTGATGGCTTTGCCATCACCTTTACCCAGCCCCTGGAAGAGGGCATCGAAGCAAACCTTGATTTGGACACCCCTTCCCTGAGCCTTCGAAGCCACACCTACCACTATCACGCATCTTATGGAAGTGAACCCGTGGACGAGCTTGAGCTGGAGATCGTTGACTGGACCTTGTCGGAGGACCGCAGACGGTGGACTTGCCAGGTAACTCCCCTCAGGGAGGGCTATGTGCACACCTTTGATTTTAAGGGGTGGACCTCGGAATCCGGCCAACCGCTGACACACCCATCGGCAGCCTACACGCTCAACCGCATCCCCAAGGGCAAATAAAGTCTCCAAAAAAAGAGGTCATCCACAGGGATGGCCTCCGAACAGTCATTCCGATCGATCTACCTACTGATCGCGCCGAATGCGATAAAACTTCTGCGCTCCAGAGGCCGCGTCCTGCCAGGAGGTCGAGGCGCCGGTTGCGGTAATCCCCGAGGCGGCTTCAGACCATGCGCCGGAAGCCAAATCTTCACTCACGAGAATCGAATAGCTGCCACCCGACACGCTGGCGAACTCAATCTCAATCTGTCCACCAGAGGACTGCACGCCAGTAAGCGCAGGAGGGTCCATGGGCTCGGGCCCGGCCACGCGATTACCCTTGGCGTTGAACAGTCGAATATTGTCGACAAACACATCCACATAGCCATCAAACCCTCCCTGGGTCACGAGATTGATGTTGGGGGCCGGAGAGCCCCATTCCACACTACCCAAATTGATCGATGTGGTGCGTTGGACCATTTCGCCCGCCCAGTTGGGGGACAGGCGCGATCCGGTCACTGAGGGAATGGTCTGAAACCACGAAACCGCCGTGTTCGCATCAGGAATGACAATGAAATCATAACTCAAGGTGTAGTGCACGCGGTCGGCAACCTCCACCGTGGCCAGCACTTCGTTGAGCGCATCACTCTGCGACAATTCAATGACCGCTGCGGTGGTCCAACCACTGCCATCGACTTCGATCCAGGCAGCGCCATCCCCTTGAGTCACACGAGGATCATCGGCTTCCTGCCGGGCATAATCGTAAAGAGCAAAACCCGATTCGGTGATCAGATCAAAATCTGGCCCCTCCAGCCCATCCAGGAGGGTTTCCACGGGTTCATACCCAGCCGCATAGGTGTCCAGCAAACGAATGTTATCCACCCACAACTGACTCTCTTGAGAGAGGTCCCCATTGAATCCGAATCCAATAGCAATTTGACCCTGTTCATCCGGCAGCAAGTCATTGCCATTGCGCACCGAGTCGATTTCGATGTAGGCCGTCACAGGGGTGTCCCAAGCACCATTGACTTCGACCTGGTCTCCATAACTGGCATCCCCTACCCAGACAGGATTATTGGCCCAGTTGCCTCCCCCCGAACCAACGGTAATGTCGTAGAGCAGCCACCATCGGTGGGGGGCATCCTCGTTCCATTTTTCCTGAAGCAGCGCGGAAGCTTCAGGGCTGAGCAGGATTTGAAAATCCTGCGCCCAACCCGAAAGGGTGTCGAAGTTCACCTCAAGGGCCTGATTGCCATCGGTCACACCGACCAAGGAATCATCGGCGGACAAATCTGCCACACCATAGGTCGTGCGATCGCCAGCCCATGCCCGCACGTTTTCTTCCAGAGACTCGGTCGAGCTGGTTTCAAAGGATTCCAGAAGAATCGTTGGCAAGGGCACCGGCTCGGCCTTGACCAGGCTGGGCAAGGTGATGCCCTCCTCCAAGGAGTGGTAAAGCAAACCCTCCAGGGCCTCGCCATCCATGGTCAAATGGATGTTGGCGCCACCGTGGTCGCCTGCGTCATTGGTCCAGTCTCCGTTGAACCAGTTCACCTCAATGGGGTAGAGACCGGCCTTGGTAAAGAAGGCGCTTCCATCCGGAGCGGGCCCAGGAGCACCGTGGCCCCCGTCATTGTTCACCACCACCTGGTTGCCAACCCGAATCACCGAACCATCGTCAGAGGAACTGTTGAAATCATGCCACCCAGCCGAGGCAATATCAATGAGGCCCCTCAATTGGACCATGCCATCGTCCAGATTGCCTTCGTTGCCCTGGAACGAAGCCCCATCACCAGCCAGCCATTCCACAATCGGGGTCAGATCGTCTCCTGTGTAGTTCACATTCGTGGAAACAAAGGAACCATCAGGCTCGCTATTGATCATGTATATTCCGTGATCATCTCCCGGTGTGGTCTGAAAGACCGGGCCCTGGGCTCCTTCACCGAATTCGAATCCCTTGGGTTCACTGGCCCAGTAACGTCCAGCCAGGCCAGCATCTCCCTTTTCAGCCGAAAGAGAAGAAATCGATATGGCGGCAGCGCCCACATCCCCCGCCCCGTAGAGGATATCTCCTGGCACAGGAGCCCCATCGAGCAGGATATTCAAGTTGGCCCCACCATGATCGCCAGCATCATTGGTCCAGTCACCATTGAACCAGGCAATTTCGATGGGGTAGAGACCAGCGGTCGCAAAATTGTAAAAGCCATCAGGCGAGGGCCCCGGCGCACCATGACTTCCATCATTGTCAATCACCCGCTCCCCCGCGATCCAGAGGATGGATCCGTCATCCGATTCCGAGCGAATATCGTAGTCACCAGGAGCATCGATGCGAAGGTAGCCGGTAAAGCGCAGCAAGCCGTCATCCATGTTTCCCTCGGCTCCATCATAGGAATCGCCATCGGCCTGCAGCCAATCGCGAATGGGTGTCAGATCGTTACCGCCCTGGTAGCTCAATCCGGTGGATTTGAACACCCCGGTCGGATGGGCTCCACGGATGATCTTCAGGCCAATGTCTTTGGCACCGCCCTTGTCATCGAGATTGTCAAGGGTCTTCACCCCCGCCTGCCAGTAACGGCCGTCCAGGCCGCTACCTGAGTCAGGCACGCCGTTCAGCGGCAGGATTTCCTGGGCATGGAGAGTCGTCAGAAGTCCGAGCAAGGCACACAAACCAACAGCGGGAGATCGCAATTCAGGGAACATAACTCCAATTAACCCAATAGAGAACTCAACAGTCAATCGCAATTACAGGCCCCTCCCAACAAAGCCCCTTCCCCAGAAAAAAAACGCCCGGCTCCGGGAAGATCGAATCGGAGACGCACCAAGAGGATCTGGCAGCGAAGGCCAGGAGCCACCTGGTGCTCAAAGCGATGACTCAAAGTCTCCCAACCCCCTTCACTTCATGAAGGGATGCTCCAGGGGACGACCCTGGGTGGACAACACATGAATGCCATGGGCGTAGGCGTTAGGGTGAAAGAGTTCCCAAACCACCTCTTTCTGAGGGTTGACCTCGAAGACGCGTACCTTGGAGGGATCGCGCTGGGCATAACTGGTGATCACCACATGCCCATTGGGCAGCAGCTGCCCACCGCAGGGATCGGCAAAGCGACCTTCAAGATCTTCATTATCCACCTTCCACACAACCTTGCCTGCCGCATCAAAGATGGCGGCCTTGTTCCCATGGGTGAGATTCACCAGAGTGTGCCCATTCTCCATGCGGATGGCCGTGAAAGGCCAGTTCTCTGCCTCCCTGCCACCCAGTTCGGGCAAGTCGGTTTGAATTTCAGCCACCACGTTTCCGGCAGGGTCGTATTCCTTGACCTTGAAGGCGAGAAGATGCGGCACCAGATAATGCCCGTTGGGGAGTTTCCTCGCCATGCGGGTCTGCATGTGATCATTGTCGGTTTCAGGCTGCAGGGGAATCTCGGCAGCGATTTGCCCGTGCCGAGTCACTTCGAGCAAGCGAGGTTTAGGACCCCGCTCTACTACCAGCGTATGACCATTTTCCAGACGCACGGCCGTGCCCAATTCCTTGTTGATGGGGTCCAGCGCGTAGGTCCACACGGTTTGCCCGGAGCGGTTCATTTCGGTGGCGACATTGCTGGCGGAGAAAAGAATGTTTCCGTTGGCAAGGACGTAGCCATCGCGGGACGGTTTGGCGACCTCCCACACCACCTCGTTCTGTTCGTTGATCAAGACAGTCGTGTTTCCACACAGAAGGATGCCGTGACGAATCCCGGTCGCACTGACCTGGCGGACATCTGTTTCGGCTGCATGGAGAGCCCTCCTGTCGGATACCTGATTCAGCACCAGAAGGGACAAGAGAGTGAGGAGAGAGCCAAAAGGAGGTTTCATTTTTGATAGTTCTAATGACGTTCATCCACCATCTTCCGGGTGGCCTTCACGGTATTGTTTTCGAGGGCCACTTCCCCTGCCCGCTGACCGATCCGGATGCCGGTCTGTTGCTGACCACTGCCGCTGTCCTCAATCAGATTATTGCGAATGATGGTGCCCTCGGTGGCCCCATCGACAAAAAGCCCCCAACCCGCATTATCCCGAACGGTATTACCCTCGAAGGTGATGCGGTGAGCTGCCATGGGCTCGGTCTCCGCCCGCCAGTAAACCCCACCCATCTTGTTGCCAACAATGGTATTCTGCTGAACAAAATTATCGCTGTCCTTGTGTCCGATGGACATCCCATACCCCCCGTTGCCTTCGAGCCAGTTGCCGCGAGCAATACCGCCCCGCACCCGCCAGCAGAAGAAAAACCCATCCTCATCGTTGGCGATCGCTCGGCAGTGGGTCACCGAGGGTCGCTGGGAACCACTCCCCGGATGCAGGCCAAAGCCGGCACAGCGCTCCACCACACATTGATCCACCTGCACATCGTTGGACTGCTGAAAACTGATTCCATCCCCCATGTAGCCTCGCACCGTGCAATGTTGAATCACGCAGTGATCGCCCCGATAGAGGTAGATCCCCGCAGTGCGGCACCCGTCCACCTTGGTGGGATTGTTTTCTCGGTTGCCATCCACCCTCAGATGCTCCACGCGCGCATCCTGAATTTCATAGCCACTGATCACTGGGTAAATGGTGGCGGCAAACCCGCCATCCGATACCATGATGTCGGCATTCATGGGGCGGGTCAGGGTCAAATAGGCGTCCTTTCCATTGAGGATCGTCGCGCACACACCATGAAAATTGCGTTGGGTTCTGGAGGCCACATAAATCCCACGGCCCAGCCCAAATCCGGTAGGATCTTCAAGCGTCACAGCCGCCTCGCCATAGTCGCCATCGGCACTCAGCGCGCTGCGATACTCGCGTTCTTTCTTCAGAATGGTTTGATCCCCGGCTCCTCGCACGGTGACACGGCTGCGCAGGTGAAGGGAATCCCCCATCGTGTAGGTCCCGGGGCCGATCTCCACCACGCCTCCTCCCAGCTGGCCGACATAATCAACGGCCGCCTGCAAGGCCCGATGATCCTTGCCGATGATATCCGCATCGTGCTGACCCACTCGAATCACCACTGCCGGACGGGCATGCAGTTCGTTCTCGGCATACTGGCGACCTGCCTGGTCCCCAAGGCAGACTCCGATCGACAGGGCGACCCACCATCCAAAGCAAGAAAGAAGCGGTTTCACGGGGGAAGTTTGCCACAGACAAAAGGACAGCTTCTAGGACAAAGTCACTCGATCATCCATCCCCATCCATCCCCATCCAAAAGCGGAAACGACGAATGACAGACCACGACTCCTTTGATAGGCTCGTTCCCATGCCTGAGCGTCGACTCCACCGTGTGACTTGGTTTTGCCTTGGTCTGTGCCTCTCTTTCTACATCCCATTCAGCTCACAGGCCCAGAGCCCTCAACGATCCAGCAAACCACCCAACATCGTCTTGATCCTGGCGGATGATGTGGGGCGAGAGGCCCTCGGCTGCTACGGTGGCACCTCGTATCCGACACCGCGCCTGGACCAGCTGGCGAGCGAAGGCATGCGACTGACTCACTTTTTTGCCGCGCCCGTGTGTCACCCCACCCGCGTGGCCTTGATTTCCGGCCGCTACCTGCACCACATGCAGAACCCCAAGTGGGGTTATTATCCCAAGGGGGAGGCCGAGACCCAGACCTTGCCCCACGCCCTCAGATGTGCAGGCTACGCCACAGCAGCCGCTGGTAAGTGGCACCTGGCCATGTTGAAAGACGACCCCCACCACCCTTCCCGCATGGGGTGGGATGAGCATTGCTTTTTCGGATGGCATGAAGGCCCGCGCTACTGGAAACCGCTGCTTTGGCAAAATGGAGCGATTCGCGAAGATGTGACCGATCGCTTTGGCCCCGATGTTTACGTCGAATTCCTGCTCGACTTCATGCAGCGCCACAAGGAGGGGCCCTTTTTTGCCTACTACCCCATGGCGCTGAGCCACGCCGTCTCAGACGACCTCAACCCTCACCCACCCCATGGCCCCCATGGAGGCTACATGAGCTACGCAGAAATGATGCAGGCACTGGATCAGCATGTGGGCCAACTCCTCGATGGCATCGATCAACTCGGGTTGCGCGAGAACACACTGATTTTTTTCACTAGTGACAATGGCACGACTCCCAAGAACTTCATCCGCCATGAAGGCCGCCGGCTGATCAGGGAGCCCACCGTTACTTCCACCATCCAAGGACAACTGCTGGAAGGCCAGAAGGGGCAGTTCAATGACTGGGGCACGCGCGTGCCAACCCTTGTTCGATGGCCCGGCAAGGTGGCACCTGGCAGCACCAATGATCTTCTGGCAGACATCACCGATCTACTCCCCACCCTGGCGACACTGGCCGGTCAAAGCACCTTGTCTCATGCGGTGGACGGCCACAGTTTTGCCACGCTCTTTACCGAGGGCACGGCTGCCTCAAGACCCTGGATCGCTCCCCAGACGCGCTCTCAAATAGCGATCCGCACACGCCATTGGAAACTGCTCGATGATGGTCAGCTCTTCGACATGCGGGGGGATCCCTTCCATGAAATCGCCATTCCCGCAGCAAAGGACACTCCAGAAACCGCTGCTGCCCGCAAGAAACTCACTGCCCTTTTGGCCGGTTTCCCCAAGCCATGACGTATCTACCCAACCACCGCAACATTTTATCTGCAAAGCTCGTCACTTATCGTGCCTTGCGGAAATGGATGGCAGGGCTCTTTTTTGCACTTTGCACTTTCACGGGCTTGGAAGCGGCTCCAGCTGCGGACCACACTCCGAATTTCATCCTCGTCCTCACCGATGACCAAAGCTGGGTCGGCACTTCCTTGCAAATGCTGGAAGATCATCCAGAGACGCGAAGTGATTTTTATCGCACTCCTCAGGTGGAGCGACTCGCGGCCAAAGGAATGCGCTTCACCCAAGGGTATGCACCAGCAGCATCCTGCTGCCCCACCCGTCGAGCCATTCAAACCGGTCTGATGCCCGCGCGGCATGAATATCATCGGAATCGAAGCCAATGGACTGACTGGTATAGGCAACAACTCAACATCCCCCGCATGCTCAAAATCGCCAACCCTCGTTACGAGTGCGCCCATTTTGGCAAGTGGGATCATCGGTATGACCAGATTAGCCCTCACCAACAAGGTTACGATCATTCCGATGGCACGACGGGGAATGCGCATGGAGGTGCCAAAGGTTCGGGTGGTCCAGCCGCATCCCGAGACCCGAAGCGAGTGGACACCCTGACCGATCAGGCCCTCCATTTCATGCAACGGAACCACGCTCAGAAATCCCCTTTCTTCCTTCAAATATCTCACTACGCCGTTCACCTCGACATTTACTATCGAGAGGAAACTTTGGCCCAAATCCGCAAAAGGCCATTGGGAACCAAACACCCGACACCTACCTTTGCGGCCATGACGGAGGATCTGGATACTTCCATTGGTCGGATCGTCGACCTCATGGATGCCCTGAATCTTTGGAACAACACTTATCTCATTCTGATGTCGGACAACGGAGGTCGCAACACCCTACCCGGGACCCCGCCTCCCACCATTCCACGCAATCACCCACTGAGGGATGGAAAGCATTCCTTTTACGAAGGAGGCATCCGAGTACCCTTCATTGTTGCAGGACCTCAGATCAAAGCAAACAGTGTCTCCCATGTTCCTATTACAGGTCTGGACATCCTCCCTACCTTGGCAGATCTCGCAGGTTACCCTTTACCTTTGCCGAAAACGTTGGACGGAGGATCCCTGAGCTCACTCCTAAAAACCGAAGGCCTCGGGCAAGTCACACGGAACCGCCCGTATCTGGTTTTCCACCAGGCAGTCGATCGACGTCCCACCTCGGCCATTCGTTGGGGAGCTTTCAAGCTGGTCAAGCATTGGGAGACAGCAAAGCTCGAACTCTTCAATCTGCGAGAGGACCTGTCCGAAAACCGTGATTTATCAACCACCATGCCAGAACGCACCAAGCGCATGGAAGAGGCACTTCTACAGTGCCTGGAGGAGGTTGGGGCCGAAACCCGAAGAACCGTTCGCAAACGCCCCTGAATTAGTTTTCGTCAGATAAGGCGAGAGACGAAGTTAAAAGGTCTCCAATCGGCCCTTCAAAACAGGAGCGTTGAGATCACACAAGGATACGAAATTGGGAAAAGGGTCTTCATCATGGAACCCTGATGCGGGTGAAAAATCCTGCATCAGGGCATGGATTACGAAGTCTGCACATCCAATTTGCAAGTAAGTCATTCCTGCTTGAGCTCCCTCATCGAATCCTTTAAGTAATTTTCAATCAACTTTTTGGACATGACACACACCCGAAACCTCCTCCACGGCACGACCCTGACCACGCTGATCTTCTGGGCCGCAATCCGTCTAGACGGGGCCGACTACGCCCACACCGATTTACAGCCCCACACGGATCTGCCAACTTTCGAATACATGGAAGCCCCGGACCGCCTTCCCAACTACACCGCCGGGGCTCGATGGGGAACCCAGGGAGACCCCATCCGCAGGATGCAGAAACCGCTGACCCCTGAGGCTTCCCAAAAGCACCTGGTCACCTTTCCTGCTTTTGACATTGATCTCTTTGCCTCCGAACCGGACATCATCAAACCCCTCTGGCTTGCCTTCGACCATCGGGGTCGGCTGTGGATCGCCGAGTCGGTGGACTACCCCAACCAGCTTCAGCCCGCAGGACAGGGACGCGACCGGCTCAAGATTCTGGAAGACACCAACGGCGATGGCCAACTCGACCGATCCATCGTCTTTGCCGACAAGCTGAGCATTCCGACGAGTTTTGTTTTTTATGGAGGGGGTGTGATCGTGGTGCACAGCGGCAGGATGGAGTGGCTCAAGGATACCAACGGGGATGATCG
>Ga0066378_10001203_pt1 | contig 9951 bp, 7 predicted proteins | sample Knorr_S23_td_DCM_FD_70947 | JGI IMG/M metagenome (GOLD analysis project Ga0066378, IMG submission 70947) | Marine microbial communities from Southern Atlantic Ocean transect - Knorr_S23_td_DCM_ad_71m_LV_A | ecosystem: Environmental > Aquatic > Marine > Oceanic | place: Southern Atlantic ocean...
TTCACCACTAAGAATAACATTAATATCATGTCTATGTAAAAGAGATCCCAAAACAATCTGTGTTGAATGAATACTAGCATCTTGTGAAATGTTATAATTTGAATTTGCAATATGATAAGCTTTATCGGATTCAAGTTGACTTCTGTAATGTTTTATGTGGCTGTTATTTCCCAAAATGAAATCTGTAGAAACATTATTTAAATAAAAGGCATTTTCGCCTATATAAGATTCATAAATTGTTGCATCAACATTATTTAACGCTTCGATAATAAATTTTGGATGAATCATTAAATTATTAGATTTTTTAGTCATTTTTGATTCAATTATTATCGGTAAATCAAAACTTTTTGTTATTTTGATACAATACCCAATATTCATAAACGCAGAATTAAGATAAGCAAATGGATTAAAAGAGGAATCATATTTGACAGCGTGAGACGGTTGAAAATTCTCTTTTTTATTTAAAACGTTTTCTACTATAATAAAATTAGGAATTGACGACAATTCTTTTGAAAATTGCCCATCAACAAATTGTAAGATTGGATATTCATTTTTTATACCAGAAGAGGTTTGTTTGTTTGTTAAATTTTTTGGAAGATCAAATTTTAATTTGTTTAATTTATATAAATTAGTAAAACGATAATTTTCTAAATTAGATTTAGGAAATCCATGTTGCAAGAATTTATCCAAAGCATTTTGTCTAAGTTCAATAATATTTTCATTCAAAGAATGTGATTGAATGTATTCTTCTAATTGATTTGTTAAATGATTCAAAATATATTTAAACTGACCCTTCTAGCCAGCTGTATCCTTTTTCTTCTAATTCTAGGGCCAACTCTTTTCCGCCAGATTTAATTATTTTACCATTCATTAAAACATGGATTTTATCTGGATTCATATATTGTAATATTCTTTGATAATGAGTAATAACAAGAACAGATCTATCGCTTCTTCTAAATTCATTTACGCCATTAGCAACAATTCTAATTGCATCAATATCTAAACCAGAGTCAGTTTCATCAAGTATAGCTAATGATGGATCTAAGCTAAGCATTTGTAGTATTTCGTTTCTTTTTTTCTCACCACCTGAAAAACCATCATTTACTGATCTTTTGAGGTATTTTTCATCCATTTGCACCTGAGACATTTTTTCTTTTATAAAATTTAAAAATTCAACAGAATCCATTTCTTTTTGACCTCTGTGTTTTCTAACAGAATTAACTGCAGCTTTTAAAAAGTATGCTAAATTTACACCTGGTATGACAGCAGGGTATTGATAGGACATAAAAACACCACTTAAAGCTCTTTCTTCTGCATCTAAATCAAGTAAATCACTGCCGTTATATATAACTTTTCCATCCAACACCTCAAAAATTTCTCTCCCAGCTAATACATGAGCTAAGGTACTTTTTCCGGAACCATTAGGCCCCATAATGGCATGTAATTCTCCAGGTAAAATATTTAAATTTATACCTTTTAAAATTTCTTTATTTTCAATAGATGCTTTAAGGTTTTTTATTTCCAGCATTTAATTTCTCCAAAACTTTATTAATTAATTATCCAACACTTCCCTCAAGACTAACTTCAAGTAGTTTTTGAGCTTCAACTGCAAATTCCATGGGAAGTTCTTTGAAAACTTCTTTGCAAAAACCATTTACTATCATGGAAACTGCATCTTCTGTAGAAATTCCTCTTTGATTACAATAATAAATTTGATCTTCGCCTATAGCAGATGTTGATGCCTCGTGTTCCATATGAGCAGAAGGGTTTCTTACATCAATATAGGGAAATGTATGAGCCCCACACTTATCACCTATAAGTAAAGAATCACATTGAGTATAATTTCTTGCATTTGATGCTCTTTTTAATATTTTTACACCACCTCTATAAGTATTTTGTCCTTTACCAGCAGAAATTCCTTTTGATACAATATTGCTTGAAGTGTTTTTTCCAATGTGAGTCATTTTTGTTCCAGTATCTGCTTGTTGAAAATTATTTGTTAAAGCAACTGAATAAAATTCACCAATTGAGTTATCCCCTTTTAAGATAACGCTAGGATATTTCCATGTTAATGCGGAACCTGTTTCAACTTGTGTCCAGGAAATTTTTGCATTTTTCTCTAAACAAGTTCCTCTCTTAGTTACAAAATTATAGATACCACCTTTTCCTGTTTTTGGGTCACCTGGAAACCAATTTTGTACAGTTGAATATTTTATTGTGGCATCTTTGTGTGCTATTAACTCAACGACAGCAGCATGCAGTTGGTTTTCATCTCGCTTTGGTGCTGTACATCCTTCAAGATAACTTACATAGCTACCTTCATCAGCAATAATTAATGTTCTTTCAAATTGACCTGTATTTGCAGCATTAATTCTAAAATAAGTTGAAAGTTCCATTGGGCATCGTACACCTTTAGGTATATAAACAAAACTGCCATCACTAAATACTGCAGAGTTTAAACATGAAAAAAAATTGTCAGTTGGTGGAATAACACTACCTAAATATTTTTTTATGATTTCTGGATGGTTTTGAACTGCTTCAGAAAATGAACAAAAGATCACACCTGCTTTTTCTAATTCTTCTTTAAATGTAGTAGTAACAGAAACAGAATCAAAAACAGCATCTACAGCAACTCCCGCAAGCATTTTCTGCTCTTCAAGAGGTATTCCTAATTTATCATAAGTTTTGAGTAATTCTGGATCAACCTCATCAAGACTTTTAGGAGCATTTTTTTTGTCTTTTGGAGCTGAATAATAACTTATTTTTTGATAATCAATTGGATCATGTTTAAGCATTGACCAGTCTGGTTCAGTCATTTTTTTCCATTGATCAAATGCTTTGAGTCTCCAATCTAACAACCATTCAGGTTCGTTTTTTTTGGATGAAATAATTTTGATAATATTTTCATTTAGTCCCGCAGGAATAGTCTCTTGGTCAATATCGGTTACAAAACCGTATTTGTAATCTTCAGAAAATTTTTGTTCAATTTCTTTAATTTCTTCACTTAATACTTTTGTAGATTTATTTTCCATATTTTTCTCATTTCTTGGTATACACTAAACACACTAATTTTGTTTTTTTATCAATCACTAAAATTAAATTAAAATTATTTCTTATAGTAGTGTTATTGGTATTTATTTATTCTATGATTAAAAACTTATTTTCATTTAAATTTGTGAAATATCCAATTTCTACTGCATTATATAATGATGATTTATTACACTCATTTATAAAACTAGACACATTTTTTTTTGGTATTGATATTAATAAACCTCCTGAAGTTTGCGAATCACAAAGCAACAATTTATCATTATGAGTTAGTTTAGATTTATATATCATACTACTTTTATAAAACTCTAAGTTCCTTTTTGTTCCGTTAGGAACAATATTTTTTTCAACTAAATTTTTTACACCATCAATAAAATTTATTTTATTAAACTTTATGTTTGCTGTTAGTTTACTACCTTTAGCCATTTCAATTAGGTGCCCAATCAAACCATAACCCGTTACATCCGTAGCAGCAGAGGCATTATATTTTTTCATTAATTCTGAAGATTTTGAATTTAAATCTTTCATAATTGAAATTGCCAAATCCATATTTTTTTTATTAATGACATCTTTTTTAATGGCAGTTGAAATTATTCCGGTTCCAATTGGTTTGGTTAAAACTATCGATTCATCAATTTTTGCATTATCATTTGAAATTATTTCATTTGGTTTAATTTCTCCTGTCACAACCAAACCATATTTTGGTTCATCATCATAAATGCTATGTCCACCTAAAATTGGAATTTTAGCTTCACTACATTTTGATTCCCCGCCTTTGAGAATATTAACTAAAATATCTTTGTTAAGATTTTTAGGAAAAGCAACAATATTCAATGCAAACAAAGGTTTTCCTCCCATGGCATAAATATCAGACAAAGAATTTGCTGCTGCTATTTCTCCAAAAGAGAATGGGTCATCGACAATTGGAGTAAAAAAATCAACGGTTTGAATTATAGCTTTGTTATCATTTATTTTGAAAATAGCTGCATCATCAAAATTTTTTGAATCTATTAGAATTTTTTTGCTTTTGAAGTTATTATTTAATTCACTCAAAACTTGAGTTAAGTCACCAGGACTGATTTTACAACCTCAACCAGCACCACTAGAATATTCTGTTAATCTTTTTTCCATTTCACTTATTTATTTATTTAATTAATATAATTTATTAATTTAATATTTTTATAAATTTAATTCTAATATGATAAAACAAAGAACATTATATGGATCTATTGAAATAGGTGGAACCAAAATTAATTGTGCTGTAGCTGAAACTATTCAAAATAGTAAAACTATACCATCTATATTAAAAGAAAAAAAAATTCAAACAAAAACTCCTAATCATAATTTAAATGAGATATTCAAATTTTTTAATCAATATAACATCCATTCTTTAGGGGTTGGTTCTTTCGGTCCAATTGAGCTTGATAAAAATGCAAAGAATTTTGGAAAAATTACTTCTACTCCTAAAATTCCATGGAGAAATTTTGATTTGTTAAACAATTTAAAAGAAAAATTTAGTTGTAATATTTATATCGATACTGATGTAAATGTTGCTGCTTTAGCTGAGGGTAAATGGGGATTTGAAAATGAATTACAATCATGTCTTTATCTTACTATTGGTACTGGCATAGGCGGTGGGATGTTTTTGAATAATAAATTATTACATGGTATTTCTCATCCAGAAATGGGGCATATAACTGTTAAAAAACATCCTGATGATAATTTTGAAGGAGTTTGTCCATATCACGTAGATTGTTTAGAGGGTTTAGCTTCAGGTTTCGCAATAGAAAAAAGGTTTGGAAAAAAGGCTCAAAATTTAAATTTAAAAGAAAAACAATTTATGAAAAAAATCATTTCATATTATTTAGCTCAAGCATTATCAAATTACATTTTAATATTATCTCCTAATAAAATTATTTTAGGAGGAGGCGTGATGAATTTAAATAATCTTATAATAGATATTCGATCCAACATAAAAAAAATACTTAATGATTATATCTTAAAAAAAGAATTTAATGAAAAAATAGATCAATATATTGTTTCACCAAAACTTGGTAAAAAATCAGGTATATATGGTGGGTTTGCATTATGTGTTTTTCCAAACAATTAATTAGTTTTTTGATAATAAAAATTCATATTAAATTATATACATATAATTAAGATTGTTTGTAAGTGAATGCCAAATAAAAAAACAGAAAAATTAGATAGTGTTGTTATTCGATTTGCTGGAGATTCAGGAGATGGTATGCAACTTATGGGAGATAGATTTACCAATACTGCCGCATTAGTTGGAAATGATTTAGGTACATTTCCAGACTTTCCTGCAGAAATAAGAGCACCAGCTGGATCTTTAGCAGGTGTTAGTGCATTTCAATTACAATTTAGCAGCAAGGATATCTTTACCCCAGGAGATAAATTAGATGTGTTAGTTGCAATGAATCCAGCTGCTCTTAAAATGCATATTGAAGATTTAAAATCTGATGGAATCCTAATTGCAAATAAATCCAATTTTACACCTAGAAATTTAAAAATGGCAGGATGGGAAAATGATCCTTTGGAGGATAATTCTCTTAAAAATTATATTGTTTATGATCTAGAGATTAGTAGGTTAGTAGCAAATGCTACTGAAGATATGGGTTTGTCAAGCAAAGTAATTGAGAGAACAAAAAATTTTTTTGGTTTAGGTCTTCTTTATTGGATGTACGGAAGACCAATGGAGCCAACAAAAAGTTGGTTAGAGAAAAAATTTAAAAATAAACCAGAACTTATAGAGGCTAACCTAAGAGCTTTACAAGCAGGTTATAATTTTGGAGATATCACGGAATCTTTCGCTACGAAGTATGAAGTAGGTGCTGCTCCCTTAAAAGCAGGAACTTATAGAAATATTGTTGGAAATTATGCTACAGGTTTAGGATTATTAGCTGCATCACAACTTTCAAAATTACCATTATTTTTTGGTGGTTATCCTATAACCCCAGCTAGTGATATTTTACATCAATTATCTCATTATAAAAATTATGGTGTGAAAACTTTTCAAGCAGAGGATGAAATATCCGGTATAGGATCGGTTGTAGGGGCAGCTTTTGCAGGGAGTTTAGCAGTTACAGCTACTTCTGGACCAGGTATCGCTCTTAAAACTGAAGCTATTGGATTGGGAGTAATTAGTGAATTACCAATGGTAATTATAAATGTTCAAAGAGGTGGACCTAGTACAGGTTTACCAACTAAAACAGAGCAAGCTGATTTATTGATGGCAATGCATGGTAGAAATGGAGAATCTCCTATCCCAGTTATTGCAGCTTCTACTCCAGGAGATTGTTTTTATGTTGCTTATGAAGCTTGTAGAATTGCAGTGAAATACATGACTCCAGTATTTATATTGACTGATGGTTTCATAGCAAATGGTTCTGAGCCTTGGATGCTGCCTGAACTAGATAAATTAAAAGATATTAAAGTTAATGAACCTGAATTAAGAGATGGTGAATTTTTGCCTTATGAAAGGGATGAAAAAACACTTGGCAGAAGTTGGGCATTACCTGGTTTAAAAGGATTTGAACATAGGGTTGGAGGTTTAGAAAGAGAGCATATAACTGGAAATATTAATTATGATCCTGATAATCATGATTTAATGGTTAAATTAAGAGCAAAAAAAGTATCTAGCATTGTTGATGATATTCCTAAAACAGAGGTTTATGGTAAACAAACTGGAGAAATTTTAGTTTTAGGTTGGGGAAGTACTTTTGGGGCAATCAGAAGTGGTGTGGAATCATTAATTGAAGAAGGAAAGTCAGTTTCTCATGTTCACCTTAAATGGATAAATCCATTGCCTTCAGATTTAGGAGAAATTTTGTTAAAATTTCAAAAAGTTTTAATTCCAGAAATTAATTCTGGTCAGTTAATTAAAATAATTAGATCTGAGTTTTTAATTGATGCTGAAGGTTTTAATCTTGTTAGAGGTAAACCATATACAAAGTCCCAAATAATAAATAAAGTAAAAGAAATGATTTAGGAAATTATTATGAATGAAAAAACTTTAAAACCTACGTTAACTAGAAAAGATTTTGTTTCTGATCAAGATGTAAGGTGGTGTCCTGGTTGCGGAGATTATTCAATTTTAACTCAAACTCAAAAAATTATGCCTGAATTTGACATTCCAAAAGAAAAAATTGTATTTGTAGCAGGAATAGGATGTTCAAGTAGATTCCCTTATTATATGAACACTTATGGTTTTCATACAATTCATGGAAGAGCTCCGACAATAGCTTCTGGAATAAAAATATCAAACCCAGATTTAAATGTATGGGTTATAACTGGTGATGGTGACGCTTTATCTATTGGTGGAAATCATCTCATTCATGTTTTAAGAAGAAATCTTGATTTAAATATTGTAATGTTTAATAATGAAATATATGGTTTAACAAAAGGTCAATATTCTCCAACATCAAAATTTGGTCAAAAGACAAAATCTTCACCTTTTGGATCTATTGATATGCCATTTAACACACCCTCTGTAGTTTTGGGTGCTAAAGCAACTTTTTTTGCTAGAACTATTGATTCGCAACCAAAGCACTTGCAATATACCTTAAGAAGGAGTCAAGAACATATAGGATCATCTTTTATTGAGGTTTTTCAAAATTGCATTATTTTTAATGATAAGGCTTTTTCTGATGTAACTGATAGAGATGTAAGGGATGATAACGTCATTGATTTAAAAAATGGAGAACCAATGATATTTGGAAAAAACAAAGATAAAGGTATCAGATTGGATGGTTTTTCCCCTGAGGTTGTTTCAATTAATGAAAATATATCAAATGATGATTTACTTGTTCATGATGAAAAAGATCGCAATTTAGCATCAATACTTGCTAATTTTACTGAAAAAGAATCATTACCAACACCTATTGGTGTATTTTATTCAGAAGAAAAGCCAAGATATGAAGAGTTACTTGAAGATCAGCTCAAAGAATCAATAAACAATATGGGAACTGGTGATTTAAATAAATTAATCGCTGGATCGGATTCTTGGAAAGTTTCATAAGTATTTCTTTTTTATTTAGTTTCTCACACCTAATTTATAATTTACTAATATTAATAGAAGTGTTTTATGTCATTCAGAATTGAAAAAGACACCTTAGGTGAAATACAAGTTCCTTCTTCAAAATATTGGGGAGCTCAAACACAGAGATCAATTGAAAATTTTAAAATTGGTTCTCAAACTTTCCCTTTAGATTTTATAAAAGCTTATGCATTGGTTAAATTAGTTTCTGCTGAAATTAATAATGAATTAGGAATCCTAGATGAGTCAATATCATCATTGATTATAAAAGCAGCACAAGAGGTTATTGATGGAAAATTAGATGATAATTTCCCATTAGTAGTTTGGCAAACTGGTAGTGGAACACAAACTAATATGAATATTAATGAAGTTATTTCTAATAGAGCTATTGAAATTTCTGGTGGAATTTTGGGATCTAAAAAGCCAGTACATCCTAATGACCATGTGAATAAGTCCCAGTCAACAAATGATACTTTTCCAACTGCTTTAAATATTTCTATTGCAATTTTAATAAATGAAAAATTATTACCTAGTTTAGAAAAATTAGAAAATTCTTTATCAAAAAAAAGTTTAGAATTTGATAAAATTATAAAATTAGGCAGAACTCATCTTCAGGACGCAACTCCAATTTCTTTAGGGCAAGTTTTCTCTGGTTATGAATCTCAAATTCAACATTCTATTATATCAATTAATAATGCACTAAAACATATCTATGAATTACCTTGGGGAGGTACAGCAGTAGGAACTGGATTGAATTCCCCAGAGGGTTTTAGTGAAATGGTTGCTACAAGAGTTTCTGAAAAAACAAATTTACCATTTATTACAGCTCCAAATAAATTTGAATCAATTGCATCTCATGATTCGGCTGTTTCTATGTCAAGTGTATTAAAAACATTGGCATCTTCTTTGAATAAAATAGGAAATGATTTAAGGTGGTTAAGTAGTGGTCCTAGATCAGGTATTGGTGAAATAATTTTACCAACCAATGAACCGGGTTCATCAATTATGCCAGGAAAAATTAATCCTACTCAAGTTGAGGCATTATCAATGATTATCGCAAAAGTTATTGGTAATGATGTAAGTATAACGTTTTCAGGAGCATCTGGAAATTTCGAATTAAATGTTTATAGACCAATTTTAGCATATAGTTTGATTGAGTCTGTAATTTTATTAAGTGATGGATGTAATTCATTTAGAAAAAATTGTGTTGAAGGTATCATTCCAAATAAAGAAAAAATCAAATCAAATTTAGATAATTCATTAATGCTTGTAACTGCTTTAGCTCCTTATATTGGTTATGATAAATCTGCACAGGTTGCTAAATACGCGTATGATAAAAAATTAACTTTAAGAGATTCAGTTATAGAATTAAACTATATGTCGGGAGAAGACTTCGATAAAAAAGTAAATCCTGAAAAAATGATTAATCCTTATAAATTAAAATAAATCTCATATAAATTTTTATGATGTCAAGACCATCCAAAAATTTTTCAGTATTAAGAAAAATATTTTTTAATACTTTAATTATTTTTTTTACTGTTGTTTTGTTATCAGCATTTTACATTCATTACTTATCTAGAGACTTACCCTCATTGCAACAATTAGAAAATTTTGATCCAGATGAGGCAACTGAAATTTTATCCGCAGATGGTGTCCTATTAAAAGAATTATATACTCAACGTAGAATGAGAATTGATTTAGAAGAAATCCCTCAATTTTTAATCGATGGTGCAATTGCATCAGAGGATAGAAGGTTTTACCAACATTGGGGAATTTCGATGAGAGATGTGCTAAGAGCAATAATAATTAATTCAATTCCACCACCAAGTTTTAGACAGGGGTTTAGC
>Ga0066378_10001206_pt1 | contig 9929 bp, 10 predicted proteins | sample Knorr_S23_td_DCM_FD_70947 | JGI IMG/M metagenome (GOLD analysis project Ga0066378, IMG submission 70947) | Marine microbial communities from Southern Atlantic Ocean transect - Knorr_S23_td_DCM_ad_71m_LV_A | ecosystem: Environmental > Aquatic > Marine > Oceanic | place: Southern Atlantic ocean...
GTGATAAAACGAGGAATACCATCTGAAAATTCTGTAGAAGAATTAATAAATTTAATTAAAAAATATGGGGATTGGGTAGAGCCATAGGAAGGATAAAAATGAAATTATTGATAAAACCTTTAAACAATCAATCAAAAGAAATGTATCAGAATCATGGTCATTTTCACGAAGGAGATGCAGGACTAGATTTATATGTATTAGATGATATAGTTTTTAAACCAGGTGAAACAAAATTAATTAAGTTTGGTATATCATGTGAACCTGTTGATGGAAAAGCCTATTACCTGTTTCCAAGGTCGAGTATATCTAAAACACCATTGAGAATGTCAAATTCAATTGGCCTTATTGATGGAGGATATAGAGGTGAAATAATGGCTTCATGCGATAATATTAAATCTTTTGAATATGAGGTCAAAAAAGGAGATCGCCTATTTCAGATAGTTGCATGTGATAGTTCTGAAATTTCGTATAGTATATCAAACGACTTGTCAACTTCATCTAGAGGCAGTGGAGGTTTTGGCAGCACAGGTAAATAATCTATGACTTATTGTCAGTTTAATTTTATTTGGCATTAAATTTGTAATTTATCTTAATGTAAAATTTCATTAAGGAGAAAAATAAAAATGAGTATAAAACCTTTATCAGATAGAGTAGTTATAAAAGCTCAGGAAGCTGAGGAAAAAACAGCTTCTGGAATTATCTTACCTGACACAGCTAAAGAAAAGCCCCAAATAGGAGAGATAGTTGCAACAGGTCCAGGTAAAGTAAATGAATCTGGAAATTTAGTTAAAATGAGTGTTAAAAAAGGCGATAAGGTTCTTTATGGAAAGTATTCCGGTACCGAAATTTCGCACAATGGTGATGACTTATTAATCATGCGAGAATCAGATATTCTAGCAGTAGTATAACTTATTTACAAGGAGAAAATATAATGGCAAAAAATATTGATTATGATATTAAAGCAAGAAATAATTTAAAAAAAGGTGTTGATTCATTAGCTGATGCTGTAAAAGTAACGCTAGGACCTAAAGGAAGAAATGTTGTTATAGATAAAAAATTTGGTGCACCAACTATAACTAAAGATGGAGTTTCTGTTGCAAAAGAAATTGAATTAGAAGATTCAGTTCAGAATATGGGTGCACAAATGGTTAAAGAAGTTGCATCTAAGACTGCTGACGTTGCAGGAGATGGGACAACTACAGCAACCGTACTAGCACAATCAATAACTGCAGAAGGACTTAAAAATGTGACTGCAGGTAGAAATCCTATGGATTTAAAGAGGGGGATTGATAATGCATCCAGGCAAGTTGTAGATTTTTTACAATCGATGTCTAAAGAAGTCAAAAATAAAGAAGAAATTAAACAAGTTGGTACAATTTCTTCTAATAATGATCATTCAATTGGTACTATTATTAGTGATGCAATGGAAAAAGTTGGTAATGAAGGAGTTATTACTGTTGAGGAAGCTAAGGGTATAGATACTTATTTAGAGACAGTAGAAGGTATGCAATTTGACAGAGGCTATTTGTCACCTTACTTTATTACTAATCCTGATACAATGGAGGCAGAGCTAGAATCACCAATGATATTAATTCATGAGAAAAAAATAAGTAATATGAAAGAATTATTACCAATTTTAGAAAAAGTAGTTCAATCAGGTAAGTCTCTACTAATTATAGCTGAAGATATTGAAGGTGAAGCTTTGGCAACATTAGTTATGAATAAGCTTAGAGGAACCTTTAAAGTTGTTGCTGTTAAAGCTCCAGGGTTTGGTGATAGAAGGAAAGCTATGCTCGAAGATATTGCTATTTTGACAGGTGCTACTGTAATATCAGAAGAGACTGGATTTAAATTAGAAAATGCTACAGAAGCCTATCTTGGAACCGCAAAAAAAGTAAACATTGACAAGGATAATACAACTATTGTTGAAGGAAAAGGCGATTCTAAAAATTTAGATGCTAGAGTCAATGAAATAAAAACCCAAATTGAAAAATCTACATCTGACTACGATAAAGAAAAATTGCAAGAAAGGTTAGCAAAATTATCAGGAGGTGTTGCTGTAATTAATATTGGTGCTGCAACAGAAGTAGAAATGAAAGAAAAGAAAGCTAGGGTAGAAGATGCACTTCACGCTACTAGAGCTGCTGTTAAAGAAGGTATTGTGCCAGGTGGTGGAGTTGCTCTTCTTAGAGCCAGTGATAAGATATCGACAAAAAGCTTAACTGGCGATGAATCTGTTGGAGCAGAAATTCTTAAGAAAGCTCTTGAAGGACCAATTAGGCAAATTTTAAACAATGCTGGATTAGAAGCTTCAGTTATTATTAATGAAGTTCGATCTAAAAAGGGAAACAACGGGTATGATGCAAGGGACGATAAATATGTGGATATGGTTAAAGCTGGAATTATTGACCCAACATTAGTAACGAGAACGGCTGTTGAGAATGCAGCTAGTATAGCTGGACTTTTATTAACAACAGAAGCAGTAATTACTGATAAACCAGAACCTGAATCTTCTTCACCTGCTCCAGACATGGGTGGAATGGGTGGTATGGGTGGAATGGGTGGTATGGGTGGAATGATGTAGTTTCATCTAATCATATTTTATCATTTTTTCTTAAAAAGCAGGACATTGTCCTGCTTTTTTATTTAATTAAAAACATTTATTTTATGATATTGAAATGAAGATGAAAAATGATAATAATAATATTACCACTAATAGAAAAGCATTCTATGAATATGATATCTTTGAAAAATATGAAGCAGGTATAGTACTTAAAGGGTCTGAAGTCAAGTCAATTAGAGAAAATAAAGTAACAATAAAAGAAGCATATATTAGAGTTAAGAAAAATGAAATTTTTATTATTGGAATGAATATATCAAAATATTCTCATGAGGGTTATTCTACTCATGACCCTGATAGAGAAAAAAAATTATTAGTACATAAAATAGAAATAAAAAAAATTAGAGAACAAATCGAGGAAAAAGGTAAAACTATAATTCCTTTAAATCTATATTATAAAAATGGTAGAGTTAAAATCAAGTTTGCAATCGCTAAAGGTCGTAAATTATGGGACAAAAGAAATTATAAAAAAGAGCAAGACATTAACAGAGAAATAAACAAATCTTTGAAAGGAAAAATTTTTTAAATGAAATTCAAATCTCTTGATGAACAAATTGATATTATTAAGTCAGGTGTGGATGAAATATTACCTGAAGAAATGCTTGTAAAAAAAATAGAAAAATCTATTTCTACAAAAATTCCATTAAATATTAAACTTGGATGTGATCCTAGTAAGCCTGATTTACATTTAGGTCATAGTGTGGTACTAAAAAAAATGAGAGATTTTCAAAATCTTGGCCATAATGCTACATTAGTTATAGGAGATTTTACTGCAATGATAGGAGATCCAACAGGTAGAAATAAAACTAGGCCTCAATTAGATATGAATACAACAAAAATCTATGCTGAAACCTACATTAAACAAGCAACCAAAGTTTTAGATGTAAAGAAATTAAGGGTTGTTTATAATTCAGATTGGCTTTCAAAATTGAGTTTTTCAAAGTTAATTAATCTTTGCGGAAAGTTTACATTAGCACAATTTTTGGAAAGAGATGATTTTAGCAAACGTTACAAAAATGGTATGCCAATTTCGTTACATGAATTAATGTATCCACTAGCCCAAGCATATGATAGTGTAGTTTTAAGATCAGATGTTGAGATTGGGGGTACAGATCAAAAATTTAATTTGTTACTTGGCAGAGAATTACAAAAAGAATATGAAATGGATAAGCAGATAGCAATCATGCTTCCAATTTTGGAAGGCACAGATGGAAAAATGAAAATGTCTAAGTCATATGATAATTATATCGCATTTAATGAAAAACCAAATGATATGTATGGAAAAATCATGTCCATTCCAGATGGTTTGATGTTTAAATATTATAGTTTAGTATCAAATGTTAATTTAAAAGAAATAGAAGATTTAAAAATAATGTTAGATTCAGGTAAAATAAGTTTAAGAGATTTAAAAAGAAAGTTAGCTAGGGAAGTTATTTCTATTTATTACGATGAAAATACAGCATCAAGAGCCGAACAACATTTTATAAACGTATTTGTTAAAAAAGTTGCTCCGGATGATATTGAAGTTGTAAAGATTAAAGAAACCGTTAAACTTCTTGATTTTTTGCTTGATAAAGGTTTAATAGCTAGCAAGGGAGAGGGTAAGCGTTTAATTAAACAATCAGGAATAAAAGTTAATGATTCACCAATAGATGAAATAAATTTTGAAATTAAAGCAAATGAATTTTTAACAATAAAAGTTGGTAAAAGGAAGTTTATTAGAGTTGAATAATATTGAAAAAATAATTGTTAATTCACCAGTTGCATCAATTTATTCTAAACCTCAATTCAAATCAGAGCTTATCACTCAAGCACTTTTTTATGAATCACTTAAAATTATTGATAAGAGAAAAAAATGGTATAAGGTTAAGTTATTAGATGGTTATGAAGGGTGGATTCATAGTTTTTATACATATGAATTATTTGGAAAGTTTGAAAAAAACATAAATATTTCAAAATATTGGGTTAAAAAAAAGTTTACTAATTTGATTTTTGATGATGGCACAAGTTTAACTTTGAGTTTTGGTTCTTTGCTACCATGTTTAGAATTTGATAATAAAATTATAATAAAATTGTATGATGGACGAGAAGGTGAGTTAGATAAAAATGATTTATCCTCATATGAAAATCCTTTAAAATTATGCGAATTTATAGATTTACATATAAATCAGTTTTTAGGTATACAGTATTTATGGGGTGGTAAATCATCATTTGGTTTTGACTGTTCAGGTCTTATTCAAACAATCTTGAATGTGTGTGGTGTTAGTAAATTCCCTAGAGATACATCCAAGCAAATAAATTCGAAATTTTTATCACCTATTTCAGGTACACCTTCTAAAGGCGATATTATTTTTTTTAAAAAAAATAATATTGTTAATCATGTTGGTATTTATATAAATAATAATTGTTTTATTCATTCATCTGGTTCAGTTAAAATAAATTCTATATCTAATTCAAGTGAATATTTTTCTGAAAATTTGAAATCTATGAAAAATCAAATATTTAGATTGAGTAATTATGTTAAGTAAATCAAGAAAAGTTCTTTTATTAAATAGTAGTTTTGAACCAATTACTGTTGTTAGTATTAAGAAAGCCATAGTGATGTACTTTCTTGATAAAGTAGATTTTATTGAAAAATCAGAACAGGAAATAAAATCTATTTCTTTAAGTTTACCAATTCCCCATGTTATAAAATTAAAAAAATATATTTATCTCAAACCTTTATCACTTTCATTAACTAGAACTAATATTTTTAAAAGAGATAACAAAACTTGTCAATATTGTGGCTCTAAATCATCAATAATGACAATTGATCATATTATACCGAAAGATAAAGGTGGAAAAGATACATGGACAAATCTTGTTACCGCTTGTAAGAAATGTAATTTGCATAAAGCAAATTTTTCATTAAAAGATAGTAATATGAATTTATTTAAAAAGCCTGTCAAGCCATCTTATCTACTTCATTTGCAAAAATATAAGTATAAACATTCTAGTTGGAATCAATATATTTATCTATAAGAAAAGGAGAGTATTTTGGATAGAAAAATAATTTTATCAGGAATTCAGCCCTCAGGAAATTTATGTTTAGGGAATTATATTGGTGCATTAAAAAATTGGGAAAGTCTTCAGGAAAAATATGATAGTATCTTTTTGGTTGTTGATATGCATGCTTTGACATCTATTCAATCTCCTTCAAATCTTAGGAGTAGATGCTTAAGCTTTGTTGCACAATATATAGCCTGTGGAATTGACCCTGAAAAAAGTACTATTGCAATTCAATCTCATATACATGAGCATGCTGAGCTCATGTGGGTACTTAGTTCAATTTGTTATTTAGGCGAGTTAAATAGAATGACTCAATTTAAAGATAAATCTAAAAATCAAAAAAACAAGAATGTTGGATTATTTACATATCCAGTATTAATGGCTGCAGATATATTGTTATATCAAGCTGATTTAGTACCTGTTGGTGCTGATCAAAAACAACACTTAGAATTATCGAGGGATTTAGCTATTAGATTTAATAATAAATATTCTGAAACATTTAAGGTTCCAGAACCATTTATTCCAAAAGTTGGTTCTAGAATAATGAGTCTTCAGGATCCTTTAAAAAAGATGTCTAAGTCAGATGAAAATCTAAATAATATTATATCTTTATTAGATACAGATAACGATATTAAGAAAAAAATTAGTAGAGCAGTTACAGATTCGGGAAATGAGATAAAGTATTTAAAAGAAAAACCTGGCTTATCAAATTTAATTGATATTTATGCTAGTTTAACGAAAGAGTCTATAAAATCAATTGAAAGTAACTATCAAGGAAAAATGTATTCTGTTTTAAAGAAAGATTTAACAGAAATAATTATTAATAATCTTTCACCAATAAGAAATGAGTATAACAAAATTATATCTGATAAGACTTATTTAAATGATTTGTTAAAAAAAGGTTCGGATAATGCCTCATATAGAGCTAGGAAAACACTTAGTAAAGTCTATAGAAAAGTAGGTTTCGTAAAAAAATAAAAATATGAGATTAAATAAATATTTAGCGAGATGCGGGCTAGGTTCTAGAAGAAAATGTGACTCCTTCATTGAACAAGGTTTAATTAAAGTAAATGGAAAAAAAATTAAAGATTTTTCGATAAAAGTTTCAGTAAATGATTTTGTGCAGTTTAAAAATCGAATTCTTAATTATGTAGAAGAAAATTATTTATATATTGTGAATAAGCCTAGAGGATATATATCAACTTTAGATGATCCTAGAGGAAGAAAAAAAGTAATAGACCTAATTGATTCAAATATAAGATTATTTAATATTGGTAGGCTTGATTATAATTCAACAGGACTAATATTATTTACTAATAATGGTGATGTTGCAAATATTTTATTAAGACCTGAAAATAAATTTGATAAGAAATATTATGTTGAAACTGATGGTAAACTTTCAAAAGATGATATTTTTTCAATAAAAAAAGGTTTGAAAATTCCAGATTTTGGTATGGTTAGGGCTGATATCTCTTTTTTAGAATCTAATAATAAAGAACATTACATATGGGATGTGAAATTGAATGAAGGTAAAAATAGAGAAATCAAAAGAATATTTGGTTATTTTGATATATCAGTAAATAAATTGCACAGGTATGAATTTGCAGGAATTAAGTTAGGTAATATAAAATCAGGAAAGTACAAGAGAATAAGCTTTAATCAGATTGAAAATATTGTTACATTAAAAAAATAAAATTAGATTTAGATTTTGTACATAAAAAATATTATATTATCAGGCTTTTTGAAAGAGGAGAATCAAAACAAATGATTATTGCTATTGATGGTTTAGCTGGTTCTGGGAAATCTTCAACATCAAAACTTGTTGCAAAGAAATTAGGTTTTTGTCATTTTTCGACAGGGAAAATGTATAGAGCTTTAACATGTTTTTTGATTAATAATAATTACTATCTTAATGATAATTTCTTAATTGATAAATTAAATTTAGATGAAATCAATATCTTTGTAGAAGGTGTTAATCTTAATGAAATAAAAATTAATGGTATAGATTACAGCAAAAACTTATACACTGATGAAATAAATAATAGAATTAGCCATATAAGTTCAATCAGAGAAATTAGAAGAAAAATGGTGAAAATTCAGAGAGAAGTATCTTTGAATAGAAACATCGTATGTGAGGGCAGAGATATTGGTACAGTTGTTTTTCCAAATGCTGAATTTAAATTTTATTTCAAAGCTGATCTTAAATCAAGAACTGATAGAAGATTTCTTGAGAATAAAAAAAACAATCTAAAAATACCAAAATCAATTTTAAAAGAAATGATTAGAAGTAGAGATTATAAAGACTTAAATAGATTGGAATCTCCTCTAAAAAAAGCTAAGGATGCTATATTAGTAATAACTACTAATAAGACTATTAATCAGCAAGTGAATTTTATTTGTGATAGAGTAAAAGGTAAATAAAAAAAAGGAATCATATGTTAACTAATGAAAATGATATTGTAAACGATCAAAATAATGATACTGTTTCAGAAACTAAAGAAATGCTAAATGAAAATGCTAATAATACAGAAAAGAAAAACGATACATCTAATGATGAATCTGTTGAAGTTTTAGAAAAAGTTGATGTTAAAACCAAAAATATATCAGTAGAAAATACTGTTTTAAATTATTTAGATCCTGAAATTCTTAATGTTAAAGAATATACTTTCGATGAATTGAATGACAATATTGAATTTTCTGATTCAGATGAATTAAATGATACGAAAGATATTTATGATATTAAGATGGAAGATGTATCTGAAAAACAATTAGTTAAAGGAAAAGTTGTAGCTATTTATGATAAAGAAGTTGTTGTCGATATTGGATTTAAATCAGAAGGTATCATAGATAAGTCTGAATTCGAAAGCATTCCTGAAATAGGATCAGAAATAGATGTTTTTTTAGTTGTTTTCGAGGATAGAAAAGGGAGACTGATTTTATCAAAGAGAAGAGCTGATTTTGAAAAAAGATGGTCCGAGCTTAGAGATGCTGCTGAGAATGAAACACTTTTAAAAGGCACTGTTGTAAAAATCATCAAAGGTGGGTTAGTCGTTGATTTAGGTGTAGTAAATGCTTTTTTACCTGGTTCTCAAGTTGATATTAAGCCTTCACCAAATTTTGAAGATTATCTAAATAATGAATATGAATTTAAAATAGTTAAGTTTAATGAGTTTAGACAAAATGTTGTTGTATCTAGAAAAGCAACCATGTCAAGCGATATGGATGAAAATAGAAAAGAACTTCTAAAAAATCTCGAAGTTGGCAGTGTAGTTGAAGGTACAGTTAAAAATATTACAGACTTTGGAGCATTCATAGATTTAGGAGGCTTTGATGGATTGCTTCACATTACTGATATTACTTGGGGTAGAATAAATCACCCTAGTGATAAAGTTGCTTTAGGAAGTTCAATAAAAGTTAAAGTAATCGATTACGATAAAGAAAAAAATAGAATTTCTCTTGGTTTAAAGCAGCTTAATACTGACCCATGGTCTTTAGCTATAGATAAATATAGCGAAGGTACAAATATTACAGGAAAAGTTGTAAATATGATGAATTATGGAGCTTTTGTGGAAATCGAAGAGGGGATAGAGGGACTTATTCACATTTCAGAGATATCATGGACTAAACATATCAAACATCCATCAGATATTTATAAAATTGGTGATTCAGTAAATGCTGTAGTTTTATCAATTGATGCTGAATCAAAAAAAATATCATTAGGTGTCAAGCAATTAGAAAATAATCCATGGGATGGCATCGAAGAAAATATTAAAGCAGGTGAGAAATATAAAGGAACAGTATCTAATATTGTTCAAAATGGTGCATATGTTTTACTTGAGAATGACATCGAAGGCTTTTTAAATGTAAGCGATATTTCATGGACTAGAAAAGTTAAAAATGCTTCAGATATTCTTAAAAATGACCAAAAAATAGATGTTGTTGTGCTAGATGTTTCATCACAAGACAAAAGAATTTCTCTAGGTTTAAAGCAGAATGAAGAAGATCCTTGGGAAAAAATAGATGAGATTTTTCAAGTTGACATGAAAATTAATGGTAAGGTTTTATTTGTTCTAGATAAAGGTATAATTTTCTTACTTGAAAACGGATTTGAGGCTATTTTACCTATTAGCAAAGTCGAAGAAAATGATAAGGATTTATTTACTATTAATAAAGATTTTGATTTATTAATTAATCAAATTAATAAAGAGAATAGAAAAATTGTTCTTAGTTATAATACTGATTTAAATTCTGAAGCTGATAG
>Ga0066378_10001210_pt1 | contig 9916 bp, 8 predicted proteins | sample Knorr_S23_td_DCM_FD_70947 | JGI IMG/M metagenome (GOLD analysis project Ga0066378, IMG submission 70947) | Marine microbial communities from Southern Atlantic Ocean transect - Knorr_S23_td_DCM_ad_71m_LV_A | ecosystem: Environmental > Aquatic > Marine > Oceanic | place: Southern Atlantic ocean...
CTTATATTTGCTGGATTTCTAGCTACAATGGTGGGTGCCTCACTAATCTACATGGGAAATACAGACTGGAATATGTCAGTTTTCAAGCTAAATAGTCAAGAATTTAAATCTTCTTTTGGAACTACCATGATTTTTTGCGGTACCTGCATTTTCTTCTGCCTTTGGATTGTAGCAAGAAATGCTAAATCAATACTTAGATATCAAAAAATGCATTTCACAACAAAATTGGGTGAATAATGGAATCTTGGGCTGAAAAGTATAGACCTGAAAGTCTTTCTGACATCATTGGAAATACAAAAGTAATAAACGATTTGAAAACTTGGGCTAATTCTTGGGGTGATAAAATGATAAAGAAAGGAGTAATACTCTCTGGACCTCCCGGGTGTGGTAAAACATCTGCAGCCATAGCATTAGCTAATGATATGGGATGGGAGGTAATTGAGCTGAATGCCTCTGACGCAAGATCTGGTGCTGTAATAGAAGGAACTGCGCTAAGAGCCGGACTTTTCCAAACATTTGGAAGTAAAGGAATGGCTGATAGAAATTTAATATTACTTGATGAAGCCGATAATTTGTACGAAAGAGCACAACAGTCTAAGAACAAAATAAAGAATTATAGTGACAGGGGAGGAAAGAAAGCAATCTCAAAAACGCTAGAACAAACAAAACAGCCTGTTGTAATAACTGTAAATGATTTGTACAATTTAACGAAAGGAACTGGAGCTAAAATCAAAAGATTGTGTCTAAATCTAAAATTTCAGAGACCCTCTGTTGTATCTATAGCCACAGTATTACAAAACATCTGCCAAAAAGAAAAATTGGAAATTGATAATGAAACAATCAGAAAAATGGCTGAAAACGTTAAAGGAGATTTAAGAGGTGCAATAAACGATTTACAATCCTTATCTGAGGGTAATAAAAAGATTAAACAAAACGACTTAGAAAAATTAGGTTCAAGAGACCGCGAAACTGAAATGTTTGAAACTCTTAACGTTATTTTCAATGGAACTACGTTTGATGAACCAAGAACTGCTATTTTTGACCTAAACGAACAGCCGAGAGACGTTGCAACATGGGTAAGCGATAATATACCCGTAGTTTACAAAAATCCAAGTGATATTGAAAGAGCTTATTCTAAAGTGGCATATGCAGACTTACTTCTTGCAAGAGTAATTAGAAATCAAAACTATGGATTGTGGGGTTATGCGTCTGAGCTAATTTCGAGCGGTGTTGCTCTATCTAAAATGCATCCGACAAGCGGAAGGCGACCTCAATTCCCATCATATATTAGAAAAATGGGAGCTAGTAGATTCCAAAGAGGATATAGAGATTCTTTAGCAAAAAAAATAGGTGCTGCAACACATCAGTCTATTAAAGAATCTAAGATGGAACAAATAGGAGTTGTGTCTATAATCTGTCAAAATGATTCTCAAAAAGCAGCTGAAATTGCTGGAAATTTAGATTTGAATGAAAATGAGCTTGCTATACTGCTTAATACAGATAAGAAAGATAAAAAACTAATTTCAATTATTGAAGACTCTCAACAGTATCGGCAAGAGAAAGACATTGTAACTATTGATTACATCCCTAAAATAGAAGAAAAGGAAGACCAGGAACCTAAACGAATAGTACCCAAAAATGATAATAAACAGAAAAGTTTATTCGAATTCTAAGTTCAATTTTTGCTGATCGGATACTCCTAAACGACTTGCAGAAACTCCAAGTAATCTTATTGGCCTACCTGGTTCCCAGTTATCATAAAGTAATGATCTTGCTACTTTGTAAATGTCATCTGCCTTATGTATTTCTCCTGGGACTGTTTTCTGCCTAGTTATAGTTGTAAAATCAGACCACCTCAACTTGACCGTAATCGTTCGTGCTGATCTACCCATTTGCTCAATACTTTCAGAAACTTCCTTAGATAATTCTAATAAAGCTAAATCCACTTCTTTTGGTTCTTTTATATCAGATTCAAAAGTTGTTTCGGTGCCCTGTTGTTTAGCTATCCAAGGAGAAGGATCTACCGGCCTATTATCAATACCTTTTGCTTTATTTTTTAAATTGACTGAATATTGGCCAAATATAGGCAATAATTTTTGAATGTCTATTGCAACAATGTCTGAGCATCTCTCAATACCTATGCTATTCAAACGAGATGCTGTTTTAGGTCCAATACCATATATTTTCTTTATCTCTAATGGAGCTAAGAACTTTGATTCTAAACCTGGCTTTACTACCGTGAATCCTTCCGGCTTGTCAAAGTCTGATGCAATTTTAGCTACTAGCTTAGAAGTGGCTAAACCTGCTGAAGACGGTAAATTTGTTTCTGATTTAATTCGCTTAAGAATGGTTTTAACGAGTGCCTCGGGATTCTTCTGCAGAGATAAATCTACAAAAGCTTCATCCACACTCATTTTTTCTAGAGTACCATACCTAGCCAAAATTTCCATGACTTTAGCTGAACAAGAGCGAATCATTGGACGATTTGAAGAAACTAGTTTCAAGTTTGGGCAAAGTTTCAACGCTTTGCTTGAGGCCATTGCTGAACGCACACCCTTAGCTCTTGCTTCGTACGATGCTGAAGCAATAACTCCTCTCTGTCCAGGCCTTCCTCCAACTGCTAATGGAAGTCCGTCATCCTCTGGATGTTCTAAAATATGAACATTAACAAAAAAAGCATCCATATCTAAGTGGAGAATTGCACGTGGCCATTCTAAACGTGTCACATACCTCTAACGGATAGGGAAAATAACAGTAAGTTTGATAGGAATCATCTTTAAGTCCCCAAGCTCTGAGTGAAATAATGGAAATTGACCCTTGGGCGAGTAAAGGAATCAAAAACTACGATGAGATTTGTGAAAAATTTGGTCTAGAAAAAATAGATTCTTCTAAGTTACCAAACCCAACACATCTTCACAGGAGGGGGATAATTTTTGCTCACAGAGATCTAGATTCTGTTCTTAATGCCAGAAAATCTGGAAAGTCCTTTGGAGTTTTATCTGGGTTGATGCCGTCTGGTCAAATGCATTTAGGCCATAAAATGGTCATAGACCAAGCTAAATGGTTTCAAGACTTAGGAGGTGATGTAACTATTGCTGTTGCAGATTTAGAGGCTCATGCAACAAGAGGGCTGAGTTTAGAAAAATGCAGAAAATATGCAGTTGAAGAGTATATCTCAAATTATGCTGGCATGGGATTAAATCCTGAAAAAACCTCAATATATTTTCAATCCGAAAGGTCTATTGTTCAGAAAATGGGATTTACTCTAGGAACTAAAACTAATCTATCTGAAATGGAAGCAATTTACGGTTTTTCTGGAAATACCAGTCTAGCACATGTTCAATCGCCACTTGTTCAGGCAGGCGATATAGTGCATCCACAATTAGATGAATATGGAGGATTAAGGCCTATTGTTGTTCCCGTTGGTATCGACCAGGATCCTCATATTAGATTAACAAGAGGAATGGTTTCGAAAACTAACTGGTTTAATGTGAATAACAACAAATCTGGTAATTTAACCATTGGATTGTCTATTCAGGATAATAACCAAGAAATAATGGGCATAAGAAGCGATGGTGGTATTGATAAAAACCAAAGAAAAATGATCATAGATAGGGCGATTAGTGCTATCAACAAAGCTGGTTACAAAGAGATAAATTCAAATCCCAAACACGGCACTATCGATGTTAAAGATGCAAATACCGAAAATCGTGCCGAAATTCAATACGAATTATTAACACTAGAAAGACAACTTGGAGGAATGGGGTTGATGCAACCTTCATCAACGTATCACCAATTTGCAGTGGGAATGACCGGCGGAAAAATGAGTTCGAGTCAACCTGAAACTACTATATTCCTAAATGATTCTATGAAATCTATTGAAAAGAAAATAAAAGCATCTTTCTCCGGCGGACAATCCACAATTGAAGAACACCGCTCAAAAGGAGGAAATCCTGAAATTGATGTAGCGTACCAATATCTTCGCTACTTCTTTGAAGAGGATGATAATGAATTAAACAAGATTCGTGAAGAATACATCTCTGGAGAACTTCTAACAGGTGAAATTAAAGCTATATGTATTGATAAGGCTACTACTTGGATGAAAACACACCATGAACTGAAAGACCAAAATCAGCATCTGGTTAAAGATTTTCTAAATTAATAACTTTCTTAACTTTTCGCCCTAGAATTTCAGGCATTTTACTAATGAGGGCATCTTGCATCTCCTGAACTGAAATATTGTATCCAAACTTAGCTAATGAAGTATGCTTACCTAATGGTAAACCGCAGCCTTCTACAGACTCTATTCTTCCATCTGGTGTGTCTAAATTAATATCGAAGCCATGCCTAGACACCCATTTACTAAACGCCAACCCAATACTAGCCACTTTATGATTATTGAACCAGACTCCCTGCATCGATTTATCACGAAGGCCACTAACACCAAATAACGACAATGATTGGATTATCCATTCTTCAATCGTTGTTATTACTGATCTAACAGACTCCTCACTCCACTGAAATATAGGATATCCCACGAGCTGGCCTGGGCCGTGCCACGTCAGTCCACCTCCTCTATCAACTTGTGAAGATGAGAAACTATCTGGAACTTCTAGATTATCTAACATTCCACGCCTTCCAACAGTAACAATTTCGGGATGTTCAACGAAAATCAGTGTGTCTCTAATTTCATTACTTATACGCCTTTCCTGCAAATCAACCATCAATTCATCTATTTCCTGATGAGATGAATTATTTGCCTGAATAACGTCGATATCAATCAATTTGAAATATGAATTGCATGTCCTAAAGTAGCTAATGCAGACTCAGCAAAAGCTTCCGTCAACGTTGGGTGAACATGGATTGTTCCTGAGATGTCATCTAGCCTTGCTCCCATTTCAAGTGCTAATGCAAATTCCCCAGACAATTCTGATACATGAGAACCAACTGCATGTATTCCAACAATAACTTGATTGTCTTTTCGTGCAGTAATTCGAACAAAACCACCGTCTTTTCCAGCGTCCATTGCTAAAGCCCTACCGCTTGCAGCAAATGGAAATTTACCAACAATTGTCTCTATTCCTTCTTCTTTAGCCTCATCTGGAGTTAAGCCTACACCAACAATTTCAGGATCTGTGAAACAAACTGCAGCTATTGAAACTGGATCAAATTCCCTTTTGTGACCTGCAATTATTTCGGAGACCATTTCAGCTTGAGCTGATGCCTTGTGAGCAAGCATAGGTTCTCCAATTATATCTCCGATAGCCCACACGTTTTTCATTGAAGTGCGGCATTGCTTGTCAACTTTAACAAATGGACCATCCATATCTACTGCCATTTTTTCCAAACCCCAACCTTGTGTGTTAGGTTTTCTTCCAACTGTAACGAGAACTTTGTCGGCTTTAATTTTATGATTCTTACCTGAAGAATCTACATATTCTACAGTAGTTACATTACCTTTAGTAACTGCTCCTTTTGCTTTGGCTCCAAGATTAACTGTAACTTTGTGCTTTTTGAGCCATAAATTAATCGGACGAGTCATTTCAGCATCGTAAATAGGCAATATCTGATCTAAAGCTTCAATGAAGGTAACTTCCGAACCTAATTTTCTGTATGCTATTCCCAATTCCAATCCAATGTAACCTGCGCCAATAACTACTAATTTTTTGGGAACTTCAGATAAGTCTAAAGCTTCAGTTGATGAAATTATATTTTTATCGAAAGGCATGAATGGCAACTCTACAGATTGTGAACCATTAGCCAGTATAACATGTTCCGCATTAATTATGTATTCTTTATCTCCACCGCTAACTTCACATGTCTTAGCATTTCTAAATTTAGCCCAACCTGAGATTAGTTCAACTTTTGCAGCTTTAAGCAAAGTTTCTACCCCCTTATTCAACTTATTAACAATCGATTCTTTCCATGAAATTAGTTCTTTCATGTCAACTTTTGGCTTTCCTGAGATGCTAATTCCCATTTTACCTTTCCCAGAATGTGCTTCTAAACTTTCAAAAGCTGAAGCTGCATGAATCATCGCCTTTGATGGAATACATCCTCTAATCAAACAAGTTCCACCTGCCCTTGAGCCCTCTACAATTACTGTATCTAAGCCAAGCTGACCTGCCCTAATAGCTGCTACGTAACCGCCAGGGCCGGCTCCGACAACCAATACTTTACAGTTTCTAATTTCTGCCATATAATCTCACATGAAAATTGTTGCAGGATTTTCTAACATTGATTTCAAATCCTGTATCAGCAATGCTCCATCATACCCATCAATTATTCTATGGTCGAAAGAAGAAGTCAGATTCATCATTTTACGTACAACTATCTCCCCTTCTCTGACAACGGCTCTATCTCTTGCTGCATGAATGCTGACAATTGATACTTCAGGATGATTGATAATTGGTGTTGCCCCGAGCCCTCCCATAGCTCCCAAGCTTGTTATTGTAATTGTTGAACCTGTGAGTTCTTCCACTGTAGCTGTTTTTTCTCTTGCCGCACTGGTTACACGAACTAACTCATTGGCTGTATTCCACACATCCAAGGATTCTGCATGTTTGATAACAGGAACCATCAATCCATCATCTGTTTGTGTTGAAATCCCAACATGTACTGCTTGATGTCTAAACACAACTCCCTTCTCCTCATCGTAAATTGCATTACATTGAGGGAATTTTCTAATTGCTTTAACTAAGGCTTGTACTATAAATGGAAGGTAAGTCAATTTGGGTTGCTCTGAGGATTTTGTAGAATTAAGGTGTTGACGTAAATTTTCCAATTCAGTAACATCTACTTCTTCGAAGTAAGAAAAATGTGCAGCATTTCTCTTACTAATTGCCATTTTCTCTGCAATTTTACGCCTTAGACCAATTACTGGGTGCTCTTCGATACCAGTTAACTTTACTCCGGATTGAACCGCAGCCAGCCTTCCGCCACCTGATATGAAAGCATCTAAATCATCGTGAGATATCCGTCCTGCTGGGCCTGTTCCAGAAACGCTAGATAGATCGACTCCTGCCTCCCTAGCTCTACGTCTTACTGCTGGTGATGCCAATGGTCTAGTCCCTGAGGGTGTTGACTGCACGCTTATCGGAGTAGGAGGTGTAACCGCTACAGGTACTGTCTTGGGTACTGGTTCTGGTTCTGGCTCCGGTTCTGGCTCCGGTTCTGGCTCCGGTTCTGGCTCCGGTGCTGGCTCCGGTGCTGGCTCCGGTTCTGGCTCCGGTTCTGGTTCTGAAGAACCTTCACCATCTACCTCGAAAACAATCAACTCTGAGCCTACAGGAATCATATCACCTGGATTTCCAGTAGTAGATACTACCTTACCATTAACAGTAGATGGAATTGAAACTGTTGCTTTATCTGTCATAAGTTCTACCAAAGGTTCATCCTCTTTGACTGTGTCTCCGGGTTTAACGTTCCACTTTACAATTTCTCCCTCAACTACTCCTTCACCGACGTCCGGCAGTTTGAATACGTGTTTTGCCATTTTAACTCTCCATTGTTTTCTTCATAGCCTCTATAACTCTTTCCTGACTAGGGAAGTAGTACCATTCCAACGAATGCGGGAAAGGTGTATCCCAGCCAGTAACGCGCTCAATTGGCGCTTCTAAGTGATAGAAACATGATTCTTGTATTTGTGCAGATAATTCTCCTCCAAAACCACTGGTTTTAGGTGCCTCATGCACAATCACGCACCTTCCAGTCTTCTCTATAGATTTTGTTATTGCATCTATGTCTAAAGGAACTAAACTTCTTAGATCAATTATTTCGGCATCAATATTACTTAATTTTGCAGCCTCGCGAGCTACATGAACCATTGTTCCATAACATAATACTGTAACCTGACTGCCCTCTCTTTCTATAGAAGCTTTGCCAAGAGGGATTGAATAATATTCATCTGGAACTTCACCTTTGGGGTGAGTGTCCCATTTCAATGCTGCTTTTTTATGATCCCCATCAAAAGGCCCATTGTACAATCTTTTAGGCTCAAAAAATATAACCGGATCATCATCTTCAATAGCGGAAATCAGTAGGCCTTTAGTATCGTGGGGGTTTGATGGAATTACTACTTTCAAACCTGGTGTGTGCGTAAAATAAGCTTCAGGACTCTGTGAATGGTAATGCCCTCCCCTAATTCCACCTCCACTTGGCGTTCTAATAGTAACTGGAGCTGAGTATTCACCTCCGCTTCGATATCTCAATTTAGCTAATTCGTTTGTAATCTGATCAAAAGCGGGAAAAATATAGTCCGCAAATTGAATCTCGGCTACAGGCCTTAACCCATTGATTCCCATACCTATTGCAGTTGAAACAATACCACCTTCTGCTAGTGGTGAATCAAACACTCTATGCTTTCCATACTTGGCTTGGAGGCCGTCAGTACATCTAAAAACTCCTCCAAAATATCCAACGTCTTCACCAAAAATGCACACATTAGAATCTTTTTCAAGAATGATATCTAGCGCAGAGTTAACTGCTTGAATAATATTCATTTGAGACATCTAAATCCCTAACTCCTGCCTCTGTTTTCTTAAATGTCTTGGAGGCTTTTTGTAAACATCTTCAAACAGCGTTTCTTCTGAGGCCCAAGGACCTTCGTTTAAAGTTCCATATTTTTCGGCTTCTTTGTATGATTTAATAACTAACTCGTCTAACTCTTTCTCCAGCTCACTTTGGTCTGTTTTAGACCATTCGCCTATTTCAATTAAATGCATTTTTAGGCGTTCTAGCGGATCTCCCAAGGGCCAAGACTTCCATTCATCTTTAGGTCTGTATCTTGTAGGATCATCACTAGTCGAGTGAGCCTCTGCTCTGTAAGTGAATACTTCAATGAAGGTCGCTCCTTCTCCCTTCCGAGCTCTTTCAGCTGCCCAACTTGTGACTGAATATAATGCTAGAAAATCATTACCGTCCACACGTATGCTTGGCATATCGTAGGCAATTCCTCTGGAAGCAAATGTCGCTTCACCAGACGAGAAATTTCTGTGCGTAGATATTGCCCACTGGTTATTTACTACGTTCAAAATAACTGGTGCTTTGTATACTGATGCAAAATTAAGCGCATAGTGAAAGTCACCCTCTGCAGCCGTACCATCTCCTAACCAAGAAATCGATACGTTATCTTCTCCTTTGTATGCTGAGGCCATTGCACAACCTACTGCTTGAGGAAACTGCGTTCCCACTGGACTGGATATAGAAACAAGATTTCCCTCTTTCCAGGAATAATGAACTGGCATCTGCCTACCTTTCACGTTATCTTTGGAATTAGTTATACAGTGACAAATCATATCCACTAGGTTACGCCCACGAACAAATTGTAAGCCCGGTTGCCTGTATGATGGGAACAATATATCATCTGGTCTTAGGGCCATTCCTTGCGCGATTGCTACGGCTTCTTCACCCAAAGACTTCATGTAAAAAGATAGTTTACCTTGCCTTTGCATAGTTAACATGCGATCGTCAAAAATTCTCAACAAAGTCATGTGCCTTAATCCTTCTTTGAGAACAGAAGGCTGAAGATTCGGATTCCAAGAGCCTACTGCTTTATGATTATCATCCAAAACTCTTACCAACCCAAACGCAAGATCCCGAATATCTGAAGGATCTACTAGTATATCTGGTTTATCTGAAGAACCTGCTTCAGGTAAATTTAGATTTGAAAAATCCGGTTTATCTCCTGGTCTAAATGGAGCATCTGGAACAAATAACGTTTTTCCCTTCTTACTCAAGCTACCACCTTCAATTCAATATCAAATGTTTCGCCTTTCGCTGCAGCTACTAATGATTCGGCTCTATAAGAAGAACGAACCATTGGGCCTGAAGCTATTGCTTTGAAACCCATGTCTTTTGCTATCTGGGCAAGGCTATCAAAAGTTTCAGGTGAAGGAAACGATACTACTGGATGGTA
>Ga0066378_10001211_pt1 | contig 9911 bp, 11 predicted proteins | sample Knorr_S23_td_DCM_FD_70947 | JGI IMG/M metagenome (GOLD analysis project Ga0066378, IMG submission 70947) | Marine microbial communities from Southern Atlantic Ocean transect - Knorr_S23_td_DCM_ad_71m_LV_A | ecosystem: Environmental > Aquatic > Marine > Oceanic | place: Southern Atlantic ocean...
TAAAGCCATTTTTCAAGAGGTTGTTTCATTTTCTGTGGAATGCGTGGGTTTCGGTGAAAGAGGAGGTAGATGGGGGAACTGGTAAGAGGGGGGGAGTCGCCTGCCATGGCGAATGCGGATCAGCAAGGCATGCAAGCACCCGAGAAATACCAAGGATGGAAGCCAGCCAAGAAAGAGTCCCGCGGCTGCATCGGTATTTGAAAAGGCTTCATCCGGCGGGTTGGGCAGGCTTTGCCAGATGGAGTAGCCTCTTTCGACACCCATGAAATAGCCCCCCCACATCAAGAGGATGCCGACGCCCAGAAAGAGGCCTCGAGTCACCTGGCTCTTGAACCCACTGCCCACGAAAATGCAGATACAAGCGGGTATCCAGCCTAGTATGAAGTGGAACCAACCGTAGGTCCATAAAACCCAGAGATGCTCGTCGACAAGGGGGTTACCGGGAGACATGAGCTTGATGGACGGAAGAGGTCCGAATGAGATTTCCCGGGTGTTCCCAGCCTTGGAGTTTTTGCATGACGGCTTGAATGGTTTCTGACGGTGTGGAGGTGCCCGCCGTAATCCCCACGGTATCGTGTGGGCCGAACCATTGGGCCTGGAGTTCATCGGCGCGTTCAATCTGATGGACCCTGGGTTGAATGCGGGCGATCGATGCTGTCAGCTGACGGGTGTTGTTGCTCTTGCTTCCTCCGATGACCACGACGACATCCGAAGTGGATGCTAATTTCACGGCTGCCAGTTGTCGCCTTTTGGTAGGCTGGCAGACCGTATCCTTGAAGACCACCTCGCTCTCTGGGTAGCGGGCTCGAATGGCATCGACGAGATGCTGGACTCGATCCATGGGTTGGGTGGTTTGCGCCACGATACCGATACGGGGAACCCGGGGTATGGAATCGATGTCGGATATCTCGAGAACGACCGAACAGGATGCCAGATCCCGAGTCAGACCTTGAACCTCGATATGGTTGTGGCGTCCTATGATGACGGGGAAATAGCCCTGATCCACCAGTTGTGCCAAGTGACGATGCGCAAAGTGAACCAACGGGCAGGTGGCATCTTTCAGGGCAAGCCCTGTTTCTCTTGCCTGTTTACGGACACTCTCGGGCATGCCATGAGCTGTGATGAGGATTGTCCCTTCATCGGCTTGATCGGGACGATCTATGAACTGGATGCCGGCTTGATGGAGCCGATCCTGAATTACTGGATTGTGTGCCAAGGGTCCAAGAATGTGCAATTTTCCTTCCTTGGCTGAAGCGATTGCCATGTCCACGGCATCTTGAACGCCAAAGCAAAGGCCCATGTGAGAAGCGGTTTGAATGATCATAGTATTATAAATAACTTTGCAAAACAAAGTTAAAGGTCAGAGATGTTTTGATAAGTGATGGTTTCCGGGTCGTTTCAAAAAAGTCTCAATCCTGATTCCACTCCACGATCTGGGCCAGAAGCTCAATATAGGCCTTGAAGGCGGATTGTCCCTCGCGGGTCAGGCGATAACTGGTGTGCGGACGATTGGCGAGGAAGGATTTGGATACAGCCACATAGCCAGCTTGTTGGAGCGTTCGAATGTGCACACTGAGGTTCCCGTCGGTCATTTGGAGCAAGGTCTTGAGTTCCTTGAAAGAAAGATCTGGGTTGGATGAAAGAGAGGACATGATGGCCATACGTCCTTTCTCGTGGATCACCTTGTCAAGCTGACTGAAGGTTTCGGTTTTCATGATTCGAGTGTTGAGGTGTTTTCAGTCATGAACAGATAGATGCCGTAGGCGAAGTGCATGAAGCCAAAAGAGCATCCCATGATGATGTGTGCATGTGCCATGGAGGGCAGCACTCCGTCGACCGATCCCAAAACAGCCCTGCTGAGCAGGAGCAGCCCTGTCATTACGAAGAGACTGCCAAAAAGTTTGATGCCACGTGGCATGAAAAACCCAGCTGAGAAAAGTGCACATCCATAAAAAAGCATCCACAGCGGGGGCAGGCCCCAATAAAAAATCTCGGGCAGGTTTTCCTGCGTGACGGCGAGCATTCCCAACCCCCCTCCGCAGCAGAGTGCTGGCAACATGGCCATGGCCACTCTTCGAGTCGGTGGGGACCAAAAGGATTCCTCAGCGACCCATGCCTGTCGGCGAACCATCAGTCCGGCAAGGATCAAGCAGCAAAGACTGGTTGCCATCCAGAACAAACAGAAGGGGCGGCCTTCTCTAATGGGCATGGACCAACCCAACCAGGCAGCGGCCATGCCCATGCAGCCCGTCAATGTGGTGGTCGGTGCAAGGGCGCGTCGATAGAGCGTGGATCGCTCCATGAGTGTCTGGATTTCTCCCAGTCGTTGAGCTGCCCATTCTGAATTCACGATAAAAACAACTTTGCAACACAAAGTAAAGGTGTCAACCCTTTTTACTGTTGGGTCAGCGACCCCATGGAACTCGGGATCCCAGCCCTAGCAACAACAGGAATCGGAGGAGTTGTCCGAGCAGCTGCCTGACATCGTTTGCTTGAGTTCCTTGGGTTCCCTGATCTGCATGGGAGAGCCATGAAAGGCAGAGGCCTTCTCCGCAAGAACGGGGTCTGAGGGTTCGATGCGTTCGAAGAGGTTTCGGTAGGGCTTCAGCCCCATTCTTTCGAAGGTTTGATGGCAAACAGCCATGGGCTGACCTCTCAGATAGGTGTGGCCACCGTCATCGGTCACCGATGCAAAAGGCCCTTTGTAGATCACTGCCTGATGTCGTTCCAAACGGGGCCCTTGCCCGCTCTTGAAGGCCTCCACAGTCACGCTTCTGAACTCGATGCCTTCCACGGTTTGCCAGGGCTGATCATCTCTCTTCAGTAGCGTGATGCCATGAAAACCAGCCTCACGAAATCCCTCCAGAAACTCGGTTTGAGAGAGTGCGCCACTGATGCAGCCACTCCAGAGGTGCGCATCCTGACGAAGGGCTTCAGGAACAGGCTCATCCGAAACAATATCCGAAATCACAGCTCTCCCACCCTGACGAATGACTCGATGGATTTCACGGAAAAGGGATTTTTTTTGATCGGATTCCACCAGATTCAGGACACAGTTGGAAACTACCACGTCGACACTATCGCTGGCGATCATCGGTTGCTCACGGCGGAGGGTGTCGGCATGTTTCAGGGCCTCCAGGAATGCTTCAGAGGACTGGATGGGCTGCTTGGACAGTTGGGCATTCCAGAGCTCCAAATCAAGGGAAAGATCCTGAATACGACCTTTTTTGAATACCACATTTTGATAACCGATGCGCTCGGCGACGGTCGGAGCGTGGCGACGCGCCACTTCAAGCATGTCATCGGTCATGTCCACGCCGATGACCTTTCCATGCGGCCCCACTTTCTGAGCTGCCATGAAACAAATCTTTCCCGTGCCACTGCCCAGATCCAAAACAGTTTCACCTTCGCGGAGATACTGCGAGGGGTCTCCACAACCGTAATCCTTTTCGATCACTTCGGCAGGAATGACCTCCAGGAGACTTTTGTCGTATTGCACCGGACAGCACAGGGCAGCCTCGGTCTGGTGGGCTGCTGAGGCGTAACGTTCCTTAACTTTGGTTTCAAGATGAGATGCCATGATGAGAGGTTCGAACAGATCGAAAAGCATGCGGGCGATCAGGGGAGGATTCAATCCTTGATCGCGGGAATGAAATCCCCGGTGGAAGGTTCTTTCGGTTTGCAATGCCCTTTCCCGCCGATAGTCTGGGCATCAGCTTTGAGAGTACGTTGTAAAATATGCGGGATCACCTCCCTGGAGGACGCGATTTCTGCCGTGTCGTGTGGCGCCGATGCCCTGGGCTTCATGTTTGTGGAAGCCAGTGTGCGCCACATTGGTTTGAGCGATGCCTCGGCGATTGCGTCTGAACTTCCGCCCATGATCAGCCGAGTGGGGGTTTTTGTAAATGCCCCTCGGCAGACCATTCTTGAGGCCGTTCAGTCCTGCGGTCTTCATGCCATCCAATTGCATGGAGAGGAGACGCCCGAAGATTGTCAGGGCTATCCGGTGCCGGTCATCAAGGCGTTCCGAGTCCGGGACAAAGCCAGCGTTGCAAACATTTCTGCTTACGCAGGACAGACCTGGTTGGTCGACAGCTACCAAAAAGGATCGCGAGGCGGAACGGGACATCGATTTGAGTGGGATTTGCTTGATGAGATCCGGCCCTTTGCCAGACCCTTGCTCCTGGCAGGTGGGCTTCAGCCCGGTAATATCAGGGAAGCAGTCGAGAAAGTGCGTCCTTATGGAGTGGACGTTTCCTCGGGTGTGGAGTCCGAGCCGGGAAAAAAGTGCCCCCTCAAAATGAAGGCCTTCACCCGAGAACTGGGGCTGGTGGGGGTCTAGGAGGCTTTTTGGCCGCCCTTCAGAGAAAAAAACAAATCATTATTGACTCCATTTTCTCTTTTGTTAGTGTCCTGCCTCTTGTTTTTGGATTTTTAATGAAAACATTTCTACCAAAGATTGATGTGGATCAGCGGCAATGGCACGTTGTCGATGCGGAAGGTGTTGTCCTTGGGCAACTTGCTACCAAGGTCGCAGACGTGCTCCGCGGGAAGAACAAGCCTACTTTTACGCCACATCTTGATGCTGGTGATTTTGTGGTAGTGATTAATGCTGAGAAGGTTAAATTGACCGGTAAAAAAGAGGACCAGAAAACTTACATGAGTTATTCTGGCTATTTCGGTGGGGAACGCTATCGCTCGGTGCCCGAATTGCGCCAATCGCATCCGGATCGACTCATCCTTCATGCCGTCAAAGGTATGCTGCCCAAAAACCGACTCGGTCGAAAATTGCTCACCAAACTGAAGGTTTACCGCGGAACCGAGCATCCTCACAGTGCCCAGCAGCCTCAGGAGCTCAGCGTCGGGGCCTAATTTTGTTTGATACCTATGTCTGAAACCAATGATTCTCTAGGAACAGGCCGCAGGAAAACATCTGTGGCACGTGTTCGATTGGCCAGTGGAACCGGGAAGGTCACCATCAACGGTCGCTCTCTCGAAAATTACTTTCCCCTCGAAACCCAGCGCAACGATGTGCTGCTCCCTCTCAACCTCACCGATATGTTTGGTAAGTTGGATGTGCGCGTCAACGTTTGCGGTGGAGGTTCCACGGGACAGGCTGGAGCGGTGCGGCATGGCATTTCACGTGCCTTACTAAATGTGGATGCCAACCTTCGGCCGATTCTGAAGTCAGCTGGTTTGCTGACTCGTGACCCGCGTATGAAGGAGCGTAAGAAATACGGTCAGCCAGGTGCTCGCCGTCGCTTCCAATACAGCAAGCGCTAAGCCAACGACTCAGAGCTATTTCAAGGCCGCCCATCAGGGCGGCCTTTTTCGTGAAGTGAAAAGGAACAGCAGTCAGAGTTTTTTTGCTCTATCCAGTTGCCATCACCCATTGATTGTCCCAACTTACTGAAATGCTCGCTTGGGTCCAAAGTCGATCGCGAAGGTGGTTGGAGTCGCTTCTGACCACGGCGTTCCTTTGGTCCATAATGTTGCATTTTCTGGTTTTGGGATCCTTTGAACTGGCCTACCTGATGGGGTGGACGCGCAGTAGCCTGGCCAGATCGGTCCTCACCTCGGCCTACCCTGAGTGGCAACAAGAACCTCCCACCAGAGAGGTAGAAATCATTTTGGAAGAGGACCCGACTCCAGAGACGTTCTTTGATGCAGATCCTTCCATGGAGGATGAGAAGCCCGAGCAGGCTGATTACTATGCTGTGGTGGACGCGCTTGCCGGAGATCCGGATCCAGCAGATGAGCAAGATCAACCGACATTGGAGGGAGATCAGGAGAAAGTGCCGAAAGCTGCGAGCACCTTGCAGCCTGCCCCCGCGGAGGATGTTTCTCAAGCGCTGGCTCCTGAAGAGCCGTCTCAAGAAGCGACCCAGAGCTCATTCGATTCACAGACAGGGCAAGAGGTGGTTTCATCGCCTGAAAACTCGGAATCTAGCGAGCAAAAGCCCGCTGATGCGATGGTGGAGGAGGAAGTCCCATTGCCGATGGAGCCTGAAAGCATCTTGCCGGCAGATCATCTGGTTCGATCCAAGATTGTGATTCCCGAGACCCCAAAACCCAACAAGGTTCGTCCTCGGCCCAAATCTCTTGCTGAGGCCAGGAAACGCAACGGAATGCTGGCGGGTGATGCCATGAAGCAGGAAGGCGGTATGGATCGCTTTCGCATGGAGGCATCCCCAGATTTGATGTCGACGCCCTTCGGAGCCTACGATGCTGCCATCATTCAGGCGATACAACAGCGTTGGTTTGCCTTGCTCGATGGCAGGCCTTCCGCGCGGAGCGCCTCAGGCAAGGTGCTTTTGAATTTTGATCTGATGGCCGACGGCAGCATCACCAACATGTCGGTTGTTGAAGATACCGTTGGAGCGATTCAAGCCTTGATTTGCCAGAGGGCCGTTCTGGATCCCCAACCCTACGGTAAGTGGCCTTCTGACATGCGGCGTATGATCGGAGAAGATCGGAGAAAGATTCGCTTTACTTTTTATTACAATTGAAATGCCCGTCATGGGTGCACAGACTGACCGTCAGGCACTCTTTTTGTCGAATGGGGAAAGATCATTATCATTATGTTTGAGTTCTTGCAGGCCGGAGGCCCTTTCATGTGGCTTCTTCTCATCATGTCCATTACCTCGGTGACCTACATCATTGAGCGTTCATTGTCTCTGCGTTGGAGCCAGATCATTCCTCAACCTATCTCAGATGCCCTGGACCATTGTCGTGACGAAGGCGATGTCGAGGAGTTGTATGCCCTGTGCCAACAACATGACTCACCCATCGGTCGTTTGCTGATACAGGCGATGAAGCATTTCTCCTACTCTCGGGCTGAAAATGTCGAGATGCTGCAGACTAGGGCCCGAAAAGAGATTTCAGGTTTGGAACAGGGGCTGGTCATCATCGAGGTCATCGTTGGTTCCGCTCCTTTGCTGGGGCTGGTAGGAACACTGCATGGATTGATCACACTTTTTGGGGATTTTGGTTCCGCCAGTATGGCTGATCACTCCGCACTGGCCAAAGGTATCTCCATTGCGCTGAATACCACCCTAACCGGTTTGCTCATTGCCATCCCTTCCCTCATTGCCTGGAGCTACTTCAACAAGAAGGTGGAAAACCTCTCCATCGAGATGGAAAGCATGTGTGAAGCTTTCCTGCAACGCTTTTACCCACCGATTGCGGATCCAACCGTCGAACCTTCAGCGACTGACGGCAAAACAGCTCGTGCGCGTAAAGCACGCCGAAAAAGTGATTGAAGCCATGGACTTCAGGGAGCATCGAGTATGAAATTCATGGCCAGAAGAAGGCAAAAGCCGCCCACGATTATTATCATATCGCTGATCGATATTCTGATTGTACTTCTGATCTTCATGATGGTGACTACTACCTTCAAGCAAAAGACCATCCTTAATCTGAGTTTACCCCAATCGCGTTCTGAGAGCTCCACGCAGGTTGAAAATCAAAGTGTGGTGGTGAGCATTGCTGCACAGTCTCCTCACATCTATCTGGGTGAACAACCATTGAGTGAGGAGGAACTGCTTGCTGCACTAAGCAACATGGCCGATCTTGACGCCACCACCACCGTGATCGTCAAGCCCGACGAGAGCGCACCCATTAAGGAGTTGGTCAAGGTGATGGATACGGCAAAGGCTTCCGGGCTCAAGAACATCAAACTCCGCACCAAGCCGCTGGAGGCTCCCTCCGCACCATAACCATACCTCTTCCTAAGGAAACAGGGGGACCTGCACCATCGGACCTCAGAGTTGCTCAGGGTCGCTCAGGGTCGGGTTCGAGTAGCGACTAATTTGGGCTGACCACGACGTCGTCGATATAAAAGCCTGCCCCTTGACCGATTGCATCGGTGACCAGACGGAATTCAAGGCGAATAGGCCTTCCGGCATTGGGGCCCGCCAGACGGACCGATCTGGAAGTCCATCCCTGAGTCGCTCCAGCCTGCACAAACACTTGAGAGATAAGATCACCGGAATTCGCATCCAGCACGCTGACGCTGACATTATGGAAATCAATCTCCGTATCCACTTGATGGAATTCAACGAATGTCAGGTTGGCAATCGGTACATCAGTCAGGTCAATGACCGGTGATTGCAGCCAGGCATCGGTGTTGGCTTCAAAATTACCGTCCAGGTCGGTGCCGTAGACATTGGATCCGGAGCTGGCCGTTCCCGGACCGGTGGTTGGGGTTCCCAGTTCCCATTCATTCTGACTGCCACCATGAGTCCATCCTTCAGCTCCTGATTCAAAGTCATCCGAAAACACGGGTGGAGGAGGGAGGGAAACCACTTGATAGAAGCCCTGTGGATCAGCTGCAGAAACCGTGGTACGGTAGCGGCCCTCTCCCAGGTCGACAAGATTCACTCCCTCGACAGCCATCCACGCTTGCCCTAAGTCACTCTTTGATTCTAATGAATGGGTTCGAGTGGAGAAAGGGGTGAAAAAAGTGATGGTCAGGTTCTTGCCTTCGGCGTTGATGGATTCGATCGATATGGGGTCCATTTCCTCTGAGAGAGGTTTGCCATTCAGTCCATTGGCATAGATGGACAGAATGTCATTTGAAGAAAGGGCTCTCTGCCAGATGCCCAGGTCATCTATGCCCCCCTGGTAAGGGCGATTGATCCAATTGTCATCCTCCACCTCATAGTTGCCGAGGACCAGCGGCATGGTGTTGAGCTCACCCAATTGACCCGCGAGTGCATTGCCGACGGGTTCCCCATTGCGATACCATTGGATCGTACCGTTGCGGGCGACGTACGCAAAATGCTGCCACATTTCCGCTTCCACTGTTCCTCCGGGTGAAGAATACGGTGTCTTGCCGATGCCGTGCACCCGAGCCACGCCTCCATTGATCAGTACGAAGTCATAATTGACGTCCTTTCGAATGACACGATCAAAATCAGAGCCGCCGCTGAAGAGAACGGGACGGAGCCACACTGAAACCGTCGCCTCGGTTGAAAGATTCAAAGCCTCATCATGGGCCACTTCACCGAAGTCATTGTCGCCATCGAAGAAGAGTGCCCCACCAATCATGCCTTCCTGGTAGGCACCTTGTTCAAAGTTGTATAGATTGGCCTGCAGATGGTTGTCACTGGAATCGCTCAGAGTCGTCCCTGATGTCTCGTCAAAGGTGAAATGAGCTGCCAGCCCGCTGGTGATGGAACCTAGTTCTTGAATCGTGAGGACGGCAGGGTCGCTGGTTTTTTCCCCCTTTGCGTTGACGATTTTCACCGCGTAAATACCTCCATCGGAGGGCAGAAGTCTTTGAAGGGTCAGCTCTCTCCCAGTGGCTCCTTCAATCTCCTGTCCCTTGTGATACCACTGATAGGTCACAGGGCGCAGGCCGGTGGCGACGACGCTGAAGGTGACCGTGGTGCCTTCCAGTTTCTTTTGCGCTGAAGGCTGAACCTCAATGGAAGGTGCTCCTGCAATGTCCTTGCCGGCAAGTTCCAGGATTTCTGCTTCTGAAAGAGGACGTTGCCAAAGGGCCAATTCATCCAGCGTGCCATTCAAATATCGCAGCGCCGTATCGACGTCATCATAAGCTCCGATGGTCAGGGGCAGGTCGTTGATTTCACCCAATTTCCCCGGAGCAGGTGCGGACATCGGGATCCCGTCGCGATACAGCGCAATGGTGTTGTTTCGGTAGACAATGGCCATATGATGCCAGCTATCCAGAAGGATCGACCCCTGTGGTGCATTGATCTCCCATCCTCCCTTGGCAGCACCGCCACCATCGGCCCCGATGCCCGAGCGAATGGTCAAGGTGCGCGTGACAGTTCCCGGGTCATTGATGACTTTGATACCAAGATGATCCCCCTTTCTCAGGACATAGCTTGATTCGCGGGTGTAGGAGCCAGCGCTTTCTTCCTCGCCGTAGCTGCGCAATCTCA
>Ga0066378_10001214_pt1 | contig 9880 bp, 8 predicted proteins | sample Knorr_S23_td_DCM_FD_70947 | JGI IMG/M metagenome (GOLD analysis project Ga0066378, IMG submission 70947) | Marine microbial communities from Southern Atlantic Ocean transect - Knorr_S23_td_DCM_ad_71m_LV_A | ecosystem: Environmental > Aquatic > Marine > Oceanic | place: Southern Atlantic ocean...
ACCTACGGTGCGACTGATGACTTTGGTTACCGCAGTGTGGAAAAAAGAACAAAGTACTCTGATTACCATGCTACAGTACTACATCAATTGGGACTAAAGCATGAAGAATTGGTTTATGAACACAACGGGCGCAACGAACGACTAACCGATGTATACGACGCGCATGTTATTAATGAACTAATTACCTAAATTCTGTCTTCACGTACCTTTCAGTGACTTACCACTGCAACCACTCCTTAGAAAAAGGATCTCCTTCGTGGACTTGTACAAGCTATTTATTCTTTTCCTCTTTTCATTCACACCTTTTTCCGCCTCTGCTGAGCACAATTGGCCGATGGCTGGCGGACCGGACGGTGATTGGACGGTCACTGGCCCTCAACCACCTCTGAATTTCAGTGTTCGTACGAAACATAACATCCTCTGGAAAACAAGTTTGCCCGAAGGCGGTCAAAGTGGAATTGCCATTCATGGCGAAATGGCTTTTCTATCCATCATGAAACCCTGGACACCAAAGCATGACCCGGACCATTTGAAAGCTGAACTAAACAACATCAACCAACAAAAAAAACAAATACGTGATGCCGTCGATAAAGAACTTTTTGATAGCAACACTAACTTTGCAGCGATTAACTCACATTACAAAAATAACGAAAAGCAAATCGACGAGCTTATCAGTCAACGGGTCGAGATGTTACTGGCTGAAGATCCAAATCAAAACGTCACTAAACTAAGAGACCGTGTTCGTCGGTTCCACCCCAAGGTCAAAGAACTTGAGGTAGAGCAACGAAGATTAACCAGTCAGATGGATCGAGTGCGTATTAGTCATTCAATGGATTACGCCGCTATCCAAAAAGCAAATTCCGATATCGAGAAGAAGATCAGGGAGCTACCCTCATTGAAGGGCACGGATATCGTTGCTTACTGCCTGGACGCCAATACCGGAGAATTCCGATGGAGTACGCCATTAACAGGGTCAGTCGAAGGGCCTTACAACTATGGTTTTAGCGACTCCAGTTCCCCCACGCCTATAACCGACGGCAAGTACGTTTGGTTCGTCAATGCCAGCGGATCAATGGGATGCTGGTCGGTCGAGGGAAAGAAGATCTGGTACAGGGAATGGACTCCGTCGGCCAAAGCCCCATTTAACAAACAATATGAGCCTATCCTGACCGGGGATTGGATTCTGAATGTGGAACCCCTACCGGAGGATGACCCCAGAAGGAGTCAGGAAGGGGAACGCAGGTGGAACTACTTACGGGCAATCGATAAACAAACAGGTAAAACCGTCTGGATTGCCGAAGATGCTATTACCCATTATAACACCCCGATTCTTGGCACCTTAGATGGTCTGCCGTATGTCCTGCAGGGCAGGGGAGGTCCCCACGAAGTGCCGGAGAGACCGAACGGCCTAAGCCTTACAAAGCTTTTCGGCGACAAACCTGGGCAAGCGGTATGGCACTGGGACCCACAGGAACAGATGCCATTTGGTGCATTAGCGAATCAACACTGGGACGAACGCCATGCGTACTGGCTAAAAACCGGACAACTCAAACTTGCCGTATTGGATTCCAGAACGGGGAATCAACTTCACGAACACGATTTATTTAGCAATACCACAACAACGCTATGGAACAAAGATACCGGTAAATATGAAACCCAACAGAACCAGGTGGTTCGCGGCATCATTGACCTGCGACATACGAACATTGTGACAGGCCAACATTTCTACTTTTTAATACGCGACAAATGGCAGGTCGCCCGAGTAAATACTAAAAGCGGCAAGACAGAGTATCTGGAATTACCGAGCCAGATTAACCCAACAGCCCGAGGTTTGGAAGCATGGACCTTTGGCAAAGTCCAACCAAATAACACACGAAATTCACGAGGTTTCGATGTGGCTCAAGATCCGCGAATCAAACTTGGCGGATTCACAAAGTCATTTCTTGGTGCTCCGACGGTTGTCAACGATCGAATCTACTTCACCTCAATGACGGGACTGGTCTACGTTCTGGATGCCAATGCAAAGACCTTCGATCGCTCTGCAATTCTGGCTGTCAATGACCTCGGGCCTGCCGGTGAAACATGGACCGTCAATTCAATCACTTATGCTGACGGGCGGCTTTATCACCGCACCATGAAGGAAGTTGTTTGCATTAGTGAATCCCGATGACCCTCACCAAATTCCAAAGTCGTCTGTGGGCTTGTTTGCAGTCCTCAAAAAGACGACATTAAGTAATTAAATAACAAGCAGATATCAAAGAGGAAGTGACGAGCACTATGCCTACTGACGTTGTACTGATCGATCCCGAACACATGTACGAAATGCATGACGCGCAATATGTAAAAGTACTTAAAGATGCTGGATTTGAAGTCATTTACCCGGATGACCCTACGTTCTCTCGAGGTAAAGGGGAGGAAGAGACGATTGCTCAGCTGCAAAAATGCAATGCGGTACTTGCCGGAGGTCCAATCATCACAGAAAACGTGATGGCTGCTTGTCCTGAATTGCGAGTCATCGCCAGAAGTGGAGTTGGCTACGACCGTGTCGACATTCCCGGAGCAACCAACCACAACATCGCTGTCTGCATCACCCCAAATGCCAATCATGAATCGGTCGCAGAACATGCTTTGATGTTGATGCTTGGCGTGGCTAAAGGGGTGCTTGCAAATGATGAGCACAGTCGTGCCGGACGATGGCCGCAATCGGAAACACTTCCCATTCGGGGTACGACCCTGGGAATCATCGGTCTGGGGCGAATTGGACGAAGTCTGGCGATTCGAGCCGTCGCCATGGGAATGAAGGTCATTGCTTATGAGCTATACCCCAATCAAGAGTTTGTAGCTCAGCACAATATCGAATTAGTGGAGTTGGATAACTTACTCGATCGCAGTGATTACGTCAGTATCCACTGCCCGGTTACAGAAGCAACCAAAGGGCTGGTTAACGCCAACTTTCTTTCGAAAATGAAACCCGGTAGTGTCCTTATCAATACGGCTCGCGGTGCGCTACAGGTAGAGGCTGATCTTTTCGATGCCTTGAAGAGTGGTCACCTGTATGGAGCCGGGCTGGATGTATTTGAGCAGGAGCCTCCGAGCGCAGAAAACCCTCTGTTCACTTTACCCAATGTAATCTTCAGTCCTCACATTGGATCTGGTGACCACTTATCTCGCCTGATGATGGGCGTAGAGGCTGCCGAGTGTATTGCGAATCTTCGCCATGGGGAGTGGCCGGATGGGGCCGTGGTAAATGCTGAAATTCGTGACGGCTGGACTTGGTAAACAGACGTATTATTTAAGACGGTATTAAGATATGTACGACAGCATTCAGGCTTTCAAGGAAAAAATGGATGCCGGCCAGTTGTGTGTCGGACCAACGGTTAGTTTCTCTGATGCTTCCGTCACAGAAGCCCTTGCCGCAACGGCTGATTACATATGGATCGATCTGGAACACAGCCCCACCAACTTTGAGTCCATGGTAAATCATATTATCGCTTGTCGTGCCTGTGGCGTGCCGGGGATAGTCCGAGTGCCATCCGGAGAAATTGCCTGGATCAAACGCGTCTTGGACGCAGGTGCTGAAGGCATTATCTTACCTCAGGCGCAAACCGTTGCAGAAATTCAGACATTCGTGAATGCCTGTCGATATCCGATGCAAGGAACTCGGGGGTATGGTCCGCGCCGCAGTACCAATTACGGCCGGATTGGAAATGATACCTATCTTTCGCAAGCCAATCGTGAAACTTTCGTTGTAGGGCAAATCGAGTCCAAGGTTCTCGTAGATAACATTGACGCCTTAGTTTCCATCGAAGGATTAGACGGCGTAGTGATTGGGCCTTACGATCTTTCGGGCTCTTACGAATTACCCGGAGAAATCGACCACCCAACCGTCGTAAAAGCGATTCAAATCTCGATTGACAAGTGTCGTGAAGCGGGAGTTTATGTAGGTGTGGGTATGGGAAGTAGTGCAGCAACCGCAAAACGCTGGCACGCAGCGGGAGCGAATTGGGCGATGGTAGGTGCCGATTACCAATATATGGTGCAGTTTGCCGATCAGCTATATAACGACATCCGCGAGTCGTGACCAAGTAGTGAATAGTCGTTTCAAAGATGATAAAATAAGGACTTGTTTCTTTTTATCAAAGGAGATAACGCATGAAGCGAACCCCTCACAAGTTCTTTCTGAAGCCGTTACAGCTCAACTTATTAAGCCTGTTTGCCATCGTTTGCCTCACGACCATAGTTTTTGGGACCGTGAACACCTTCATTGATATAGGTGAGAATTTCTGGCCTTCACCTTACGGTCCGGACGACGAGCGAGGCGCGGCGAACCTGCAAACGGCCGAAGAACTTCTTTCTGCCAAAGATCTGATTACGGAAGGCAAGGTTTATCAACTGGGTCGTCTGTATGAACACGGAATGCCTATTCCGGGAAAACGTCATTTCAGTCTGACCATCCCAGGTCTCCCAACCGGTCTGCCAAGCGGTGCTAATGGCATGGTTTCCAATGACGAATTAGTGAGTGGGGAAATAGGGCAGGTTGGAACTCAATTTGACGGCCTCGGACATGTCGGAAAGCATATCGACGGGGAGCATATTTTCTACAATGGAAACAAGTTGTCCGACTTTGGGAATCCATACGGCCTCGAAAAACTGGGGGTCGAGAATGTCGGTGTCTTTTTTGCGCGTGGAATTCTCCTTGATGTCGCCGCGTTGCGAGGTGCGGACCGCTTGCCAGCCGGTTATGTAATTTCGGCTGAAGAATTACGAGCGTGTCTAAAAAAAGCAAAGCTTACTTTGACGCCGGGAGATATTGTGCTGATCCATACTGGCCACGGAAAACTATGGATGAACGATAACGATTTGTACGGTGAAGGGGAACCTGGCCTTGGACTGGGAGCCGCAAAATTCCTAACCGACCATAAAGTCTCAATGATTGGTGCAGACACATGGGCGATCGAGGCCGTCCCTCACGAAAATTCAGAGCAATCTTTTCCTGTTCATCAATGGAACATTACCAAGAACGGTGTTTATCACATCGAAAATTTGGACCTGACTGAACTAGTAAAAGACAAAGTCACTGAATTTGCATTTGTCTTCGCACCATTACGACTAAAAGGCGCTACGGGTTCCCCAGGCAATCCAATTGCGATTAAATAATGAGCGATTTACATTCTCACGAAAAAATCCAACGCTTGGGCAGTCTCTTGTTTCAAGGATTAGGAGCAGGGAAAACGGAAGCCGATCTGGCCACTGCTGAATTGGTTAAAAGCAGCCTGATGGGACATGACTCGCACGGTGTCATGCGCATTCCTGAATATTTGGGGTTTATCGAAGACGGCAGTCTCAAAACCCAAGTGGAAGTACAGATCAAGCAGACCGGGGCTACAACGGCCGAAGTTGATTGCAGTTTCGGCTTTGGAGCCGTTGGCGCCACGCGAGCCATTGAAGCGGGTATCGACATTGCTTCCGAGCAGGGCACGGCGTGTATAATCACTCGTAACTGCAACCATGTCGGACGATTAGGCTCTTATGTCAATACGGCGGCTGATGCTGGCATGATCGCAATTGCCACCTGCAATTCCCCAATCTACGGACATCATGTTCTTCCCTATGGAGGTCGCGAAGGACGCCTGGCAACAAATCCAATTGCCTATGGTGCTCCTACCGATGGCGATCCAATTGTAGCTGACTTTTCAACTTCAGTGGCTCCCGAAGGTAAAATTCGTTTCTACAAAAATGAGGAAATGATGGTTCCAGACGGTTGGATCCTTGATGGCGAGGGAAAACCCACCAACGATCCCAACGAATTCTACGGTCCTCCCAAGGGTGGTATCCTCCCATTCGGTGGCAAGGTAGGACATAAGGGATATGCGCTTGGCATGCTGGTGGAAATCATGGGGGCCGTCTTTGCGGGTGTCAGTACAACTTCCACAGAAACTTTTGGCAATGGCGTCTGTTTCCTGGTAATCAACACGAATTCGTTTACCTCGGCCGGCACGTTTAAGAGCCTGCTGACGGAATCAGCTAATTACATGAAATCATCCCCGCCAGCTGAAGGATTTGATGAGGTTCTGGTACCAGGTGAACTGGAATTCCGACGGGAAAAAGAACGCTTAAAGCAAGGGATTCCTGTCGACGAAACTACCTGGAGCGCCATGCTGGATTACGCCGCAAAACTTGACATTTCACTGGAAGATTAACCAACCATGGCCAACCAACTGAAATCCGGCATGTTTGTTATGCCAATTCACAACCCCGAAAAGCCATACGTTCAAATGATCGACGAAGACATCGAACTCGCGGTTAAATGTGATGAACTTGGTTTTGATGATTTTTGGGTTGGAGAACACCATTCCTCAACGTACGAAAACATCGTATCTCCGGAAATTTTTCTGGGTAAAGTTCTGGGATTAACCAGTAATATCAGGATCGGTCCGGCACCAGTATGTCTGGCGTACCATAATCCAGTGCACGTGGCCAATCGTCTCGCGTTCATGGACCATCTTTCGCACGGCCGACTCAACGTATGCTTTGGTCCGGGGGCCGTACCAACCGACCTGGAAGCCTTTAATGTCGATCCACCGGAAATCGGAAGGCGGGTTGCAGAAGCCATCGACGTTATCATGAATATTTGGACCTCGGACCCACCTTATGAATTCAAGGGCGAATTTACAGATTTCAGTATCAACGCACACATTGATAAAGAAATGGGTATCGGAGCTTTACATAAACCACTTCAGCAACCTTTACCCCCTATTTTCGTTCCATCTATTAGCCGTGCATCTAAAGGTTTGGAAAATGCTGCTGCCAGAGGTTTCAATTTCATTTCACACCACATGATTCATGCGGATATTCTTAAAGATCAGTGGGAAACGTACCAGCGTGGAGCGGCCAGTGCAGGCCTTACACCAACCCCTCAAAACTGGACGGTCACCAGGAATATTGTTGTTGGCAAGAGTGATGAAGAGGCCCGACAGTTTGCACGCGAAGGTTCGCTCGGTCAATGCCTAGAGTACATTCTTGAACTGACGCGTCGTACAGCGCCCAATGGCGTGGACTTGTGGAAGCCTTCGCCAGACATGAGCGACGAAGACCTGAATATGGACTACTTCATGGATGAAATAGTCATTGCTGGCACACCGAAAACCGTCACCAAACAATTGCTGGCGTTACGCGAAACCGTTGGTGAATTCGGGAATATCACCATGGTTGCCCATTGTTGGGATGACAAAGAAAAATGGATGACCACCTACGAACTGTTCGCTAACGAAGTATTACCTGCCGTTAATTCAGCACTCTAATAACGCCTAAGGAAATTGCCCTACCTATGTATCTAAACATCAAAAAATTTACTGACAAAATGGACGCCGGACAACCCTGTCTTGGAGTGGCTGTAACCTACAGCGACTTATCGATTACCGAGGCCGTTGCGAGCGAGTGCGACTTTGTCTGGCTCGATCTAGAGCACAGCCCGACGACTATAGAATCTCTGGTAGGCCACATGGTTGCCTGCCGTGCAACCGGTGTTCCTTCATTAGTAAGAGTACCGTCTGGAGAAATCGGTTGGATTAAGAGGGTCCTGGACAGCGGGGCTGAGGGAATCATCCTGCCCCAGGCCAAGTCCTACGAAGAAATCAAACAATTTGTCGATGCTTGTTATTACCCTCCTCAAGGCACTCGTGGCTTCGGGCCTCGACGTCCAACCGACTACGGTCGCTACGGCGGCGATGCCTATCTTGAAAAAGCCAATGCTGAAATTTTTGTTTGTGCACAGGTTGAATGCAAAGCTGTCGTGGAAGATCTGGACCGCATTGTTCAGATTGAGGGCCTGGACAGTCTATGCCTTGGGCCAATGGATCTCTCCGGATCAGTCAACAAGCTAGCACAAACTTCAGATCCCGAAGTTGTCGAATTAATCGAGACGACGATAAAAAAGGGGCGTGATGCCGGCCTCTATATTGGTATGGGTATGGGTGCTTCCGTTGAATTCGCACTCAAATCGTTCGGGCAAGGCGTGCAGTGGGCTCAATGTGGCACCGACATGGAAATGATCGTCAATGGTGCCCGTAAGCTGTTTAGCGATATTAAAGCACAGGCCTAGAAAAACGTACTTCCTTGCTTCCTTGCTTCCTTGCTTTATGGCTTCGAAGCAAATCCAGCACCCTGTCAATCAGGGCTCCTTAGATTCGACCCAGGCACGGAATTTATTCGCCAAGAGTATGCTACATGCCACAACAGCAATTAGGCCGCCAATCGAGAACCAGCGAGTCACAAGAAATCCTTCACCAACGCGATGGTTCATCCATGCTCCCATGGCTCCGAGAACGGCAAACACAATTCCCGCAAACAAGTATGCCAGACGAATAACGCCTTTGGAGCGTAATTTGTGATGTACGTACTTTGCTTCAATCCAAGCGTTCACAAAGCAAAAAACACTACAGGAAATAACACCGGTGAACAAATTGACCGGACGTAATACTTTGAGAATAATGCTTTTTGCGTTATCACCTTCCGCAACTCCGGCACTATAGACGACCTGAAACATCATTAGCACAACGACCAACGCTAAACAAGTCTGCCAAAACAATACATTCCGTTCGATTTTTGGCCGGTTTGAATTGGCCCAGGCTGGATTGAATGATCGCATTATTTCCATCACAATCGCCACGCCAATTTCAAAGGTACCATAGAGTGTCCCAAACATCGTCAAGACGGCACCTGCGACATATAGTGGGTACAACCACGGATGTACGTTGGTAAGAATCCCAGCCTGTTGCCCAAGCATATCACCGCTATCTGGAATTGCCTCCTCCGGCGCCAGCATTTCAACACCTGAAGTTACAAATACGGCGCTAAAGATAATGATCAAAGCAAAGCTAATCGCACAATCCACCACCGGAGCCTTGAGCCATTTACGAGCATTGTGATTTGGATCGTTCGCAATTTCCTCTAACAATTCAAGGGATGGTGCGTTGCTCCCTGCATAACCCCAGCGTTTGTCACGAAGCCAGGTCGTATAGGCCATATAATCAAAACCCGCGCCACCAATAACTCCCACATAGGTGGTCAATTCCACCCACTTATTCGTAGCGGCAATTTCTTTGAATTCCGGCTTTGTACTAATCCAGTCCGGATATTCACCAAAGATCGGTGTTACAAATCCTTTCAGGATTTCGAAATAATTGGGATTGTACATAACCATCGAAGTAACCGCGGCCACCATCAATCCGGCAACCACTCCTATCTGCACTTTTTCCATGACATTGTAGCCGCCAAAAAGCGACAGACAGAGGACACCACCGATCATCACAATTGCCCACAGGAATTGCGCAGCACCATTCAGGGACTCCGTCGTTCCTGTCAGTAAAGCCAAATAATTACCGAGAACGCTACTATGAAAGCTGATCCAGACAGGCTGAGCTACCAAAATGATCATCAAAAACATAAGCGCCATCCAGCCTCGCGGGCCTGGGAGATCGAGCATACGTCGAAATGGGTGCACACCGGTCAGCAGCAGGTGCTTAGAGGTCCCAAATACCAGGGCCCACTTCAGCAATGAAATAAAAATGAAAAGGAAGAGAATGTTGTAGCCGAATAAGACTCCACCGCGAGTGGAAAAAATCAACTCACCCGTTCCTATTGTTACACTGGCGACGACAGCCCCCGGTCCAAAAAGAGAAAGCCAACCAACGAAACTTCGTTGAGTCAAGGCTTTTGGAAGTGAAGGCAACTCAGCGGTGCTATTGAATTCCGGAGAGGGCATCATAAATTTCTCGGTGGTTCGCCGCGATTATTTAGAGCAGGCCTTCGATGGGCGATGCATGGTAAATGTGGTGTGGACGTTCTTCCTCGTCGTGCCAGGCAGTCGTGTGAGGAATTC
>Ga0066378_10001215_pt1 | contig 9877 bp, 6 predicted proteins | sample Knorr_S23_td_DCM_FD_70947 | JGI IMG/M metagenome (GOLD analysis project Ga0066378, IMG submission 70947) | Marine microbial communities from Southern Atlantic Ocean transect - Knorr_S23_td_DCM_ad_71m_LV_A | ecosystem: Environmental > Aquatic > Marine > Oceanic | place: Southern Atlantic ocean...
GGAAACAGTACTTGAATATCCTTTTCCTGACATCGGTAGCGTCTCGACTCGCCCTCTTGGAATCGTACAGGCTAACAACTCACTTTTATTCTCGGTGGACGACGCTATCCTGCGCCGGAACGACGGCATACGCCCCAGCTATACCGAAATCGTCCGATTGGCTGATGATGTTGATACGGATGTCGGAGGTATTCGTGGACTAACCGCCATCAAAAATCCAAACGGGCCGGGACAGTCGATTCTATTCTTATGGGCGCCGGGAGGACGATCTACCAGTCAAGTCAAACGACTGGACCCCGACGGCAGGGGGGGGTACTCCCTCCATGACGAAGAGAGCATGATGGAACTCATGGAAAAGCATCTTGGCCGGGACGTGACTTACACCTTAGGAGCTCACAATATGATGTATCCGATTCATGATCCTCAAAGTGGCGAACTTGTACACCTCATTGGATTCCAGGGAAACTTGGCGGGAAAAAACAATCTGCAATGGACGGGAAGCCGACTCTATGCCGGTGCACTGTATGCCATCCGCCGCGCTGATCAGACTTATTCCATCCATGAAGTAAATAATGCCTACTCACCGGGCAAGCCCACACTCGTCTCTCCTCGTGCATTTTGCCTCTCTCCTTTCGAAGACAACGCACTTTTCATTGGTGGGCATGACTCCAGCAATCGCATCTCAGACGACATGGCCTGGATTTGCAAAGCACCTGTGGAAGTTGTACTAGGAATCAAAAAGGGTCTTGATCTAATCGAGAAACCACTTGAATCAGAAATAGCAGAGAAGTTACAAGAAGGGCCGGTTTACGAATTAAGAATATACAAAGCCAACGAAAATCGTTTTGATCACCTCATCACCCGCTTCCGTGAATACACAGATCGTATTTTCTCCAAATACGACATGCAATCAATCGGTTACTGGATTCCCACTGATGGTACCGTTCGCCAAAAACGTCGGATCGTATACATCCTTAAACATCCGTCCCGTTACGCAGCTTACTCGAATTGGATCCACTTCACTAACGACCGGGAATGGCAGCGGGTTCTTGAGATGCCCACTTTCAAAGGGCTCTTAGCTGAAAAACCAACCAGCCTCTTCATGAATGAAACCGAATATTCAAATCAATTTGGCAAAGGGTTTAATGAAGAAGCGGGCATTTTAGAACTTCGCACCTACACTGCCCGAGAAGGTAAACTTAGTACTTTGAAAGACCGATTCCAAAATCATACCACGGCCTTATTCGAGAAGCATGGAATGGCGAATCTTGCCTATTGGACTGCCTTTGACGCTCCGGAAAACAAAACCACTTTGATCTATATGATCCAACATAAAAATCGTGAACAGGCCAATGCAAATTGGAAAGCTTTCCTGTCAGATCCTGACTGGCAACAAGTATCTGCCGAGTCAACCAGGGATGGAAAGTTGCTGGCAAAACCACCAGAGAGTCTCTATCTTCGGCCGCTGGACATTTCAGTTCCCTAGGCGACTAAAAGCCAGAAGTTTCAAATCTCCCGATGAGACGGGGGATATCAAATGATGGCTTCTTGATTACTGCTCAGTGGTGTAGGGACGGTATTTGGGAATCGGAACATAATTTCCTTTACCTTTTTCCCAGCGAAACATTTCACCATCGACAACCAAATCTTTGCGTGCATTTAGCTTTTCCTCCGGAGCAGCAAAGACTTTAGGCGCAACCTTTTGCAGTTCTGCTTTTAACTCCGCAAAACGCTCATCCGCAGCAAGATTTCTCCACTCATTGGGATCCTTGCTAAGATCATACAACTCTTCTCCGTCTTCTCCATACCGGATATACCTCCAGTCTCGATTGATGACGGCATATTCTTCAGGCTTCACATAAGGCAGAAAGATGCTTCGGTCACTTGCTTTCGCCGGTTCACGCAGCGTTTTTTCCAAGGAGGTCCCCTCTAGTATTTGGCGAGGTTTTGGCAATTTGCACATCTCCACCAACGTCGGGTAGATATCAATCAAACTCACCGTCACATCGGTGTCTACCCCGTTAGCCACTTGAGGGCCGGCCCAGATAAACGGCACATTTGAAGTACGCTCCCATAATGTATGCTTCCCCCACTGTCCCTTCTCGCCAAGGTGATAGCCGTGGTCACTCCAAAAAACAACGATCGTATTGTCAGCATAGGGACTGGCATCCAGCGCATTCAAAACCCGGCCTAACATTGCGTCTGCATAACTGATACAAGCCAGGTATCCGTGCATCGCATCCCGATAAGCTTTCATGGAAACAAGCCTGTCAAAGTGCTGGCGTTTACGATTTGCACGCACCTTTTGAATCTTCTCCGGCAAGTCTTCTAAGTCATCCTCAAATAGAGGAGGTAACTTTATTTCTTGCGAATCATAAAGATCGAAATATTTTTTTGGACAATAGTTGGGATAATGCGGTGCGTAAAGTCCACAAGCAAGAAAGAACGGCTTCTCATGTTTCTTCTGTAACTGCTCAACGGCCCAGTTAGCTCGAATGGTATCAGCGATTTTCTCTTCTTTCTCGTTATCAACGGCTCCCCACTCCAGAAATAGCCCCGCACTGAATTGCTTACCGCGGTTGTAAATACTGTTGGGAAACGGTCGAGGGACCGGAGTCTCACTACTCCAAGATTCCATCGGCCAACCTCGTTCACGCTGAATCTGATTACGCAAATAGAATTGAGTCCAACCTCTCTGGTCGATGGCACCGGTCGGATGGTGATACAACTTTCCCGTACCCAGCGTGGTATAACCTGCTTTGGCAAAGCTCATCTGGAGAGATTCAATTTCGGGCTTAGCAACAAAGTAATTCGGAGTCATGTAACAACCGGTCGTCGAAGCATATAAACCGGAAAAAATCGCCGCGCGGCTGGGAGCACAGAAGACGCCTGCCGTGTGCCCATTTGTAAAACAAACACCCCGAGCAGCGAGCCGATCGAGATGGGGAGTAATCGCATTAGGTGTCGATTCCAAACAACCAACCCAGTCGTTCATATCATCAACTGCCAGGAACAACACGTTTGGCCGATCCTCAGCGCGAAGTGATGTACAACACAGAGTCAGTACAAAAAGCAACTCCCAAACACGATTCATCGGTTAACGCTTTCTATGAGATTTTTCCGGAATTCCAAAATCGAATATTAAATAATGTAACACGATTCACAAGAACCCCTAGCGCACGCAAATATGGATTAGTAACACAAGGTACTAAGCAGAAAGTAAAATAAAGCCTCGGATTCATTTCAACGGACTAGCTAATACTCAATCATGTCATTCCCTCGTCTTGCTGTTACCTTCGCATTACTCGTTGCACTCATTGCGACGCAGGTTGATGCAGTGCAACCAAATGTCACTACAGAACTTGCGGTGAAAGGCCCATTAATCCTTGAAGACAACGGATTCCAGCACCGCGAACGTGGAAAAGCGTTTCCGTTAAGTGAACATACTGCTGTTCGCCTGGGTGCCGGAAAGTGGGAACGCACCGGTAAAGATAACAACATTTGGCGTTCGACTCACTCACCTAGTGCCGGGCATGTACCGGTGATGGCGTATCAGGGCTTTGACGAGAAAAACCTAATCATTGAGGTGACATTTCGTTTTGGCAGAAATACGGAACCCTGGCATCATCAGTGCTTTCGTATTGCTGCTGACCGGCGTCCGGATATTACTGGGCACATCATCTCTGCCTGGGCCAACGTCAACAATGACTTCATTGAATCCGGTTTTCTTCTTCAGCACATCCGCAAGACACCTGAAAAACAAATCCTTCAAGACCTACTACTCGACTATCAGAATCTCAAGATTACTCCTGGCAAATGGCACACCGCCATATTGGAAATCGTGAATGATGAGGCGCTATTTAGACTCGGCAAGCATGTGGCTTACACGAAAGCCGAGCAAATCACCACTTCAAAAACACTCGTGTCATTAACCATGGGTAGTACTTGGCACGAAGTGAAACATGTTCGCATTTGGAGAGCCAATCTCAATCCCCAATGGGAAAGTACCAAAAACAGTCTCCTTTCCAAACGAAGAACCTTTGAAGTGATGAAGCATCACTACAAAAATCCTTAGCCTCATTAGCCGTGGAAGCAATTAGATACTATGCAAGTTATAGACATCGCAGAAAAACTCCGTACATTTGATGAACATTGGTCTCCCAAAGTAATTGCCGAGCTAAATGGGCAGCATCTTAAAGTGGTTAAACTGCTTGGCGAATTTGACTGGCACTTCCATGAATACGAAGATGAATTGTTCTGGGTTATAAAGGGAACGCTGGTTATTCACTTTCGTGATTCAGTTATCAAATTGAATCCTGGGCAAATGTGTGTAATTCCGAAAGGAGTCGAACATAAACCGGTGGCAGAAGATGAATGTGAAGTCGTACTATTTGAGCCCGTTGGTACGCTCAACACCGGCAATCTGGAAAATGATCGTACCGTTACCAAGCCGGAAGTGATTTAGATACCACCGTTATTTAGCGATCAGGAATAGACTACCTATGCCACGTTTAACCTTTTTATTACTTATTCTCGTCGTCACATCGACCTCCAAAGAAGCCTTGTCTGCAAATCGGCCAAACGTGCTTTTGATTTCGATCGATGATCTCAATGACTGGACAGGTTGTCTCGGTGGCCATCCACAGGCTAGGACTCCTAATATTGATCGTTTAGCCGATCGGGGCACTCTGTTCTCCAATGCCCATTGCCAGTCACCGGTATGTAATCCATCGCGGGCAAGCATGCAGACCGGCCGATATCCACACACTTCCGGAATCTACTTTCTATCTCCAGATTTAAAACAGTCACCGAAGTTGCAAGACCTGGATACCCTCCCGGAACGGTTTGCCAGGCATGGCTATCAAACACTGGCTGCCGGAAAGATTTTCCATGGAGGAGGCCAGAGGTTTTTCCAGGAATATGGTGGTTCCATGGGGGGATTTGGCCCACGACCAACCACCAAAATTTCGCAACCACACGGGCACCCTCTTTGGGACTGGGGGGCGTTCCCTGAAAAAGATGAAATGATGCCAGATTATAAAATCGCAAACTGGGCTGTCGAGAAACTCCACGCCATCCCGGAGCAGGCCGAGAAACCATTTTTTATGGGGGTCGGCTTCTACCGGCCTCACGTACCTATGTTCGCACCGAAGAAGTGGTTTGATCTGTTCCCCAGAGATCAAATCAAGCTACCTGTTGTTCAGGAGAAAGACCGGGCAGACCTGAGCCCCTATGCAATCGCACTAACCAATGAAAAGCACGTATCACCCGAACATAGCTGGGTAGTTTCTGCTGGGCAGTGGAAACATGCCGTCCAATCTTATTTAGCCTCCGTTGCTTTTGCCGACTATTGTCTGGGAATCGTTTTAGACGCACTAGATAAATCACCGCACCGAGACAATACAATCATCGTACTTTTCTCCGATCACGGGTTTCACCTTGGAGAAAAACAACGCTGGGCTAAACGAACTATTTGGGAAGACGGAACACGTGTCCCCTTAATCCTTGTCGACCAAAGATTCTCTGCAGGACAAATCACCACGAAACCGGCAGAGCTATTAGATGTATTCCCAACGCTGCTTGAACTTGCCGGGCTACCTCACGACAATTCACAAGAAGGAGATTCGCTAGTACCTCTGTTAAAAAACCCAAAGGCCAACTGGGACCATCCGGCAATCTCTTCGTTTGGAAAAGGCAACTTTTCTGTACGCTCAGAACACTTTCGTTACATTCAATATCTGGATGGATCGGAAGAGTTGTATGATCACCGGGAAGATCCTCATGAATGGAAAAACTTAATCAATAAGCGCGCCTATACCAAAATTATTAAGCAACACAAAGCTCATATCCCCCTCGAGCAGGAAGAAATCCTCCCTGGGAATTCGACCGGTCATAATGCGTACAAAGCGGCCAGTCGATTCCTCGAAAACTAACAAATACTTCAACCATTCGGAGCCAACTAAATGCGCCGCACTAAAAGTCTTCTTACAGTCATAACACTGCTCATTGTCTCAGTGGCCGCTGTTAAGGCTGACGAACTGAACATTCCCGAGGATAACGGAAAACTTCGAATCGTTTGCTTCGGTGCTCATCCGGACGATGCTGAATATAAGTCCGGAGGCACAGCAGCTTTATGGGCAGAACAAGGACATCATGTCCTTTTAGTCTCGGTTACCAATGGGGACATCGGGCACTGGCAAATGTCCGGAGGCGAACTGGCCAAACGCAGAACTGCCGAGTCTGCCGAATGTGCTAAACGACTAGGTGCTCATTCAAAGGTTCTTGACATCCATGATGGTGAATTATTACCCACGCTGGAGAACCGTAAGACGATCTGTCGTATTATCCGACAATGGAACGCCGATATCGTCATCTCCCATCGCCCCTGGGATTATCATCCGGATCACCGCTATACAGGAATCCTAGTTCAAGACGCAGCCTTTATGGTGACCGTGCCATTCTTTTGCCCAGATGTCCCACACCTCAAAAAGAATCCGGTATTCCTCTATTCAAGCGATGGCTTTACTAAGCCCTATCCATTCGATCCGGATATCGTTGTCTCTCTCGACAGCATCTTCCCCAAAAAGGTCGAGGCGCTGACCGCGCTAGTTTCCCAGGCTTTTGAAGGCGGGGCTGGTGGAAGCCCGGAACGAATGGCATTAGTTCCACCTGCGAGTGACCCTCAAGCACGACACGAATGGCTATATCAACGTTGGGCCCGACGGCAAGGAAACGAAGCGAACAAATTCCGTGAACAACTCATTCGTCTGTACGGAATCGAAGTTGGAAACAAGGTAAAATTCGCCGAAGCATTTGAAATCTGCGAATACGGCTCCCGTCCAACGACTCAGCAGTTAAAAGAACTCTTTCCGTTTCTACCCCAAGCCAAATAATTACCCCTGTTAGGAATCATTGATATTCATTCCCATGTATTCAAGATATACCTCTCCCATACTGATTCACTGTATTCTCTGCCTGCTGTCCTACTCGACCTTTGCACAAACAAACTGGGATCAATTTCGCGGACCTGAAGGAAATGGTCATGTCCAAGCCCCGTATTTACCTACAACCTGGAGTGAAAACAAGAATATTGTCTGGAAAACTGCTATCCACGACCGTGGTTGGTCATCACCTGTCGTATGGGATGATCAAGTATGGGTAACAACGGCAAAGCTTGACGGCACCAAGTTGTATGCTGTTTGCCTGAACAAAATAACCGGAAAGATTATCCATGACAAACACCTATTCGATGTCGAAAATGCACAACGCATCGCAGCAGACAACAGCTATGCCACTCCAACCTCGGTCATCGATGAAAAACACGTTTACGTCCATTATGGTACGTACGGTACCGCGTGTTTGAATCGCAAAACAGCAGAAGTCCTCTGGACACGTCGTGATCTAAACTGCGATCACGAAGTGGGTGCCGGCCCCGCAAGTTCACCCATGTTATTCGGGGATCTTTTCATTGTGAATGTAGATGGGCGTGACGTGCAATACGTGAGCGCCTTAAACAAGAACACGGGAAAGACCGTGTGGAAAACAACTCGTTCAGCCGATTTCACCGATGTGCCTGTAAACAAACGCAAGGCCTATAGCATGCCAAGTCTGATCGAGCATAACGGCCAACTGCAATTGGTCAGCAATGGGGCTCAGGGTTGCTATGCCTATGACCCCGAAACCGGAGAGGAACTGTGGAAAATCAAACACCATGGGTTCTCCAATGCTCCTCGCCCAGTCGCTGGTCATGGTTTATTATTCACCACCGTTGATCGGGATAACCCGCAACTGTGGGCAATCCGTCTGGGAGGCAAAGGCGATGTGAGTGACAGCCATATTGCATGGAAAGAAACGGCTGCTATGCCCCCTCGATGCTCTCCCCTGCTGGTAGATGACCTCTTATACCTCATAAACCGTCTGGGGATCATTACCTGCCTAGAAGCAAAGTCCGGGGAACAAGTTTGGAGGAGCCGACTACCCGGCTCCTACTCAGCTTCACCTATCTACGCCAATGGGCACATCTACGTATTCAATGAGGATGCTATCTCATTCATTTTAAAACCTGGCAGAGAGCTGGAAATCACACACGAGAACCAACTCGCGGAAGACATTCTTGTTGCGACGCCGGCCGTATCCGGCAAAGCTCTGTTTGTGAGGACTGAAAATCATCTCTACCGCATCGAAAATCTAAACGTCCGTTCAAAGTGACAAGACCATTTTCTGCAGGAATTGAATCGCAAATACCATCCTTCAATTTGATAAAATAAATCTGTGCGTATCACCGCTCATTTTGATCTGCAATCGCCTAAGTGACTTATCTTTTAAGTCTGGAGACACACTTCATGAAACGTTTTGTCTACGTAGCACTTTTGAGCCTGTTAACACTCCCCGTTCAACTACAAGCACAAAACGCACCTCTCCATATTATTTCCGAGCAGTACACGCGGGATGTGCAGGAATTACTTAAGCGATTCTGTTTCGATTGCCATAGCGGTGAAGTCATCGAAGCAGAACTCGACATGAGCCTCTTCAAATCGGTTGCCGACATTCAATCCAACATTAAGCCTTGGATCCGAATCTCTGCAATGCTTGACAGCAGGCAAATGCCCCCTAAAGAGTCGGGGCAACCAACCGACAACCAACGAGAATTGTTGCAAAAGTGGACTAAGTCTCTCTTAGAACATGAGGCGCAAAAGCACGCCGGTGATCCTGGTCCGGTTGTACTACGTCGACTAAATAATTCTGAGTATGATTATACGGTTCAAGACCTGACCGGGATTGGGAGCCTGAATCCGACAAGCGAATTCCCTGTCGATGGCGCAGCTGGTGAAGGATTTATCAACACAGGCGATGCTTTATCCATGTCACCCAACCTCATTCGAAAATATCTTGATGCCGGTAAATCGGTGGCCGAACATGCTGTATTCACCCCTACGGGAATCCGTTGGTCGGAAAATACAACGCGACGCAACGTCGTGGACGAAATGATGGAGCAAATTCGTGACTTTTACCGCAAAGTCAATCGGACAACCGAAGATACAGCCCTCGACTTGCAGGGAAATCTTCAATTACGCAGATATCTGGAGGCCATAGCCAATAACCGGGAAACGTTGTTAAAACAGACTCAAACGATCGAAGAAGTCTCCGCCAAACACAATGTCAATCCAGTTTATTTACAAAAGCTCTGGACTCTGCACCAGACCCCCGCTGGCAACCAACACCTGCTGAATTATCTAAGTCAACGGCTTCGTTCTCTGACTGCAGAGAATATTGATCCGTTGGCAGTCGAATTGGACGCCTGGCAGAGTATGCTTTGGACATTTAATCTAGTCGGGCATATTGGTCGTCCGGCGGTACCATCTCAATGGCAGGCACCGGTCAACCCTCTACTTCCGGTCGTTGAATTAGAAAGGCAATTTCCGAATGAACTAAGCGAGGATATCACCATCTATCTTGGCGCCAGCTCGGCAGGTGATGGCGATGAAAATGACTATGTCTTATGGAAAAACGCACGTCTTGAAAAAGAGGGAGAGCCGCCCATTTACCTCGCCAACCTTGAAGGGGTCTCCCGGCGTTATGCTGAAATCCAAAAGAATCTGTTATCGAACACCTCCAAGTATCTGGCAGCTGTTGACGAGGCTTCAAAACTTCCCACACCAATCGACATTGAGGGACTTGCGACGAAACACGATCTCAATTCTCCGTCATTAGAAAAGTGGCTTGAGTTGATGAATGTGAGAGCAACCACTGCCGTCGAAATACAAGGGCTCATTCTGTCACAGGTTAAAAATGTTGCCGGTTATGCAGCCGTCAACGGATGGGGAGCAGAACTTCCCAATCTAACGGCAAACCACTCAGATGATTTGGTAAAAATTCC
>Ga0066378_10001219_pt1 | contig 9842 bp, 7 predicted proteins | sample Knorr_S23_td_DCM_FD_70947 | JGI IMG/M metagenome (GOLD analysis project Ga0066378, IMG submission 70947) | Marine microbial communities from Southern Atlantic Ocean transect - Knorr_S23_td_DCM_ad_71m_LV_A | ecosystem: Environmental > Aquatic > Marine > Oceanic | place: Southern Atlantic ocean...
CAAGCATCATGCAAACTGCTGTTAAAGATGGTATGATCACAATGACCAAATCTTTAGAAGATTTAGTAAAAGCAGGAAAAATAGATGCGAGCGCAGGACGAGAAAATTAAAGGCTTCAGCCTTCTAGAATTACTTGTTGTAGTTGTAATTATTGGTGTCATTTCTGGTGTTGGTTACCCAAAATTTAATGAATGGCGAATTGATCGAGAAACAAGAAGTTCTGTCATAAAAATTAAATCTTTATTTGATGGAATCAATGCTCAAGTAAAAAGGGGGCAATACGCTTTTGTTCAAGTACATATAAAAGAAGAATCAGATAGTCTGCATGTAACCTCAAAAGGAATGAAACCAGCCAAACTAGCAAGTTTAATAAATGACTCAACTAGCACCTGGTGGAGTGATATTAATAGTAGATGCAATACTGATGAAACTGCTTATTGGGATGATGATCCACATCAGGGAAGAAATAGTATTGAAGTAAGACAAATTGTACTTGATAATATAGCAACAACTTGGACAAAAAAAACTGTAGCTGTTTGTTTTGGTAAAAATGAAAGATGGTTTAGTGCAACATCAAATTTTACATCATCACCACCACCACCAAAGGAAGAAGAAGGGGGAGGGCTATCAATGCAAAGTATGTTAAACTCTCCGAGCAATCAATTAATTGTCTGTAGAAGAACATCTACACAGTCTCAATGTGATCAAGCTGACCCAAGTGCATCTGAGCAGTCATTTAAGATAGAATGGTCAAGATTTGGTAATGTGAAATTAGAAAAATGGGATAAAAGAAATGGAAGTTGGACATTGCAATAAAATGACAAAAAAAAAATATATGATCTCTGGATTGTCTATTCTAGAGGCGCTAGTCTCAACAGCTATAGTTGGCATTGGATTTATTGCAATTTTACAAATGACAAACTTTTCAGTCCAATCAATTGATAATTCTGGAGAGCGAACTAAAGCAAATTTTTTAACTGAAATGATTGCAGAAGATGTCATTGGCAGTAAAAACTCTTATTATGGGCAAGATCCTAATAATAAAGATATAAAGTTTAATGCGCAAACTGGCGAATTTGAACTGAATGGAAATCCATTAGATAATTTTTCAACTCATCTGAGCAAATCTAAATGGACACCTACTCTAAAATGTGGGGGAGCTAACACCACAGCAGGCACTGCTGTGCAAAAAAAAGAAGATATATATGAAAGCCAAAAAATTGATGCTCCGAGAAATAAAATGGATAAATGGAATACAATATTTCAAGAAAATAGATTTCTTAAATGTAAAAGTTCTGCCGAAGAAAAAAAATTGCAAGTATTTAAAATTTGTCGTTGGAACGACGAAACAAAATGTCATTATAAAGTAGACTCTGTGTACGATGAACCTCTTTATATGGGTAGAGTTGAAATGAGATTAAATAATGGAAAAAAAAGAAAATATTTATATTTTCAAACAGACTATAAACTCAAAAAATGATTAGAAAATTTCCATGATTAAAAAAAAATTAATATCAACTGCTGGACTTACTTTAATTGAAATTTTAATTGGCGTTGTAGTATCAACGATCATGATGGCTGCAATTTATACAACGTATACAGTTGTAAATACAACTTATGGTCAAGTTTTAGAAAAAGCTAAAGTTAGTAGATCATCAAGGGATTTGATAGAATTATTAATTAGAGATATTAGAATGGCTGGGTTTAGATATTATTTTGGTCAAAATAGTGAAGGTATCCCTAAAGAAAGTTACTTAGAGTTCGTAGGAGGAGCTGATACTTTAAAAAAAAGTCATGATCCAATTATTATAATTAGTAGTCAGTTAGGACATTCGATATCAGATACAGTACCTACTCCACCACCAAAACATAATTCAGATGATACATGCTGTGATAAAATTCATATTGTTTATGATGATTTTAACAAAAGAGATACAAATCAACCCTACAAAAGATATAAACTCACTTATTATGCAAAACCTGAAGATGATGGAACAAATGTAAATAATGCACCTATAAATCCAAGGTATGCAATTTATAAATCTAAAATAAGTTGGGAACAAAGTATTAATTCACCAACAGGAAGATGGATTTCAAATTGTCCCGAATGTTATCACGAGGAACTTATTAGAGATTATGTAGAGGATATGGAGTTTGTACCTTTAGACGCTAATGGAAAAGTTCTAAAACCTTATCCAAGTCCTACAACAGAGCAATCAAGGAACAATTTATATAAAGTTAGAGCTATAGATATTAGGGTAGCATTTAAATCTGAAAAACCTTTCTTTAGATTTGAAAGTAAGCAGGGAAAAGAGAGAAAGTTGAGTGGATTTTCTAGAGGTATTAGATCATTCTCTGACAGAAACTTAAGAGATAATGTTGTAGTAACAGTGCATACAAGAAATATTGCAGCAGAGGGTAATTATTGATGAAAAAAAATAATCATAATGGCGGTTTTACTCTAATTCTTTCGCTTGTTTTGTTACTAGTAATGTCTTTAATGGGAGGAACTTTAATTGTCATTTCTTCAGGAGATCATCAAAGTAATAATACTAGTGATCAATATCAGCAAACATTCTATGTAGCAGAACATGCTTTACTAGAAGCAGAAAAACAAATTTTAAATCGAATGATTGGACCTTGGACAGAAGTTGAAACTCTTAAAGATCCACCAGTCGGATCTAAACCCCACGAAATTATGGCTCATGATAACTACTATAAAGAACTTAATGCCATCGCAGTTGATGGAATTGCTAGACATACAGATGGTAGAGATACCCCGAGAAACTCAGTGACACCAACACAAACTCCATGTTTTAAAAGTTTTAGAAACTTAGTTAGAGAACAGGATTATTTTTATACAAAAAGTGACGTAGATGCTCTTGGTGCACAAGATCCAGACTATTCAATAATTGGAACTTTTTTAAGGAGAGGAAGTGTATTAGTAACAGATCACATGATTAATGAAAATTTTGGTAATTTGATTGCTCCAATTTTAGACAATCCAACTAAAAATGAAATAGGTTTAGATGCTGAGGATGCAAGTAAAGAAAAAGAATATTTAAAAAGATTTAGATATGAATTTTTTTCAATTAATGTTGGCTCTGCAAACTTTAAAGGAGCTGGTACAAGTATAAAAAAAACTTCTACTAATGTTCAAAGACAAGGAACTGCTTATAGAATTTATGGATGTGGATATCTAATGCCCAGCGGCACGGATTTAGATGACTATGAAAACCCTGAGATTTTAATTCCACTAGAAAGCTTAGTTATTTTATCGAGTTAAACACAAAATGATCACCCTGTCTTAAATGTCCAATTTTAATTTTTATATAAATTTAGTATGATTAAAATATGAAAAAAATCTTTGGTATTTTTGTATCGATAATTTTTTACTTAAGTTTTATCAATATGACTATAGCTTGCGAATTTTTGAAAGAACAAATTGGCACTTCGATTTCTTATTTAACAGAAAAATATGATTTACTTGATGATCCTTCTGATGAAAATAATCAGGATATAACTTTTGTAAAAGAATACGATAGTATGAGTTTTTGCGACGACCTAGAATTAGACAATGCTACTATAAAAGTGTTTGTAAGAGAGGGTAAGATTATTGGCAATGAAGTTGAGGGTAAAAAAGGTGAGGCAAAAATGAGAAAAATTTTTGAATTTGCACGAAATAAATTAGGCTATACAACTGAAGAAGTTTTAAATGACGATTGGGTTGGAGGTATCAGCCTATCATCAGTCGTAGAAAAAGTAACCTATGGTGTTGTCGAAAGTACTCAAGGAAATTATGAAATGTTAATCATCACCAATCCTGATTTAAAACAGTTTATGTCAGGACCCGATGTAAAAATGGTGAGGTAAGGAAATTTATTAATTTATGAAAAAATTATTTAAAATATTCATTTTATTTATTTTATGCTTAAATTTTAATCAATTTACAAATGCCAAACCGTTACCACCAGGATCTGGTAGTGGTGATGTTCCTGCTAACATTTTAATTTTATTAGATAGTTCCAAAAGTATGAACAATCTGATTGGAGATGGAATACCTACAGTTAATTCAGGAGCAATTGTATGGAATAACGAACGAGTATTTACATATAACCATAAAAATACTGGTGGATTATTTAAATTTAATTCTTCAGGGGAAAGGACTAATTTTACTACTAGCTCATATGATTTTGAAAGATGGTTCGCAACTCATAGTACAGATAGAACTTGTGATTGGGGTTTGAAAGATAATAAATCAAAAGCTTACAGAAATCCAACTGTGACTACTAATCCGGCCTATGCTGGCGTACATTTTGTAACTGGGGTTACTATACCTGATACTAATATATCTAATGAGGATCTGTTATTTATTGTTCAAGCTCAACCAAAAAATAGAAATTCTGCAATTTTTGCTATTAATGAAGATTATGAATGTAGGTTAGCCATACATCCAACCACCAATGGTAAAGGAAATTTGAATAAAGGTTTTGATGTTAGTCAAAATGCTAGCGGTCAGACAATTTTGATAGCTTATGGTAGAGATGGTAAAAATGGATTTATGGTAAGTTGTAATTTCGGTTTGGGAAAATGTGCTCGAGCTGCTGCAAGAGGTAAAGGTAAAACAACTAGTTATGGCAGGCTATACGATGGAGTAAGTTTACGAATAAATAGCGACTCAACTATGGTTTATATTGCTGATGAGGGTGATGTGCACGGATATAAACTGAAATCTAGTAGCACTTATCCAATGATTGATAATTTTAGAACAAGGTTTTGTAATGGTAATTCGAATGCTACAGGAACTCAGGTTAGACATATAGATTATTTTGACTTTCTAACAAGCGATGACGATATAATGTTTGTTGGTGGAAGAGGTCATAGAATTCAAAGAGTTGAATGGACGTCAAACTCAACGTGTACTGCACAAATTTCTGCAGGAAAATCTAGCACTAAGAAAAATTTAAATGCTGATGACTCAGAAATAGACCCTGGAACTCTAGCAGCTGCTGATATTGGTATAACTGCTGACATAAGTTTTTTGAATGTATCTGGGACTGGAGCAAATAGAAGAATATTGTTCGGTCATGAAGGTCACGTTGATGAATTAACCGAAAGTGCTTTTGTTTCAGGAAGTGAAGATACTGCGTGGCAACAACAATACGGAGGTGCGTTGCTTTCAAGATTAGAGGGGGCAAAACGTGCGATAGTTGCAGTATTATCAGATACCACTTTAACAAGTGGTGCTAATTTTGGTTTTGGACACTGGAACTCTGGTGAGGGTAGCGCTGGCCATTATGATGTACCAGCCCCATTGAAACTAAAAAAGAAAGCAAAGAGAGGTAAAGGTGGCAGCTATTGTCATGATAATAATACACGTTGTAACTATTATGGTGGTTGGAAAGGTGTTCATCCAAATGGCACAAGTAAAGTATGTACATTTAATTCTTGCTTAAATGTTGGTATTGGCCCCGAAGGTGCTGCTAAAGCAATTCCGGTTGTTCAACGTTTAGGAATAGAATTTGGTACTGATTCAGAAGCTTTTTCACAAATTGCTCATGATTATTTTATGGGCCCTGTTTCACCGTATGACCCTGCATCTGATTGTCAATTAAATTATGTGATTGTTATTGGTGATGGAAAAATGACTAGCTCAGGTACAAAATCTAATAAATTTAAAGGGAGAACAGCTGACAGGCTCACAAAGTTGAGAAAAAAAGGAATCATAAGTTTGATGGTCGCTTATGGGGATGGAATTCGAGCTGATGGTATGGAGGCTTTTGACGAATTAGCCATAGTTGGTTCATGTGAAAAAGCTGGCGCCGAAGATTGTGAGTCGACTATAGTTGCTAAAACACCTGAAGAACTTCAAACAGCACTTCAGCAAAGAATTAGACAAATTTTAGCTCAACGATTAGCATTTACCGCACCTTCAATTACTGCAACAATTCAGGAAGGAGGTTCTTTATATCAAGCACAATTTTCTTATGAACAATATGGTGAATGGCAAGGGACTATTTTAAGAAAAACATTAAATCCAGATGGAACAGTTGAGCATGATATGGACTTTCCAGGAAATTGGAGTGCTGCAGAGCAAGTGAGACTCCAAGCAAAATCTGGAGATGACCCTGGCAAAAATGATAAACGAAATATATGGACAGTGCTTGAGGATGTACCTTACTTTAACAATGATGCCCAAAGTTGGAACAATGTGAATGAAGAAGCAGATACTCTGGCAAATATAGAGGATGAAATGTTAAGATTAGGTTATACGATAAATAATTATTATACTTCTACCACAACACCATGTACAGGAGATGATAGTACAGATGATGAAGTGAAAGGTCTATTAAGTTTTATAGCTGGCCAGGATTTTTTTGATTATCACGGAGAGTGTAAAACCTCTGAACTAAGAAAGCATGTTCTTGGTGACATTTATCATTCACAATTGATTGAGGTTGGTCCACCAAAAGGAGATGTTAAGTTTACTAATGTAAACCAAGAAGCTTATTTTAGATCAATAAACAATTATCAAGGTTTTAGAAATGCTAAAAAAGACAGAAGAAATATTTTATACGCAGGTTCAAATAGCGGATTGCTTCATGCATTCAATGCTGAAACTGGACAAGAAGAATGGGCATTCCTACCTCCATTATTGACTGGAAAATTACCCCTGATTATTAATGGTGCTTTGCAAGGAAATATCGGCAAAAATCCTAAAAGAGGAGGAAGCAATGCTATATTTGGAGTAGATGGCTCTCCTGTTGTTCACGATGTATTTATGAAAGGTTTGACACCTGATAATCAACTTGAACCCACTCCAAGCTGGCATACTATACTGTTTGTTCCGTTTGGAAGAGGTGGATCTGGATTTACTGTTTTAGATGTGACAAACCCAATTGTAAAAAATGGCCAAGGTCCATTGCATATGTTTACTGTATATAATGATTACATAAACAATACAGTTTACATTACTGACCATGAAGGAAAAACAACATCTCAGACTTATTCATCTGGTAATGCAGAAATTGGTGATTCACTAGAGGGTAGGCGAACTGTTAAAAATTTTAATAAAGCAGTTAAAAATGATGCGGACGCTGGTGGTGGTACAACTTTTCAAGATAATATTGCAGCGTGTCAGGGTAACAGTTCATCTGTAGATTTTAAAAATAACGGTACAGCATCTTGCTATACAGGTAAAACGTTTACTTTTGATAGCATTGTAATTGAAGGAGCTCAAAATAATACACCACTCGATACAGATCTTTTGACTGCTTCAAAAATGGTTGGTGACACAATTACGCCAGTAAAAATCAGTGAAGCAAGAATGATAGATGGTCAACTTAAAGTTACTTTTGAAAGTACAATGAAAATTAATGCGGGTAATAGTGATGAAGAACAAAGTATTTCAGATAATATTTTAGTAAATACGTCTTGTAAAGTTTCTACTGGAGTTGATCCTGCTATTGACTATAGTAGATTGGGAGAGACTTGGTCTGCACCAAGAATAGTTAAACTTCCTTCCGATATTGCTGAGGAGAGAGATGATCCTGCAAATGATAAATATGTAGCAATTATGGGTGGTGGAGCATCTAACTCCAACCCATGCGCAGGTTCTGCATTATACATGGTTGAATTAGATGATTTAGAAAATCCTGGACAATTATATGGTGCTGCCACTAATAAAGGTCCACTTACAATTATTGATACAACACCAGTAGGCCCAATGATTGGAGAAAGTAAGCTCGACACACCTAATGGAAGTGATATCAACAATGCTATTGTTACCTCTCCAGTTGTTATTACTCCTGATACAGCTCAAAATATACCATGGCGTGGTGCGATGGTTTACATAAATGATAGAGAGGGAAAAATTACTAAAATTAATCTAACAACCTCAACTGAAAACGGTGCTCAACTTTTTGATCAAACAACCTTGTTCAGATTAAATGCCAATACAACAAATAGAAGATATTCATTTTTCTCAATGGATGCTGGTATAGGAGTGACAACTAACGATTTTTGGCTTTTTGGGGGAACTGGAGACTTTAATCAATTAGGAGACAAATCACCATTTATGGATAATATCTTATATGGTATTAGAGATTTTGATTATCCTTTTTTCGAACATTTAAATGGTGTTGTAATTCCGACAATTGGCAATAGTTCTTTCACAGAATTAGCACACAAAGGTGCAAATGATGCTAAGTCAATCGACGATCCAGGTGTTTGCGTAGATGTGACTGAGCAAACAGCTAATTGTATTGTCGATGCAGAAAATGCTTGGGTAATCCATCTGGACAACCCACAAGAAAATTCTTTTAGAAAGGTTTCTGCACCTCCAACTTTGTTTAAGGGACAAGTTTATTTCCCAGTATATGAGCCACCAGGTGGTGCAAACAGGTGTAATATTGGAAATGCATATATTTGTGTTGCAGACGATGAGTGTGGAATAAATAATTCTCACAAATTACTCAAAGGCTCTCCTGCTAATGGAAAAGAGTGCTCTTTTGTAAGAGAAGGAGTTTTATCTGAATTAGTAATATTTGGTGATAAATTATTTGCTAATGTTGCAGGACCAAGTGATGATATAGATACTTTATATTCTGTATTAGCTGCTCCTGGTGAAGTTTTATCAAATAGAAGTAGTTGGAGAGATCCTGGTTTTTAATTTAGAAGTTCTTTAAGTTTATTTTTTAATTTATCTTTTTTTTTATTTATTTGCTGTTTTACTTTATCCTCTATCAATTTGGGATTATAATTTTGCAATTCATTCAAAATATTATCATTCAAAACTTTTCCTTCTATCGTATTCGTTGCATCTCTGAAAATTTCCTTAAGGATATCCTTGTAATCTTTACTAGTATTAGTATTACCAACATTTCTAAAATTCATATCATTTAAAGAAAAAGTTTTTTCAAAATTCATATCTGGAGAAAGCACTGCTAAAGAAATATTTTTAGCATCTAAATTTTCAATATTAAAAAATTTATTTGAATGAGAATTTGATGTTTTATCACCTAAATCTTTTTGAAATGATCTTACATTATCCAAAATTTTAAGTCCGTCATAATTAAAATAATAATTCACTTTTATATCTTTTAATAAAATATTTTTTATTAAAATATTATTTGAAAAGATTGAAAAAGCATCAAGACTAACCTTAATACTTTTAATATTTATTAGGTACCCATCAAATTCTTTATTTGATAATTGAATTTCTTTTACATCTGCCTCACCATTAAAATAATTTATGTTTAATTTTTCAATTGATACATTTCTGTTCAAGGAAGTTGATATATTATTTTGTAAAACATTTTTTATTAGATTATCGCCTACAAACTCAAAAAAAAGGTAAGAAGAGATTATTAAAATTGTGATAAGTAATATTAATTTTTTCATTTAATTTAAAAATAAGTTTATATAATCAAATAAAAACAAAAAAATTAAATTGCCTATGATAATGTAAGGACCAAAAGGTATCTGCGAAGAAAGATTTTTTTTATTTTTAATTAAATCTGGTACAGCAACTACAAGAGCAATAGCTGAAGAAAAAAATATTATAAAAGGGATAGACACCCAACCAAACCAAAAACCAATAGCAGAAAGTAATTTTGCATCACCTAAACCCATTCCTTCTTTGTTTCTAAGTTTTTTATAAACAAAAATTATTAACCAAATAATTGTATATCCAAAACATCCACCGATTAAAGAGTCAATAAAATTTGGAAATAAATCTACATCCAGGTTAGGATCAAAAGATTTTAAAAAACCTATAGCCATTAAAGGGTATGTTAACTCATTTGGAATTATAAAATGTTTTAGATCTATAAAAAAAATTA
>Ga0066378_10001222_pt1 | contig 9820 bp, 3 predicted proteins | sample Knorr_S23_td_DCM_FD_70947 | JGI IMG/M metagenome (GOLD analysis project Ga0066378, IMG submission 70947) | Marine microbial communities from Southern Atlantic Ocean transect - Knorr_S23_td_DCM_ad_71m_LV_A | ecosystem: Environmental > Aquatic > Marine > Oceanic | place: Southern Atlantic ocean...
GGAAACATTGAAAGGCAACTGGGTTTATGAGAATGGCCATTTAGCACTAAAAGACGTGACTAGTTTCGCAACCATTGCCACGAAGGAAAATCATCCTCCGGACTTCTCGCTTCAGTTGAAATATAAAGCATTAGCCTCTGGAACCTTTCGTTCCGTAGGATTTAGCTACGATTTTATCGACACAGGCACGTCACAGGACGTCTATACAAGCACAAACGACAATCGCCAGACTGTTCAGGCGTTCCATCGTGTAAACGGAAAGCAAACCTATCCCTCCGAAGGGATTGTATACACCGAACTAAGTGTAGGGGATATTGTCACACTAGATGTAACCGTAATGGGAACCTCCCTAACTGTCGATCTAGACGGACAACGCAAACTAGACTACGAACTACCAATCGATCGCCAAGATGGAAGGTTTTCACTGTGGGTACACAGCGGTGCAGCGGAATTTCATCACCTTACGTTGACTGCATTATTCGAGTCACAAGAAACCATCGAAAGGCGTATTGCAAGTGCAACAGAAGCGGTGGAATTGGCTAAAGTAGGCATTCTGGTTGCCCAGACCAATTTAGATTCCGTGCAAGCCCGCCTCAAAGCCGCGGTCTCAGAATTTCTCACACCTTCTGCTCAAACAGCGGACCTGAAACGAGCAGCGAATCAAGCAGAAAGCCGTCACAAACTCGAACAAGCCAGATATGATCTAATCCGTCTCGGCCAACAACCTCAAACTGACGAACAGAAAAAGGCAATTGAGGCCGCACAACTTCAACTGGAAAAAGCACAGAACACGCTGATTCATCCGACAACCGAATATACCGCCCTCGGCGAAACCCATGAACGCATAAGCACGGGACGCCGGGCTGCATTGGCTCACTGGATCACAAGTGAGACAAATCCTCGTACTGCCCGAGTCGCAGTCAATCATCTTTGGGGGAGACATTTCGGACAGCCCCTGGTAGCCACGACCGAGAATTTCGGTTTAAACGGCAAGACGCCAACCCATCCTGAACTCCTGGATTGGCTCGCCGCTGAACTGATACAGCAACAGTGGAAAATGAAGCCTATTCACAAGATGATCGTACTGTCCAATGTCTACCGAATGGAAACCCATTCAATTCGGTCTGCTAAAAACAAAGACCCTAATAACAAGTTCTTGTGGCGTATGAATTCTAAAAGGATGGAGGCGGAGGTCATCCGAGACAGCATTCTATATCTATCCGGTACACTCGACCTCACGCGTGGGGGCCCGGAACTACCAGAGGACGAAGGCCAAAAGGTAGCCCGTCGCAGCATGTATTTTCGCAATACGCCCAATGAGAAAATGGCGATGCTGGAAGTTTTTGATGTGGCGGATCCAAATTCGTGTTATCTCCGTAAAGAGAGCGTGGTTCCACATCAGGCTTTGGCGTTAATGAATAGTGACTTGGCACAATCCAATGCGCGGATTATCGCACGTCAACTGTCTGGCACTGACACCGAATTTATAACCAGCGCCTTTGAAACCGTGCTTTGTCGAAAGCCGTTATCTGAGGAACTCCGGCTTTGTCAGACGTTCTTAGATAATCACGCTAAGCTACTCAGCGACGATGTCTCACTCAAGTTTCCAGCCGCCTCGGAGCCTACCCAATCGCCCGCTGCTGATGTGACACTTAGAGCACGCGAAAACCTAATTCACGTTTTGCTACTGCACAACGATTTTGTGACAGTGAGGTAATTACCTTGATGAACCAGCAAGCCAAGTACTCTCAAAACACAAGACGGGAATTCATTTCCGACTTGGGCCACGGTTTTACAGGCATCGCGCTTGCCTCTTTACTGGGTACAGCAGCAGAAGCATCGGATGCAGTCAGATTGCCGCATGTCTCCCCCAAGGCGAAAAGTGTAATCTGGTTCTTCATGAATGGTGGGACGAGTCACCTTGAGTCCTTCGACCCTAAGCCAGCTCTCAATAAGTATGCAGGAAAGACCATAGACGAATCCCCTTACAAGAAACAGGTCTTGGACTCCCCCTTTTACCGAAAGAACGTCCGCGACTTTAGTGGCGTGCCTCGAGATCTCATGCCGAAACTCTATCCACTCCAAGTCGGATATAGAAAACGAGGCCAAAGCGGGATCGAAGTTAGTGATTGGTTTCCACACGTTGGAAGCTGCATTGATGACATTGCTGTTGTTCGCTCTATGTGGACAACAGATAACGACCACGCCGCACAGTTGCAATTCCATACGGGCAGACACATCTTCGATGGCTTCTATCCTTCCATCGGGTCCTGGGTTCACTATGGATTAGGTTCACTCAACGAAAACCTTCCCCAATTTGTTGTTATGGGCACGCCACCTGGTGATTGCTGTGGCGGAGTCGGCGCGCATGACGGTAGCTATCTGGGCCCAGAGCACTCAGGTGTCCGTATGACTATCAATCCAAACAATCCCCTCGTTTTCGGTAGTCCGGGCAATAAAGTTAGCCGTAAGGAACGCCGTGATCAACTAGACCTCTTACGAGGGCTCAATGAACTAACGGCTATCAAGTATCCCGACGATGCAAACCTCCGTGCTCGCATCAAATCCCACGAACTCGCCTTTCGAATGCAAATGTCTGTCCCCAACGTGGTGGATCTCAGTCAGGAGACACAGGCCACTCGTGACCTCTACGGCTTGGATGAAACCGCGACCGGTGGATTTGGCCAGCAAGCATTGGTTGCCCGTAGGCTCGTAGAGCAGGGCGTTCGCTTTGTGCAAATCTACGATAATGGATGGGACGCGCATAGCAAATTGAAAGATAGCCATAGTAAAACATGTAAACGAGTGGACAAACCGATAGCAGGATTACTGAAAGATCTTAAACAGCGCGGATTGCTCGATGAGACTTTGGTTGTTTGGGCCACGGAATTTGGACGCACTCCGGGAGCTGAGCGTTCAGATGGACGAGATCACCATCCTTATGGTTTTTCCGTTTGGCTCGCCGGAGGGGGAATTAAGGGTGGAATCGTACACGGAGCAACCGATGAGCTAGGATTCCATGCCGTGGAAAATCGTCATTATGTAACAGACGTACATGCCACCATCCTTCATCAATGTGGCTTGGATTCTCGCAAACTGGAGATTCCCGGCCAAAAACGATTGGATATTGACCACGGCAGTCCAATCAAAGACATTATCGCTTAGTCTTTAGGCTTCAATGGGTCGGCGATAAAGCAGACAAACTCTGTTAACTTTGAATCCTGTTTTCACATCCTCATGCTTTCTTTCAGATACGTTGTTATGCAGTTATTACGAAATAATCCACCGCTGTTTATCCTCTTGCCCCTATTCTTTACAGCCAGCTTAACTCCGGCTGCTCAGGCTCAAATCACTCCACCAAACGTCATCTTCTTTCTCGTCGATGATCAGGGGTACTACGATTTGGGATGTTACGGAGCAACAGAAGTCCAAACACCTCGTATCGACAAGATGGCTTCAGAAGGAATTCTATTCTCTGACTATTACGCTGCCGCTCCGATTTGTAGTGCCTCGAGAGCTGGCTTGTTGACAGGTTGCTATCCTCGACGAGTCGGAAATCACATTTGGGTACATCGTGCTGATTCTGACTACGGTATCCACGCCGATGAGTTGACTATGGCTGAGCTATTTAAACAGTCTGGCTATCAGACAGCTTGTATTGGCAAGTGGCATTTGGGGTTTCAGGAACCTTTTCTGCCACACAATCAGGGATTTGATCACTATTACGGATTGCTTCATAATCTGGACCCCGTGGAGGTTGTTTATTTCGAAGAACAGGGTGGCGTCCCTCTCCTTCGTAACGGCAAAGAAATTAAGCGGCCTGCCGATCCCGCGGAACTTACTCGCCTATATACAGATGAAGCCATCGACTTCATCGAAAAGAATAAGTCAAAACCGTTCTTTCTATATCTTCCCCATACCATGCTTCACGTACCGCTGGGAGTTAGTAAAGAATTTCAAGAAACGTCGAAGTGGGGAGAATATGGAGATGCTATTCAAGAGATGGACCATCATGTTGGCCGTATATTCGACTCTCTTAAGGAGCTTAAACTAGATCAGAATACGATTGTCGTTTACGCATCGGATAATGGCCGACGCCCCGGCCGAAACCCACAACAACCGATTCGAGGCAATAAACTTACTACATGGGAGGGAGGAATTCGAGTACCGGCGATTGCTTGGGCACCTGGACTCAAATTGCAATCGGGTGTTCGCCTAAGCACTCCTATTCGGGCCATGGATTGGTATCCAACCTTAGCAACACTTGCAGGCATCAAAATCCCAGACGGACCAGTCATCGACGGTCGTGACATCACTCCAGTTCTGCTTGGTGATAGTAAAGTAGTACCAGTCCCTGGATCAAAACTGTCTCTTAATGCCTCAGTACCGTTACGGCGGCGTTGGGACCCTGCTGGCGAGTGGGCTTCATTAATTACTCGACAAGAGTATAACGACGCCTTCTTCTACCACGGTAGTGAGGGGACATTGTCCGCTGTTCGATGGGAGAATTGGAAGCTATTTATAAATCCGAATCTTACACTCTATAACCTAGAAGAAGACCCCGGGGAAACGACACCTATTCGTAATGGTGCAATTATTCGGAAATTGCGTGGCATGGCCGTTCTGTTTCAGGAAGAGATGCGGCTTGATGCCCGGCAGGCTGGTTTGCAAACAACCGTTCCCGAAGCAGACGCATGGACTACTATCGCACCTGAAATTGAAAAAGCATTAATGGAGCATAAGGACGTGACGTATGCCTCCTACGGCGACCGGACGCTAGAAATGGATATCTATCGTCCTAGAGGCCAGTGGGGAACCTTGCCTGCCGTGGTTTGCATCCATGGCGGTGGCTGGGCAAAAGGGGATCGAACCAACCATGCCAAGCTCGCCAAGGCAATCGCTGCAAATGGATTCGTCACTGCGACAATTTCTTATCGTTTGAGCGGCGAGGCCGCATTCCCCGCGCAAATCAACGATTGCAAGGCAGCCGTTAGGTATTTACGGGCCAACGCAAAACAATATGGCTTAGACCCAGACAATATTGGTGCTATTGGTCTTTCCGCTGGTGGTCACCTGACAGCCTTATTGGCAACGAGCGCAGGCAGCGACGAGCTTGAGGGAGATGGGGGCAATCCAAAGGTCAGCAGCGCGATTCAGGCAGCAGTCCCTATGGGCGCTCAAACTGACTTTCTGTCTGCACGAGTTCGCGGCGTAGCAGCAATGGAAGAACGTGGTGCTATATGGAGACAATTTCTTGGGGGAACTCAACAGGAAGCACGGGAGACGTACCGACTAGCTTCCCCCATTGAACACCTAAGCAAATCCTCTCCGCCAGTTTGGTTTATATCTGGCGAAAAAGATGACCCAAGCACTCATGCAGAACGGTTCCGAAATAAGTTGACCTCCATCGACACCAAAACCGGGCTCACTATCATCAAAGGCGCCCCGCACGGTTTTTTAAATAGACAGGGTTGGTTCACCGAAGCAGTTGAAACCGCAACCGAGTTCTTTAAGAAGGAGCTTTCCAACCCCACACGATAGTCGCTTGACGTTCCTGGAAGTTATCCAGTCACTACGTCGTGCAAGACGTTCCCATGCACGTCGGTCAGTCTAAAATCACGGCCTGCATGCCGATAGGTTAGCTGTTCATGATTCAAACCTAATTGGTGCAGGATCGTGGCGTGTAGATCATGAGTATGAGCCGAGTTTTCCTGCGCCATGATTCCATATTCATCAGAGGTCCCATACGCCAAGCCCCCCTTAACACCTCCCCCAGCCATCCAGGATGTGAAGCAGAAATTATGGTGCTCTCGTCCAGGATGATTTGCTGTCGCGTTGAAGGGCGTCCGTCCAAATTCCGTTGTCCAAACCACAAGCGTTCTTTCAAGCAGACCCCGCTGTTTCAGGTCACTCAGGAGTCCGGCCATCGGCTTATCTACATTTTTCGCAAGACGCTGGTGATCGGCCATGTTCCCATGAGAATCCCAGTTACTATTCGATCCAACATCGATTAATTCGATAAACCGAACACCTCGTTCAACGAGTCGTCGCGCCATTAGGCACTGCCACCCAAATCCCGTTCGGTCGTTTGAATTCATGCCGTACATGGAAAACGTTGATTCTGCCTCCTGCGATACGTCAAACGCTTCCGGTGCTGCCGATTGCATTCCAAACGCCGTTTCAAACGATCTAATGCGTGCATCCACAACTGCATCATTCTCGCGTTCCGCCTGTCGGCTCGAATTGAATTTGCGTAAGAGTTCTAACTCGAGCGACTGCAGCTCTCTTGATGCCACGCGAGGTTGAACGTTGGCAATCGGTTCCGCTCCTGGTATGACGTGTGTGCCTTGATGGCATCCCGGCAGGAAATCACTCGCCCACGTTTGAGCACCTGCGTACGGTGCAGCCGGAGCTAACACCATGAATGACGGTAGATTCTGATTCACCGTTCCAAGACCATAGCTCACCCATGCTCCAATACTTGGACGAGCAAATTGAGCCGATCCAGTATGTGCGGCAAGCGTACCTTTGTCATGACCATCGCTATCACAGTGCATTCCATTTAAGACGCAGACGTCGTCGATGACTCCCGCAAGATTCGGGAATAGATCACTTACCCAAATACCATTTTCGCCATATTGCTTGAAGTCCCAGTGAGGCTTAATTAGGAATCTTTCATATTCACCCGTTTTATTCAACCAACGCGATGCCGTAATTGACTTGCCATGATCTTTGATAAGATCCGGTTTATAGTCAAACGTATCTATATGAGAGACTCCACCCGTCGCATAGATAAAAATAACACTGTCAGCTTTCGCATCAAAATGTGCTTGTTTGGCTGCTAACGGATCCTGTGCGCCCAGGGTGTCTGCACAAAGTCCTGTCAGGGCGGTCAGACCAAACCCACCAGATGCATGCTGAAGGAAATTCCGACGACTTTGTCTTTGATGATTCGTCAAATCCTACCTCACTCCACAAACAAGAAGTTATTACTAGTCATTAAAACCCGAGCGAACGCTGACCATGCTTGCAATTCACCGTCTGACTGTCCCGCAAGTGCAGTTCGATAAGATTGCATAAACGTCCTAGCTGAATCTAGGTCTTCCGCTGTCGGCTCAATCCCGTGCAGCATTGCTATGGCTAGCCGAATCCGAGCCTCCTGTTCACTGGCCCCTGCAAGAATCCGTTTTGCCACTCCGTGTGATTGCTCATGCACAAATTTGGAATTGAGCAAATACAATGCTTGGGTCGGCGTAACAGTCTGCTGACGTTTACCAATACTGACATTCGGATCTGCTGAATCGAACAGTTCCAAGTAGGGATGCCTGCGATTGCGCTGCTGCATCAGATAAATACTACGATGATTCGAATCATAGATTGCATGGAACGGATGGTGAATCGTATAGGACCATGTGTTAACATCAGGAAACGGATGTGGGCCAGAAGTGGATTGATCGAGATTCCCACTTACAAACAACATTGCGTCTCGCATCGATTCCGCATCAAGCGGACGCCTTGCATATCGCCACAAAAAGGTATTGTCTGGATCCTGTGCCAATCCGACATCCGAATCAGAACTGGCTAGCTGATAGACTTTCGAATTCATGATCAGGCGATGCATGGACTTAATTGACCAATCGTTCTCGATAAATTCAGCTGCCAGCCAATCGAGCAATTTGGGATGAGAGGGTTTGGCACCACGAAACCCGAAATCGCTCGGTGTCGTAACCAAACCTTTGCCGAAGTGCCAACGCCAAATTCGATTTACCATGACGCGGGCGGTTAATGGGTTAGTCGCATCTGTAATCCACTCTGCAAGTTCCTTACGGCCGCTACCTTGATAGTCCGGCGGCAACGTCTGGCCACCTAACACCTCAAGAAACCGTCGAGGCACTTCCGATCCAAGTTTCTCCGGCTCACCTCGCAGTTGAAGAAACGCGTTCATCGGCGTTCCTTCACTGACGCCATAAGCGACTTCGTATACCGGTTTACCAGCTAACGTTTTTTGCTCTGCTTTTACTTCAGATACCTCTGATGCTATCTCTTCAAGTCGCTGCTTATCATCGTCATTAAGTTCCGCTTCAACTAATTGGAAATCCAGAGGCTTTAGTGAAGAAGCGGTAAGAGCGACATTATCAATATCGCGTTCCATGACAACGGAGTCGCCCGGCGCAAAACCGTCACTGATGAAACAGTCAGCGATCCCATTCCATCCCGTAGCCACATTCTTTTTAGGAATCTCCGTTACATCGTTCTTGGTCCCCACATACCCCGAATAGGTACCACTGGCAGAATCGATGTTTAGTTGAAGGGAATACCAGGTACCGGCGTCGACCTTACGCAAAATATCCCAGTCATTACCATTCCTGATCGAAATAGTTTCTGGAGTAACACTTACTTCAATCGCTATGGATTGAATAACACCTTGGCCAAGATAGAGTCGGAATGCGCCGCCTAAATTGGTTTCTCGAGGCCTAAAGTCCACATTGAAAGAAATCATCTTTGCTGAAGCCGTCTTGAGGCCAGGCTCGAATACATATCGAATTCCGTCTGTCTTCAAGCCGGTCCCCACTCGCACACCCCGAGTCCCTTTAGCATGCACGTTGTGAAATGGACTTTGAGCGTCTTCACGAACTTCGATATTACCGGCACAAACCCATGGGGCCGCCAAGGGCTTTCCAAGCTGCTGGGATTCCATTCCAAGGTCTGAACCACCTGCACGCAAATTCGGGTCTAAAGCCCGGGCTTCATTCTTGAGTGCCAGAATTTGGTTCTCTAATTCAGCAAGCTGATGATCGCGATCTTGCTGCAAAAGTTTTACTTTTTCTTCAGGTAGTAAAGCTGGAAACTGTGACGGTCGTTTTTGTTCCTCGCCACCGGGAAACGCCCAAACTGTACTTTGCAATATCCCATAGAGGGCATAATAATCCTCGGCTGAAATAGGATCGTATTTATGATCGTGACAACGAGCACAGCCAATGGTCAACCCTAATAACGAACGACCAATTGAATCAATCACATCTGCAAAATCTAAATGTTGGTAGTCAGGTGATGGTTTGTAACCATAGCGTTTACCGATCGCAAGAAAGCCTGTTGCGGTCACTAGCGATGAATATTCACTCAGCGGAGCCTGTTTTGCAATAATATCTCCGGCGATCTGTTCACGGATAAACTCGTCATACGGTTTGTCCGCATTAAAGGCATCAATGACCCAGTCTCTGTACTTATACGCTTCACGAACAGGATAATCCGCTCCATCGCCGGCCGTATCGGCATAGCGAGCGACATCTAACCAGTGTCGTCCCCAACGTTCACCGTAGGACTGCGAATCTAACAAACGGTCAATTACGTTGGAAAACGCATCAGGCGATTCATCCGCGAGGAAATTGGCGATCGCCTGTGGCGTGGGAGGTAATCCAGTCAGATCAAACGTCGCTCGTCGAATTAGAGTCCTTTTGTCCGCTATGCCAACTGACTGCAACCCTTCGCCAAGCATACGGGCGCGAACAAATTGGTCTATCGGCGTTTGGCTCCAAGTAATAACGGGTTCGGACGATGGAGGCTCTTCCTGCACGACAGGTTGAAAAGACCAGAACTCCGGAGCCTGCTCGAGCGTCAACTTATCGATATCGGTTGATGCTACTTCGTCCGTCGATAGAGCCCCCATTCTAACCCACTTCTCGACTGCAGCGATTTCATGAGGAGCCAACTTCTTTTCGCCCGGAGGCATCGCTAAGTCCGCGTCCGTCTTACGAATAGCTTTAACTATCAAACTCGCTTCCGGATTTCCCGGCACAATAGAGGGACCACTAATGCCGCC
>Ga0066378_10001223_pt1 | contig 9809 bp, 5 predicted proteins | sample Knorr_S23_td_DCM_FD_70947 | JGI IMG/M metagenome (GOLD analysis project Ga0066378, IMG submission 70947) | Marine microbial communities from Southern Atlantic Ocean transect - Knorr_S23_td_DCM_ad_71m_LV_A | ecosystem: Environmental > Aquatic > Marine > Oceanic | place: Southern Atlantic ocean...
GTGATTTTCGTCGAGTGAAAAGAGAGCACCACGGTTTTGGATCGCAAACCCAACTTCAGGTGGCGTCACTTTGGAACCAAAGCCGTGATAGATGCTTTGAATGAAGGAACAACAATTCCGATTCTTATCAACGACCGTTAAGTAAACGGTGTCACCTTGCTGTAATTTGGGATCACCGGCAGTCGTGTTTTGGTTGGCCTGTTGCATATCGATGAGCTGCCCGCGTTGCTTGGCATACTCTTTGGATATCAGGCTTGCTACGGGGACATCAACGACGTCGGTATCGGCATAGTATTTCGCTCGATCTTCAAACGCTAATTTTTTGGCTTCGCTAAACAAGTGCAGCCAATCAGCCGAACCCGGTCCCATAGTTCTAACATCATAAGCCTCGATGAGATTGAGCATCTGTAATGCGGCAATCCCCTGACCGCTGGGTGGGAGCTCCCATACGTCGAATCCTCGATAATTCGTCGAAACCGGGTCGACCCAAGTCGCCTGGTGGTCTTCAAAATCCTGCAGGCTGAACAGCCCACCAATCTCTTCACTGTAGGCAACGATTTCTTTTGCGATCCGACCTCGGTAAAAAGCGTCAGCACCTTGTTCGGCAATCAGCTGATAACTTGCAGCCAATTGAGGTAATCGGAATATCTCACCTGTTGAAGGAGGACGGTGGTCGTCAATTAAATATGTTTTTGCCGAGCCAGGGTATTGGGCGAGTGACGGAGCGGAGACTTTCCAGTAATGAGCAATGACTTCAGAAACGGGGAACCCTTCCCGGGCAGTGAGAATTGACGGTGCTAAGAGCTCTTTGAGAGCCATCGATCCAAAACGATCGTTAAGGGCCTGCCAGCCACTGACACATCCAGGAACTGACCAGGCCAGAGGTCCAAACAGTGGAATTTGTTTATGTCCATGCTCAGCAAAATACTCCCGAGTGGCCTTATGGGGACTTCTCCCACTGGCGTTCAGGCCAAAGAGTTTCTTTTGTTTGTTGTCCCAATAGATACAGAATAAGTCACCGCCAATTCCATTGCTCATTGGTTCCACAACTCCCAGCATCGCATTGACGGCAATTGCAGCATCGACCGCGTTACCTCCAGATTTCAAAACGTCCAATCCTGCCTGAGCGGCCAAAGGATGGCTTGTGGCCACCATGCCATTTTTTGCGATGACAACACTGCGACTTTGATTGGAGGGGGATACGGGGCGGTCGTAGCCTGCCTGACGAGTGGTATCTTGAGCTTGAGCGTCTAATACTGGTTCGGTCATAAATGTGATGATTGCGAGTAGAAGGTGAGCAATTGGAAGCCGTGATCGAAAGAGCATGGGGAATATGCTTACTGAAAATTGCATGGGTTGTTTGTTGGGGTTCGAGTAAGATAAAGCGGAACCACTTCATCGTTCGATGTCTTTAGATTACCAAACTAAAAAGCTCTCTTCATGAACATTGTGATCAAAAGCCTCTCGGTTTCCGCTGTTACTTTCATTTGCCTTCAAGTCGGCTTGCCCGCGTTGACCGCTGCGTCGAAACGCGTCGTTGCTTCTACCCAAGCGGTTTCTAAAGCTCTGCCCTTGATAATGAAAAGTGCCGAAGATTATGTGGAGCAAAAATCTTGTTTTACTTGTCATCACCAGTCCTTACCGGTTACCGCCGTAGTTCGGGCGAAGAGTATTGGGTTCGAAGTAGATAGAAAGTGGTTGGAAACCCAACGCAAGTTCACAGCGGACTTCTTTTTGTCTCGGAGAAAAGAGCTGAGTAAAGGGAAGGGCGTTCCGGGAGGAGCGTTTACTGCGGGATATGCACTTGCGCAGTTTATCAGTACCTCTCACGCCACGGCAGTTGAGGATGTGAATCAAGTACCACGATTGCCAGGGACGGACGAGTTATTGGAGTATTTACTTCAAATCTATAATCCAGAACGGCCGTGGAAAATAAATACCATTCGGCCACCCTTGGAGTCGAGTGACTTTACAGCGACTGGATTGGCCGTTGCCGCATTAGGGACGTATGAGCCCGAGCAATTGATGCAACGCATGAAAGAAATACGGCATTGGTATGGCCAGACACAAGCAAAGACGACCGAAGATCGAGCATTCCAAGCGATGGGGTGGTATTGGTTGATTCATTCGGAATATGCTTTTCATGCAAAACGATCATTGCCTACGGAGGTAAGAAATCGTCCGGGGGAAGTTCAGATGCCTGATACACAAGCGGACGCTGAGCGTATGATGGAATTCATAGCAGGATTACGTGATCGGCAGCGCGAAGATGGAGGTTGGGGACAAACCGACCAGATGGAGAGTGACGCTTATGCAACCGGCCTCGTATTGACCTCATTATTGATGGTTAAACCCTCTCTTTACCGGGAAAAATGGGTCGTAAAAGGGGTTCAGTACCTGATTAAGAATCAGGAATCCGACGGATCCTGGCTGGTAAATACTCGTAGTAAACCCATTCAGGAATACTTCGAATCTGGATTTCCACATGGCGAGGACCAATTTATCTCGATTGCCGCTTCCTGCTGGAGTGTCATCGCATTAAGTCAATTCGTGGAATCCCACGAGTTTGAGGATAACTAAGCTGATTTCGGGCCGTTTTCTAGCGGATATTCATATATTAGAAGTGCTTATACCCACTTGCATATCCCCTTGTTAGTGGTAGATTTAATGGATTAAAGACGCTCCGTAATAGTTTACGGGCTGAGTATTGGTCCCTCCTTACGGGATTGTCCCTGACAAGGCTTCATTAGTTAGCGGTTGCAGGGCAGTTTGGTTTGGAACAGTCGCTCGATGGCTGCTCAACGGTTGGGCAGGGTATCGGCAAAGAAAGTAGTAACACCTATGACAATTACAAGAGAACGCAAGCAGGAACTAATCGGCGAGTATAAGAATTCGGACGGCGATACCGGTTCACCGGAAGTTCAAATTGCAATCTTGACTACACGCATCAATAACCTGACTGAGCACATGCGGTCGCATAAGAAAGATTACGCATGTCGTCGTGGGCTTCTGGCACTTGTTAGCCGCCGTCGCCGGTTGTTGGACTACTTAAGAAAGATCGATCCTCAGCGATACCTCGATATCATCGGTAAGTTAGGCATTCGAAAGTAACACTTCGAAGGCCTTCAGGCCGCTTCAGATTGTCCCTGGTTTTTACCAGGGACAATCTTATATAGGGAGCGAATATCTCCCCGAATCACGTTGTTAACGCTTTGGTTCTTGTTGGTATGTGGCTTTTTACCTACAGCAATCAGACCAGCAGCTGCCGAGTCGTTGGTGACGCAAGAGTATTTTTGGAAAGAAGTAAGTAAGAATTTTGCCTCATGACTGAGGTAGGTAGGAATTTGTAGGTTAGAGAAAGAATTGTACGAATGGAAAAGGTACGAGTAGAAAGAGAAATTGGAGGCCAGACGTTTTCGTTAGAAACTGGCTTCATTGCTAAGCAAGCCGGAGCATGTGTTCTGGCTCAATTCGGTGATACCGTTGTACTCAATGCAGTTACTTCGGGATCCCCACGGGAAGGAATTGACTTCTTCCCTTTGATGTGTGATTACCGTGAGCGATTTGCTGCTGCCGGGAAATTCCCAGGTGGATTTTTGAAGCGTGAAGGTCGTCCATCGACAAAGGATACATTAACGTCTCGATTAACCGACCGGCCAATTCGTCCGTTGTTCCCTAAGGGATTTAAGGATGAAGTTATGTGTCAGTCGACAGTGGTTGCCAGTGACGGTTTAAATGATGGCGACGTCATTGCCATGAATGGTATTGCCGCAGCACTTCACATCTCTCCATTGCCGTTTGACGGGCCGATTGCCTCGGTTCGCGTGGGACGTATTGATGGTCAGTTAGTGACATTCCCAACCGTGGAAGACCTGGAAGAGAGCGATCTGGATATGATCGTTTCCGGTAGTCTGGAAGAAATCCTGATGATTGAAGGATTTGCCCGTGAAATGCCGGAAGACGAAATGGTGGAAGCCATTCTCTATGCTCACGAAGGAATTAAAGCGGTCTGTGAATTACAGAACGAGTTGCATGCGAAATGTAATGTCGTGAAGCAGGATTTTGTTGAACCGGAAGATGATGGTTTGGCAGATATTCTGATCGGTAAATACACAGATGAATTCAAGGCAGCTCAGCTTACAGAAGGAAAGCAAAACCGAGCGGATGCAGTGAATGTAGTCAAAGCCAAGATCAAGGAAGAGATGATTCCTGATCCTGAAGCTGAAGACGCGATCTGCTCGAAAGCTCTGGGAGCAGCACTTTACAAGCTGGAAAGCAATGTTATTCGTCAGCTAATCATCGAAGGGACTCGTCCTGACGGTCGTTCGCATGATGAGCTGCGAAATATTGAATGCTATGTGGATGTGCTTCCACGTGTTCATGGTTCAGCAGTGTTCCAACGTGGTGAAACACAGGCTTTAGTCACCGTGACACTGGGGACGAGCAAAGACGAACAGCGAGTAGATGGTATTACCGATAACTACTCCAAGAAATTCATGCTGGATTACAACTTCCCTGGTTACAGTGTTGGTGAAGCTAAGCCAAACCGAGGACCAGGACGTCGTGAAATCGGTCATGGAATGTTGGCTGAACGTAGTGTGAAAGCTGTTCTGCCTGATCCAGAGGATTTCCCTTACACTATTCGAGTGATCTCAGATATCACCGAATCGAACGGGTCATCGTCTCAGGCTTCTGTCTGTGGAGCGACACTCGGTCTCATGGCCGCTGGTGTACCAATCAAGAATCCTGTTGCAGGAATCTCGATCGGTTTGGTTCAGGAAGGCGATCAAAATATTCTCTTGACTGACATTCAAGGTGCAGAAGATCACTTTGGTGACATGGACTTTAAAGTTGCTGGAACGCAAAAGGGTATCACTGGTATTCAGTTGGACTTGAAAATCAATGGTATTAGCGAACAGGTTATTCGTGATTCACTGGTTCAAGCGAAAGATGCTCGTATCCAGATCATGCGTGAGATGATTCGCACCATCGAACGTCCTCGTGCGGAGACTTCCGAGCACGCACCTCGATTGATTCGAGTCAATATTGCATCCGATAAGATCGGTGCTCTGATCGGCCCTGGCGGAAAGAACATTCGCCACATTCAGGAATCTACCGGAACCGTTGTTGAGGTAGATGATGATGGTGTAGTTACGATCGCTTCAACGAATGCCGAATGGGCGGAAGAAGCTCGATCGCTTGTCGAGGCCTATACAGCCACCGTTCAGGTTGGCAAGATCTACGAAGGCTCGATTAGTAGCATCAAAGACTTTGGTATCTTTGTTGAAATCCTACCTGGTCGCGATGGATTGTGTCATATCAGTGAATTGTCAGAACATTACATTTCCGATATTTCGAAGGCTGTCAACGAAGGTGACGTCGTCAAGGTGAAATGTATTGGAGTGGACGATCACGACCGAGTTAAACTTAGCCGTAAAGCGGCATTGGAGGAACTTGGTGAAGAGGATGATTGGGAACCACAGGAACGATCTGAAAACGATGGTGAGCGACGTGAGCGTCGTCCACGACGTGATGGCGATCGTCGCGGTGGTGGCGGACGTCGCCGCCGACGTGACTAGAGGCTTTCCTGGTTACTCTGGGGTTCCTGCCTTCAGTACGTAAGTACTTAGACACGGGCCGAGAGACTCGGAGCACCTGCTCCACATCCCAATGGTTAGACCTACAGCCGGTCGTCCTAAGCTCTTCGAGCGGTCAGGTCGATCGGCTGTTTTTATTCAGCACACGACTCAAGACCGATAGCAAAAAGACTCTTCCAATTGTTGGTTGCAGGCTAAAATAAAGGTTTGAGCGGTTTAAGTGCGGGGCGTATCTGAGCCGGGTGCGAGCGTGCTAATAACACAGACATTGCATGATGAGTTTTTTATGGTGGATCGCGAAGTAGAACGTTGGCAGCAACGAGCTCAATTGCTTGAAAAGCAATATTCTGAGCTTGCGCAAATTGCTGGTTCGCTTGCCCATGAAATCAAAAATCCACTGTCTGTGATCCGAATGAATATGGAGTTGGTGGAGGAAGATCTCGAGGAGAGTGAAACTCCCCGAGAGCGTCGCGTCTGGACAAAACTGCAAACGGTTCACGCGCAGTGTCAGAGGCTTGAAAAATTACTCAATGACTTTATGAAATTCGCCCGTTTAAGGGAGCTCGATCTGGAGATTGGCTCGCTCAATAAACAGGTCGCGATGGTGCTGGATATGTATGAAGCTCAGGCACAATCGCAGGGAGTGCAAATCAATCGTTATCTGGATCCCGAGTTGCCTGCGATGCAATTGGAACCGGAGACGCTACAAGCCGCTATGGTCAACCTGGTGAAAAATGCCATGGAATCGATGGAAGAAGGTGGTGAATTAACCGTCATTACCCGAGTCACTCCGGTTGGAATTGCGATGGACTTAATTGATACCGGTTGTGGTATGAGTGAAAACACTGCACTGAATATGTTCAGTGCTTTCTACACTACAAAGCCGGCCGGATCAGGCTTAGGGTTGCCAATGGCAAGGAAGGTGGTTCAGGCTCATGGTGGTCGAATCGATGTGCAAAGTCAGGAATCGCAGGGTACTAAATTTACGTTGGAATTCCCTACGCCGGCACGTCTGGATTCGTCGGAGAACAAATGACAGGATTGGAAGCAGAGGGATTTAAATTGACTGAATCAACAGACATACCTGGCTTGAGTGCCGGTGAGGTTCGCGTTCTGGTGGTGGATAATGATCCACCTCTGGCGACTGCGATGGTGGAAAGTCTGGAGTCGGTTGGCTATGACATCAGTATGGCAACGTCCGGGCCGGAAGGCCTAAAAATGATTCAGCAGAATCAGTATGATATCGTCATCACCGATTTGATGATGAACGACGTGGATGGCATGGGGATTTTAGAGAACACTGTCCAACTGTTACCCAATGCTGAAGTGATTATGGTGACCGGGCATGCCACTGTTCCACGGGCAGTCGAAGCCATGCAGCTTGGTGCCTATAACTTTCTAGAAAAACCAATTACTCCAAAGCGATTACGAGCAATTACAGCTCGGGCTGTCGAATCGGTGGCGTTACGAAGATGTAATGAGGAATTGCAGCAACGTCTCGATGAGAAGTTCGGATTCGACGGGATTATCTACGCCAGCGATAAAATGAAATCGGTGATCGACCGTCTTAAACGGATTGCACCAACCGATGCCACCGTCCTGATTACAGGCGAAAGTGGTACAGGGAAGGAATTGATTGCGCAGGCAATTCACCAAAACTCTCCGCGAAAAGGTAAGCGACTTGTCCCACTGAATTGTGCCGCCGTTGCTGAAAACTTAGTGGAAAGCGAGTTGTTTGGGCACGTCAAAGGAGCATTCACAGATGCTCATTCGGATCGCGTCGGAGCATTCGAATACGCAGATGGTGGGACTATCTTTCTAGATGAGATTGGCGACATGCCACTGGCCACTCAGACTAAGCTACTTCGAGTTCTGGAAGAGAGCCGGATAACGCGTGTTGGCGATAACGACCCTATGGACGTTAATGTTCGGGTTGTATCGGCCACGAATCTCGTGCTTGAAGAAGCGGTGGAAAACAATGAATTCAGGAACGACCTTTATTACCGTTTGAAAGTGGTGACCATTGAATTGCCGGCGTTGCGGCAGCGACGCGATGATATTGTTCCACTGGTGGATCACTTTCGAAAACAATGTAACCAACGACACAATAAAAACGTAACCGCGGTATCACCGGCTGTGACTCGCAGGTTCTTCGCTTATGACTGGCCAGGTAATATTCGGCAGTTGAGGAACATCGTGGAAAGTATGGTTGTCTTAGATATGGACGGAGTTCTGGATGTGGATGACCTTCCTCCGGATTTCGAAGTCGGTAATGATGAATTGCCGACCAATTCACTCGGGCCAGTCGATTTGGTCGGACAGCCAATGGCTCAGATAGAAAAATGGGCTTATCAACAAACCTTGGCACTTACTAATGGAAATCGGGAGGAAGCAGCCGGTATACTGGGAGTAGGTGCTCGTACGGTTTACCGAAAACTCAAGGAATACGAACTGTAATTTAGTATTACAAATACTAACCCAATGGATGGGAATTAGCATGGCACGGATTGCACAACTTTCGACAAGTATTATCAATAAGATCGCCGCCGGTGAAGTCATCGAGCGTCCGGCGAGTGTCGTAAAAGAGCTTGTTGAAAACTCAGTAGACGCTGGCGCAACTCGAATTGATGTTACGGTCGAGGATGGTGGCAGCGCGCTTATTCGTATTGTGGATAACGGATCGGGGATTGATCCGGATCAAATCGAGTTAGCCGTCGATAGTCATGCCACCAGTAAAATAACGACTGCGGATGATTTGTTTTCCGTTGCTTCCATGGGGTTTCGGGGCGAGGCTTTGGCATCTATTTCTGAAGTCAGCAATATGATCATCCGCAGTCGCACGCCAGATCATGATTCGGGGATGTTGTTCGAAATTCATGGAGGAAAGAGGCAGGCCCCGGAGCCGACTGGTTGTCCTGTTGGTACGATGATCGAAGTTCGCAATCTCTTCTTTAACACACCGGTACGCAGGAAATATCTTAAAACGGCCCAGACAGAGATGGGGCACATCACCGAAGCCTTTACTCGGATTGCATTGGTTCACCCTCACATCCACTTCAGCCTCAAACACAATGATCGTATGAAGCACGATCTTCCCGCTGTGGACCATTGGAAAGATCGTATCGCACATTTTTATGGACGTGATTTAGCCGAAGGACTGATTTGGGTGGAAAGTCAGGATGACGAAGTATCCGTATCCGGATATGTAGCCGACCCTTCTTTCTTTCGCTCGAACACCAGAATGCAATATCTGTTTCTGAACAATCGGCACATACGAGACCGTAGTTTGCAGCATGCGTTGGGCGAAGCCTATCGCGGCCTGCTGCTTCACGGCCGTTACCCGATCGTCTTTCTGCGAATGGATATGCCACCGGAAATGGTGGATGTCAATGTACACCCCACCAAATTAGAAGTCCGGTTTCAGGACGGGCGTCGGCTATATAGTCAGCTATTGAGTACGATCCGCAACAAGTTCCTGACGACCGATCTCACTGCTCGTGTACGAGAAAAGCAAGCCGCAGACACCTCTTCTTCGGTGGCTACGGCTCCTGAACAAACCCAACGAATGGATTTCCAATTTGGTACGTCTCAGGTAAATCCCGCATTCATTGGACAACGAGAAGGCCAAACGCCAGGTTATACGGGGAGCAGTGCTTTACCGGAGAGTTTTCAGCGTGCATTAGACCCGTCCAGTTTGGAGGATGCCAGCGGGTTGACGCCCAAAGTTGGATTCGACAAGCCGGTCGAAGAAGTAGCCCCGTGGGATGCCGACGGTATCGATGTCCGGACAGCGGGGCATACCAGATTGGGAATACAAATCCATAATCGCTATCTGGTTACCGAGGACGAACGAGGGATGGTTGTGATTGACCAGCATGCTTTGCACGAAAGAATTCTCTACGAACAATTTCGTGCGAAAGCAATGGAAGGTTCTCTGGAGACACAGCGGTTGTTGGTACCCGAGCCTGTAACGTTGACACCGGCGGAGGCTGCTGTAATCCTCGACAATCAAGAAGAGTTGAAGAAACTGGCAATTGAAGTCGAGCCTTTTGGTGGAGATACCGTATTAGTTTCGAGTTACCCAGCCATGTTGCGGCGATTAAAGATTGAAGAAATGATACGGCAGTTAGTCGATGTTTTGCTTTCTGGTAAGCAGTCGCCTGATAAACGGGATGTACTGGAGGATCTGCTGGCCAAGATGTCTTGTAAAGC
>Ga0066378_10001224_pt1 | contig 9807 bp, 8 predicted proteins | sample Knorr_S23_td_DCM_FD_70947 | JGI IMG/M metagenome (GOLD analysis project Ga0066378, IMG submission 70947) | Marine microbial communities from Southern Atlantic Ocean transect - Knorr_S23_td_DCM_ad_71m_LV_A | ecosystem: Environmental > Aquatic > Marine > Oceanic | place: Southern Atlantic ocean...
TTCCAGATAGAGATTTTACACCTTGAATCTTCAAATAGTTTGAGCCAATACCTCTGATATCAGCACCCATAGAATTTAACATTTTACATAATTGCTGTAAGTAAGGTTCACACGCAGCATTATAGATAGTTGTTTCTCCAGAAGCTAGTGAAGCAGCCATAACTATATTGGCAGTACCAGTAACTGATGCCTCATCTAATAAAATTTTTGTGCCCCTTAGTTTATTTGCAGAAATTTTAAAAACTGAATTATTATCTTCTACTGAGAAATTAGCACCTAATTCTTGTAGACCAATAAAGTGAGTGTCAACTCTTCTTCTTCCTATTTTGTCACCACCGGGCTTTGCTATGTAGGCAGATCCGAATCTGGCAACCATTGGACCCATTAACATAATAGATCCTCTAATTTTTGATGACTTATCAAAAAATTCCTTTGTCTTTGTATATGTCAAATCAATATTATTTGATTTAAACTTATACGTTGTGTCATTAATTTTTTTCACATCTACACCAATTCCGTCTAATAAATTGATTAAGAGGTTTACATCTTTTATGTCGGGGATATTTTCTACTATTATTTCATCTTCAGTTAGTAGAACAGCACACAAAATTTGGAGAGCTTCGTTTTTTGCACCTTGAGGTGTTACCTCTCCTTTTAAGCTTTTTCCTCCAATAATTTTGAATGAATTCATTGCATCCTTCTTTTTCTAAAGGGTCTATTAGGTTTGTGATGATGCTTTTTAGAGTGATAACTTTTCGATCCTCTTTCTCTGGTTACTTTATGAAATAAATTTAACTCTTTGACTTTTTCTACATCTATTGTCAATTTATTATTTGAAAGTTCTTTTATATTTTCAACAATAACATTATTATCAATAGATTCTTTGTTCCACATTCCGAAGAATGACTTCATTATCTTTCCAATATGAATTACCGCAGCCTCCTTGTCTTCTTCATTCTTAAGTTTACAAGCTTCTTCGATTAAGAGCTCAATCTTTTTGCCGTAATGTCTATATCTAATTTTATTTTTTGGATAATCTAATCTTTTTGAGACATCATCTTTTGATTTTTTTTCAGGTATTGGATAGGGACTATCTATATCAAGAGAATAATCAGACATGATAAATAAATCATCCCATAATTTTGCTTCAACTTCACTTTGATCACTAAAACTTGGATGGGTTACTTTCATCATATCAACTAAAGTTTTTGATAATTCATTTCTTTTTTCTTTTTCTTTGATTCCCTTAATATGATCAACTAGTTTATGAAAGTTTCTCCCGTACTCTCTTAGTATTAAATTGCTTCTTGTAGTATTATATTCCATTATATTTTTTTTCAAAACTAATTAATTTTTTCATCAATTAAGTATTAGATTGACTTAGTTATTTTTCGGATGGAATATTTACAAGATTTAAATAAAAATCAAAGGGAGGCTGTAATTCATGAAAATGGTCCATGCCTTGTTATAGCCGGTGCTGGATCTGGAAAGACTCGAGTTTTGACTTACAGAATTGCTCATTTGATTAATAGCGATGTTGATCCTTTCTCGATTCTTGCTTTAACTTTTACAAATAAGGCAGCAAAGGAGATGAAAGATAGGATTGAGAAAATTGTTGGGACAGAAGCTCGAAGTTTATGGATGGGAACTTTCCATTCAATCTTTGCTAGAATTTTAAGATCAGAGGGCTATAAGTTAGGTTACCCACCAAACTTTGTCATTTACGATACGCAAGATTCTAAATCTCTTATCAAGTCAATTGTTAAAGAGTTAAATCTTGACCCAAAAATTTACAAAGAAAACTTTGTATATAACAGAATATCTAATGCAAAGAATAGATTAATATCTTATATTGATTATGCTAATAATCCAATACTTCAGGAGGAAGATGCATCTGCATTAAGACCAAGAATTTCGGAAATTTATAAAATTTATGTTAATAGGTGTTTCAAGTCTCATGCTATGGATTTTGATGATTTATTATTTAATACCAACATACTCTTTAGTGAGCATATTGATGTATTAAATAAGTATCAACAACTTTTCCAGCATGTCTTAATTGATGAGTTCCAGGATACTAATTACTGTCAATACTTGATTACAAAAAAATTAGCAGCAGTTCATAGAAATATATTTGTAGTTGGAGATGATGCTCAATCAATATATGCATTTAGAGGTGCTGAAATCAGAAATATATTAAAATTTGAAGATGATTTTGATGAGTTAAAGACTGTTAAGCTTGAACAGAATTATCGATCAACTAAAACTATTGTAAAAGCAGCAAATTCTGTAATTGATAAAAATAAATCCAAGATAAGTAAAGAAGTATGGACCGATAACGAAGAGGGAGAACTTATCTCACTTAAACAATCTTTTTCAGATAATGATGAAGGTAAAATGGTTTCAAACCTAATATTTGAAGAGAAAAATAAAAATCAATTAACTAACTCAAATTTTGCAGTATTATATAGAACAAACAGTCAATCAAGATCAATTGAGGAGTCTTTAAGAAGAATAGGGTTAAAATATAAGGTATATGGTGGTTTATCATTTTATCAGAGAAAAGAAGTTAAAGACTTACTAGCGTATCTTAGGTTTTCCATAAATCAAAATGATGAACAGTCATTTAGGAGAATAATTAATTATCCAAGGAGAGGTATAGGACAAACTTCTGTTGATAAAATAATTACATCCTCCAATAAGGAGCAAAAAAGCTTATGGGATATTATTTCTAACCCAAATAAATATTTAGATAGTAGAATTTCAAACCTCATAACTCCTTTTGTTGATTTAATAATTTCTTTTAAAAATTTTTCTAAAAATAATGATGCATATTCCTCAGCATCACACATAGCATCTAACTCAGGTTTACTAAAAGAACTCTGGGATGATAGAAGTATAGAGGGAATAAGTCGCTATGAGAATGTGCAAGAATTATTAAACTCCATTAAAGAGTATATTGATAATGAAGAAAATAAAGAAAAGGGATTAGATAATTTCTTGCAAGAAATATCCCTAATGACGGATCAAGATCAAGAAGACAAAAATGATGAAGAATTCATTTCCCTTATGACCATCCATATGGCTAAAGGACTTGAATTCCAGGTAGTATTTATTGTAGGTGTAGAGGAAGACTTATTTCCTTCTCAAATGATGATTTCTTCTAGAGAAGACCTCGAAGAGGAAAGGAGATTATTTTATGTTGCTATAACAAGAGCTATGAAAAAACTTTATATAACCTATTCAAAGACAAGGTATAGATATGGTCTTTTGAAAGACTGTGAAAAAAGCAGATTTGTCAAGGAAATATCTCCTATATACATTGATGGCGAAGTCAGAAATACAAATAAATCATTTGTAAGAAATGTGATAAAAGAAAGGTCCAAGAATTTGTCACCTTTGAAGAAGGTTTCTAGTAAAGGTATTTCATTCAAGTCTAGTTCAGTGAGTGATTTAGAGATAGGATTAAAAGTAAGGCATCCAAATTTTGGTATTGGTGAAATTCTAGAACTTGATATGAAAAACAATCAAAATAAAGCAATTGTTAAATTTAAAAGTGTGGGAGAAAAGACTTTACTTCTAAATTTTGCTAAATTGAAAATAATAAAATGAATGTTTTAGGAATAGATATAGGAGGCTCAGGCGTCAAGGGAGCAATTGTTGACATTAAATCAGGTGAATTATTATCTGAAAAAATCAGATTTCCAACTCCAAATAAGCCAACCCCAAAAAAAATTTTTGATGGTATTAAATCAAATATTTTAGACGAACTAAAATGGGATGGGAATGTTGGATGTGGATTCCCAGGTGTTGTTAAAAAAAATAAAATTTACTCTGCAGCTAACATTGAGAAGAAATGGATTGGACTAAATTTGAAAAAAAAATTTCATAAGAAATTTAATCTTAGATGTAAGGCAATTAACGACGCTGATGCTGCAGGATTATCTGAAATAGCTTTAAATCCTAATGTATTAAAAAGAGGAACAGTTCTTGTAATAACGGTTGGTACAGGACTTGGGACATCTATGTTTATAGACGGTAAACTTATTCCAAACTTTGAACTTGGTCATCTGAAGATGTATGGTGACTGCGCTGAGAAGTATGCCTCAAACCTTGCCAGAAAAAAATTGAATTTATCTTGGAAAGAGTGGTCAGATCGTTTTAATGAATATATAGAGTATGTTGAGTTTTTATTTTCTCCTAACCAAATTGTATTTGGAGGTGGAATAAGTAAATATTTTAACGAATTTGAATCAAGCTTAAAATCTAAATGTGAAATTATTCCTGCTAAAAACAGAAATAATGCCGGTATAATAGGTGCAGCTACTTGTTTTAAATAGTTTGATTTTTATATCCTAAGTCATCAATTAAGACATCTTCTTGACAAGAATTAGCTAAAAAATCACACCTTTCATTCTCAGTGTTACCGTCATGGCCTTTAACCCAAATCAATTTAACATCATATTTTTTATATAACGGGATAAACATTTTCCACAAGTCTACATTCTGTTTATTCTTGAAATTCTTTTTTTGCCAATTCCAGATCCATCCTTTCTCGACTGACTCAACAACATATTTAGAATCTGAATAGATTTTAATCTTGTGTTTATTAGTTTTAACTTCTTCTAAAGCCCTTATCACAGCAAGCAGTTCCATTCTGTTATTGGTAGTTAATTTATAACCTTGAAATAATTCCTTTCTTTTGTCTTTATAAATCATCACTATACCGTACCCTCCTGGTCCAGGATTGCCTCTACTTGATCCATCTGTATAAATTTCAATCATTTTTGAGATAAGAAATAATCAATCGCAAATTCATATCCTTTTAGACCAAGCCCAGAGATTATTCCCTTACAAACATCACTCAAAAAACTTTTTTTTCTAAAGTCCTCCCGATTAAGAATATTTGAGATGTGAACCTCAATAGCTGGCGAGCTAACAGATGCAATAGCATCTCTTAGTGCAACTGAGGTATGTGTAAATCCACCTGCGTTAATTATGATTCCTTCATAGGAAAATCCAACTTCCTGTATTTTTTCAATTAATTCACCTTCATGATTTGACTGAAAAAATTCCAATTCAACATCTTTAAATTTACTTTTGAGTGTACTAAGGTATTCTTCAAAAGAGGTCTCACCATATATTTCTTTTTCTCGAATACCAAGTAGATTTAAATTTGGACCGTTGATTATAATTAATTTCATGATTGTATAAATTTAATCTAAAAAAAGGATTTTATGTGGGACTACGAGGTAAATGAATTTAAAAACTATCTGAAGTTAGAAAGGTCTCTCTCCAATAATTCTATTGACGCCTACCTTCTTGATATAAGAAAGCTTACTTCTTTTATATCAGAAAATTACAGCACAAGTCTTTCCATTGAAAATATTAATGTATCAATAATTGAATCTTTTATAAAATATTTATTTAAAAGTGAAAGCTCAACATATTCACAAGCAAGAATAGTATCTGGGCTCAAATCTTTTTTTAATTATTTGTTATTAGAAGAAAAGATTGATATTAATCCTATGGAGCTAATTGATGCACCTAAACTTGTAAGAAAGTTACCTGAAACATTAAGTATTCAAGAGATTGAAATTATAATTAATGCTGTAGACTTAGATTCAAAAGAAGGAATGAGAAATAAGGCTATATTAGAAACTCTATATAGCTGTGGATTAAGAGTATCAGAGCTTGTAAACCTTAAAGTTCAAAATTTATTTTTGGATATAGGTTTTATTAAAGTATTGGGAAAGGGTATGAAGGAGAGACTGGTTCCAATTGGCACAAAAGCAGCTGAATGTATAAGTATATACATGAAGGAGTACAGAACAAATTTAAATATTTCTGAGGGATTTGAGGGTTATCTATTTATTAACAGAAGAGGTAAAAATCTAACCAGAAATATGATTTTTATAATTGTAAAAGATCTTGTAAAAAAAGCAGGTTTAAACAAAAACATAAGCCCTCACACCTTTAGACATTCATTTGCAACCCATCTCATTGAGGGTGGTGCAGATTTAAGAGCTGTACAAGAAATGTTAGGTCATGAGTCAATTACTACAACAGAAATATATACACACTTAAACAAGAATTATTTGAAAGAAGTAGTTAATAAATTTCATCCAAGGAGTTAATTCTATGTTTATATTTGCGTGATGTATAAATTACTCATTAGACCAGTTTTTTTCTTATTTAACGCTGAGTTTATACATAATATATCATTATTTCTTGTAAAGGTTTTGTATTCATTTCCAGGTTTAAAAGGAATTTCTAAAAAACTTTTTTGTTTAGAAAATGAAAAATTATCCATTGAATTTGAAGACTTGAAGTTTAAAAATAGAATTGGTCTTGCTGCTGGTTTTGACAAAAACGCAAAATATTTAGATGAATTGGAAACATTTGGTTTTAGTCATGTCGAGGTTGGAACAATTACTCCCAAACCTCAAGAAGGAAACGATAAGCCAAGGTTATTTCGACTTAAAAGTGATAGTGCATTACTAAATAGAATGGGATTTAATAATGACGGGGTAGATATCATTCTTAACCGACTAAAAAAATATAAAGGTGACATGGTAATTGGTGCAAACATTGGAAAGAATAAAACCACATCCAATGAAAATGCAGTTGAAGATTATCTTTTTTCTTTTAAAATATTAAGAAATTATGTTGATTATTTTACAGTAAACATTAGTTCACCGAATACCCCTGATTTAAGGAAGTTGCAATCAAAATCAAACCTTGAAACTTTATTATCTAAAATCCAAATTGAAAATAGTAAAGAAAAAAAAGTACCTCTATTCGTAAAAATTGCTCCTGATTTAGAAATTAGAGAACTAAAAGATATTATTGAGGTTTGCGAAAAAAATAAGATAAATGGAATCATCGCAACTAATACAACTGTCTCAAAACAAAAAATAAAAAATAAAAAAATAGATGAACTTGGAGATGGTGGAATTAGTGGTAAGCCTATTGCTGACGTATCTAACGATGTAATTGCTTTCATCAAGAAAAACTCAAAGTTGAAGATTATTGGAGTTGGCGGAATATTCAATTTTTCCGATCTACAAGATAAACTGAATGCTGGAGCCGATATTGTTCAGGTATATACTGGTTGGATATATGAAGGTCCTAGTATGATAAAGAGTATAAATAAGGCTTTTTTAGAAATAGAATGATTAAATTAAAACGTTTAAAATAAATAGAATGGTTGATAGTTCATTTAATTCTGACTACTATGAAGATGATGAAAACAAAAAATCATTATTAGGAAAATTTAAACTTATTTTTGGGGCATCTTCTTTAGTATTCTCTGTCATAATTTTTTTCTCTTTATTATCTTATTTTTTCACAGGTTTTGATGATCAAAGTTTAATAAATTCTGGTATATCTTTTTCTACTTTTGGAGAAGAAGCAAAGAACTGGTTAGGTGTTTTAGGTGCATTTACTGCTCACTACTTTATCTACGTTTTATTTGGAATTTCTTCATTTATTTTAGTTCCTCTTCTTATAACAACTGCATTTAAATTTCTTTTCGGTTTTAAAATCCTTCCTCTCACAAAAACATTTGTTTTCAGTGTGTTTACTCTTATTTGGGTTTCATCTACTATGGGATTTTTTCTTAATTTATTTCCAGAGAGCTTTATCCTTAGAAATTATACAGGTGGAATTGGGTATACTCTGGCACTTTTCTTAGATAATCTATTGGGTTATTCATCGATATTAATTTTACTTCTTTCCTTATTCATATTCATAGTATTCTTTTTTGATCTTTATTCATTTAATCTCAATTTTTTATCTAAAACTTCAAAAAACAATAATTTAAATTCTGAAGATATAATTGAGGATGATGAGGAAATTATTGTGGAAGAGGAAATAGAAGAGGAAATAGAAGAGGAAATAGAAGAGGAAATAGAAGAGGAAATAGAAGAGAAAGAATATAATGATGAGGTTAATAATATTCAAAATGATAAAAATAAAATCAATGAAACCACTGAAAATCAAGATCTTGAATTAAAGGTTGAAAAAACACAAGACGAAAAAACATCAATGTCTAAAATTGGAGATGTATATGATCCAGAATTAGATCTTTCAAGTTATAAATACCCAAAAGTTGATCTCTTAAATGAATCAAAAAATGAAAAAATTCAAGTAACTAAGGATGAATTAACCTCTAATAAAAATAGAATAATTGAGACATTAAAGAACTTTAAAATTGAAATTGCTAAAATCAAAGCTACTATCGGCCCAACAGTTACACTCTATGAGATTGTTCCAGAAGCTGGGATAAAGATTTCAAAAATTAAGAATCTTGAAGACGATATTGCATTAAGTCTTTCCGCTCTTGGAATAAGGATTATAGCTCCAATTCCTGGAAAGGGAACAATTGGGATTGAGGTTCCTAATAAAAATCGTGAGATAGTTAGTCTAAGATCAGTAATGAGGACTGAGAAGTTCATTAAAAATGATTTTGAGTTACCTCTTATCTTAGGTAAAACAATATCTAACGAAGTATTTCTTGCCGATTTAACAAAGATGCCTCACGTCTTAGTTGCAGGTGCCACTGGACAAGGAAAGTCGGTAGGACTTAATGTCATGCTATCCTCTTTACTATTCAAGAAACATCCTTCTAGCTTAAAATTTGTATTAATTGATCCTAAAAAAGTTGAGTTATCTTTATTTAATAAAATAGAAAAACATTTTCTGGCTAAACTTCCTGATGCTGAGGAACCGATTATCACCGAAACTAAAAAAGTTGTACACACATTAAATTCGTTATGTACAGAGATGGATGTCAGGTACAACCTTCTCAAAGATGCACAGGCAAGAAATTTAAAAGAGTACAATAAAAAATTTATTAGTAGAAAATTAAATCCAAATGAAGGTCATAGGTATTTACCTTACATAGTATTAGTTATTGATGAGCTCGCTGATCTAATGATGACTGCAGGAAAAGAGATTGAAAACCCAATTGCGAGACTAGCTCAGCTCGCAAGAGCAATTGGTATTCATCTGATAGTAGCAACCCAAAGACCATCAGTAAATGTTATTACAGGAGTAATTAAAGCTAATTTTCCAACTAGAATATCATTTAAGGTAACTTCTAATATGGATTCAAGAACTATATTGGATTCGAAGGGTGCTGAACAACTTGTTGGGATGGGAGATATGCTTTTTTCACCTGGATCTGATATAATTAGATTACAATGTCCCTTTGTTGATACACCGGAAATTGAAAAAATTTGTGATCATATTGGAACTCAAAGGGGATATACCTCGGCTTATCTTCTGCCAGAATATATTGATGAAAATGAGAAACAGATTGTTGATATTGACTTGAGTGATAGAGATCCATTATTTGAGGATGCAGCGCGATTAATAGTTAGCTCCCAGACAGGTAGTACTTCATTACTTCAGAGAAAACTAAAACTTGGTTATAATAGAGCTGGAAGGTTGACGGATCAATTGGAAGTTGCAGGAATAGTTGGTCCTTCTGAGGGTAGTAAGCCAAGACAAGTACTTATCCAGGATGAATATGCATTGGAAAAATTACTTAATGAATTAGGATAAATTTATTAATATTGAAGTATGAGACTGATTAATATTTTTTACTGTATATATTTTGTTTCCTTCTTATCATATGCACAAGATGATAAGAAAGCACTAGAATTGTTGGATGACATGAGTGATAAGTATAAGAAAATGGCAGGTTTTACATCTACATTTACCTATATAATGAACAACCTTTCAGAGAATATTGCTGACTCATTTCAAGGGAGAATTTCTGTAAAAGAAGAAATGTATGTT
>Ga0066378_10001226_pt1 | contig 9805 bp, 7 predicted proteins | sample Knorr_S23_td_DCM_FD_70947 | JGI IMG/M metagenome (GOLD analysis project Ga0066378, IMG submission 70947) | Marine microbial communities from Southern Atlantic Ocean transect - Knorr_S23_td_DCM_ad_71m_LV_A | ecosystem: Environmental > Aquatic > Marine > Oceanic | place: Southern Atlantic ocean...
CCCTCTCCACATAAGAGCTGGTCGGCCCGTTTCGCCATTTACTGCGTAGTGAAACTGTTGTGGATATCCCACGAGCAAGGCGTCTGTGCCGATGCCGTCGAGAAACGAACGTTGAACTACGGGTCTATCGATGGGAACGATTTCAAAGTCGGCGGTACCGACTTCAGGGTAGCCATGCGGGAATCCTCGGCCGGATTTCGCGAAAGCGTAGATCGATGCTATTTGAGCTTTAGTATCTCCATGTAGAATATCTTGGTTGGAAGCTTGGCCTTCCGGCCAGAAGGAGGGCATCAATGTGTTCGCCTGCTTTGAAGTTGGATCGACTAGAAATTCATAGAGCCATTCCTTCGACAGCCGTTCTGATACCATGCTTAAATCCAGTCCTTTGATACCCAGTGATTCACGATCTCCCCAGTTGTGGCAGGTGATGCAATTGAGTCCTCCGATTGTTCCGAGAAGGGTTTGTCCGGATTTGATATCGCCAGCTGGTAGTTTGTGACGCTGCTCCGAACGGTCCTCGGATCGCAAACGTTTTGCCAGGGAACGGATAGCTTCACCAAAGTGAGGCATTCGAGTGTTCAAATAGGGTCTTACTTTGGTGTGGCCTTGGACGGACTCTTTGAGCCAGTCCTCTCGCAGCTTGTATCCAACTTCGGTTAAGCTTGGAGGGATTCGGCCCGCGTCTCCGAGATCTGGATCGCCAGTAAAAAAGGCCAGGTTTTCGTCTGTGGGCCCTCCTTTGTCGTTGCGATCATGGCAGGCCAGGCAATTCAAGGTCTCCAGAAAACTCGTGGTTGATGCCCGAGATGGTTTGTCTTTGAGGAAAAGGCGAATGGATTCCCACTGGTATTCGGATAGCGAGTACTGTGGATGATCAATTGGCTTCTTGAAGTCCGATCGTAGTTTCGTTTTGTGTATTCTGGGCAAGCGTTCGCTTCGCGGAAATTCGTGGCAGGCGGCGCAATTGTGTTGTATGATCAGATCGCGACCAAAGACGCTGAGCTTATTATTCGGCTTCTCATTGGAAATTGGCTGATAGTCCGATGAGTCTCCATTTTCATAGTCCAGCAAATAGGCGGCGAGGTCGCCTCCGTCTTCGCGCTCCAATGGAAATCGAGGCATTCGCCCATGCGGTCGAGTGGAGTGGGGTTCGAATAGAAACGCGCTTAATGAATGGATATCATACTTGTTTTTGAGATCCGGGTATGGAGAACGCCGGGTATTGCCGTTGGATTCACCGACCCCTTCTTCTGGAAGGTGGCAGGAGACGCATCCAATTCGGTGGTACAATTCTTGGCCACGTCGAGCATTGACGAATTTGAATGCCTTCTTTGGTTTTGGACCTTCTAAGGATGCTAGATAGTGGGTGATCGCTTCGATGTCATTTCCTTCAAGGTCAAAGTCTGGCATCGTGGATCCTGCCTTACGGGCAGAAGGGCTCTCCAGGAAGGACTTCACCCACGAGAGACTCATTCGGCTGGAAATTCCCGATAGCACAGGACCACTTTTAGACGGTAGATCGGTAGAGTTGTTGTGGCAGTTTGCGCAGCCTAATTCGTTAAAGAGAATGCGTCCGCCATCCGATGAAGGCTGCTGGGAATGGAAGCGATCGTAGGCCGGAACGAGAGGTTGTGGCGTCTCGGCCAAGGAGCATTCAACCCAGGCAAAAAGACAGAGTAGAAGGTAGCAAAACCCTATACGGTTTGCTCGATGCATTTATCAATGTATCTCCTAGATTTGTTTACGGCTGCGGTGATTTCCGAAGCATTCGGGAGAATTGGTACGCCTCGAGGAACGGGATGCATGAATATCTCGACCAAGCCTGTATAATTGATATTGCGCAACGCCGAAACGATGGGCCGATAGTCCAGTCCTCCGCCGTATCCAGGGAGTTGTTGCATCTCGATTTCTTTCGGCACTTTTTTGTAGATCCCTTCCGAATGCTCCTGGAAGTACATGAACGGAATTTGGAAGTCCCCCAAATCTCGCAGAAGGCTGGGTATTTCGCTTTCGAATTTATATAGGTGATGGGGAGCGAACGCGATACCCAGATGTGAGCTCTTATTAAATTCAGCGAAGTAGCGGATTGAGTCGGGGTGATAGAGTAGCTGTTTGCTATGGTTTTCTAGCGCGATCGTAATGCCTGCTTCTTCCGCCTTGGCGACGTGCGGTTTCATCACTTCGAGCATTGTTTTAACTTGGTTCTTGGCATCGGCTCCGCTTGGCTCGGAGTCGGGATACCTTCCCGACACGGTTACGATTACCTTTCCTCCGTATTGTTGTAGCCATACCATTTCGTCCTGCAGTCCTTGAGGGCCTAAAGGATAGCAGGAAGAAACGGATATCCGGGCGTTATGCTTCTTTAGCAAGCGCTTGCAGGCGGCATCGCCCATTTCCGCTATTTGCTCTCGTTGGTTCCCGTGTTTACGTCTCCAGATATCGATGGACTGGCAACCCGCTTTCTTGATCTCCGGAAGGATTATATCGAGCGCCATCTCTCCGAAAAGAGCGGACGAAAGCACGTAGTTGATTTGGAATGGGGAAGCCTGTTGGGCGACGGCGAGCGGAGAGGAGAGTAGCGCGTTACCTATGGTTTTGCATGCTTGGCGACGGTTCATTGTGGTGAATAGGGTTAATGAATTGGCTGGAATAGGTCTTAGAGCGTGTTGAAGAATTTGATGAGTTCGAATCTATCGGTGTAGGGGCGTCGCTAGCGACGCCTGAATAAGAGACTGATACGCTACTTTCGCGATCGCCGCAAACGGCGACCCTACAAATTTTGGATTTATTCAACACGCTCTAAGTTATGTCTTCCTTCGATCGTTGCTCCGGTCTCTTTATCCGACCACCGATAAGTATAGGGATCGAATTCGAACTGCGTGTAGGATCGGGCGCTCTTGGCGAGATTTGTGGGAATGTAGGAAGCGAGCGATCTATCGACGGAGCTGTACTCCGGATTGCCGATAAGGTTGTCCCATTCGTTCGGATTGTTTAGGGTTTCGTAGAGTTCCCGGCTTTCTTCTTTATATCGAATAAGTCGGTACCTTTCGTCGCGAACTGAAATGTGCTGCAGCTCATGGACGATGATGGCGGGTAAATCTCGTACCCGTTTTGGATCCTCGAGCCAGGGCACGAGGCTCACACCATCAAGCGTCTGAGAGTCCAAGGTGGGAAGTGAGCAAAGTTTGATTAGCGTTGGAAAGAGATCGACGAGACTGGCTGGCTGTGAGCAGGTCTGGTTCTCTCGGCCGGTTCCGGGGGCGACGAGGATCAAGGGAACCAGCTTGGACTCTTCCCAAAGCGTGCGTTTGTGCCTGTGCTACTTTTTATGCCCTCGCGCCACTAGATCCTGTTTTGCTAAAGCCCCCTATCTGAAATCACTGTAGTCGGCCAGGAGGGAGGAGTATGCTTGTTTGTAATATGTGATGTCGGCGCCTACGACGAGCATGCGAGCTCCGAGGTCTTTCATAAATTCCGCATGATCCTTTTCAAAAACTAGGGTACCGAAAACCTTACCGGCCGCGAGTGTCGCTTCTGCGGTCCGTCTTGCAGCCTCAAGGGTCGGTTCGCCTCTTATATCTCCGGGCCGACCGGTTAACGCTGAATAATCTCCAGGCCCGAAAAAGACGCAGTCGATCCGGTCAACTTCTGCGATTTCCTCTACATTTTCTAAGGCCTTAGGCGATTCGATCTGAGCGGCGATCCAGGTTTCTTCGTTGGCAGATTTAGTGTAGTCATCCGCTGGGTATGATCCATAGTTATTGTCGGCGCTACCGCCATCGAATCCTCGTTCTCCTTGCGGGTGAAACTTGGACCAGCGAACGACTTCCCGAGCTTCTTCGGCGGATTCGCATCTTGGGTAAAGGATTCCATTCGCTCCTGCTTCTAGTAGGCGCCCCATCCGCATATATTCCCATCGGGCCGGACGAGCGAGAACGTCGACGTCGCCGACTCGGGTGGCCCGAGTCAGACTAGAAAAGGTTTCCACGCTCTTATCGCTATGTTCAAGATCATACCACAGGAAATCGAAGTTCATTTGACTCAAGGCCTCGGAGTGAACGGGATCTATAGACTTGACCAATGTTCCCAGGGCGACGCGCCCGTTATTCCAAATTTCCTTAACTCGACTCTGTTTCATATACTTAATTCAAATCAGTGCAGGACTAATCCCTCATCGCCTTTTCTCTCGATTCACACTCAATGTTCCAGCCAATTGATGTCAAACGTGATAAAACTGATTGTTTCATATGGACTAGATTCTCCAATTTCGACTAGGAGGCCAACATTGCCATTTGGGAGACGCACCATATTGGAGTAGGCTCCGGGTCCTTCATATATCATTTTGCTGACAGGCCAGGTTTTCCCCTCGTCGTAACTCAAGCGAACGGTGATACCCTCGCGCTTTTCGCCGGTAGGACTCGAAAAGAGAATACGACTTTGATTCTCTTCCGGCCAGCTGTAACGAAGGATATTGGCCTGGCAAACGGGAGACTGAAGCCCGTCATCCAAATAAACCGGAGCGAAACTTATACCGGCGTCCCCGCTTACGGCCACCGCCCGATTTCCTTTTCCGTGATAAGAGCGCATATTGTGCATCACTGAGCCATCGGCGAGCTCGACTACGGTAGACTCGTTTGTAAGCGGTTCCTGGATTGCCCCGAGGTGCCAGCTCTTACCGTGATCGTCGGAGTAAATGATGTGAGAACGATAGGTTTTCGAATCTCTCTCAGCGGTGATCCTGTCGGCGTGATTTGCCGGGATAACCAAGCGACCCTTACTTGGGCCTCGGGCTAGCTGGATAGCGTTGCCCGGACCGGTAGCATACCAGGTCCACTCTTTGTTGCGAAGATGGGGAAGCTCTTTAGGCTTGGCCCAGGTTTTGCCATCGTCGTTCGAATAGGAAATCCATGGCGAACGGGAATGCCTACTTTTTCCAGTCATAATGGCTGTCTCGCTATCACTTCCGAAATTCCAGGTCAGAAAAAGCCAAATGGTACCTGTTTCCAGATCCACAACCGGACAAGGGTTTCCGCAGGTATTGTCCCTGTCATCCCAGATAACTTCAATACCGCTCCACGTTCTGCCACCATCTACCGAGCGACGCATTATGAGATCAATGTCGCCCTTGTCACCAGCCTCGCGACCTTCAGCGAAAGCCAAGAGCGTTCCGGCCTTCGTGACGCAAATAGCAGGAATTCGAATATTATTGTATCCATCGACGCCCTTGCGAAAGAGGGCTTGGGTTTCGAATGGCTTTTCCGCTCCCGAGACCATCGTTCCAAAGAGTAGCTGAACAAGGAGTATCTTAACTAAGGCCAAACTAAGTCGATGCATAGAGATCATTTGTAGAAGGGCAGCTCGTAGCCGCTTCGTTGAGTTTTGCATGATCGCTTTTTCAGCGATAACTGAAAAGCGAATCATCACTCCAGGAATTCTTTCCTTGTTGGGAACTTGCCCAAATCCTTTTCGCTGATTCTAATGTAAAGAACCCGTTCCCAACGATGGGGACAGAAAATGTTTATGATGCCGTCGTCGATAAACGCATCTAAATAAGACGTATTGAAATCGCGCCAGATATTGTCGAAAAAAGGTGCGAGGGCTGTCGCGAATACGAATTTTGGCTCGCTCCAGCTACGTCCTCCGTTCACAGAGGTGGAGAACCAGATTTCGGAGCGGTCGTAATGCTGAGATCGGTTTCCGGCAAGGTCAGCGGTTTGAATCTTGCTCCGATTGTGATGGAAAGCGATGAGCGTTTTGCCATCGGACAACTTGAAAAGCATAGGCGGCGCATCGGGATGAACTAAAGGAGTGGGTTTTGGATACGTCCACGATTTGCCATCATCCTCGCTCCATGAGCCCCAAAGATTTCCTGTCGCCGTTCGCGTCATGAAAAAGACATTACCATTTCCCAAGTTGATAGGGCGGCCTTCATCCATGCGATTGAACCCTTTGGCGTACCAACCGCCATGGCGTTGCCCTGGCAGCAGTTCCCAGGTCCGGCCTTGATCTTCGCTTCGCAACAAGTACTGGCGCGTCATTATAGGTATATAGGACCAGTCGGCTTCGTGCGATCCTAGCAGCCACGTCCCTGAATCTGTTTCCGTCATTCGCATAACTGACATTCCCCTGAAGTCGGGATCGTTCTTCGGGCGAATGATACGAACCTCGGACCAGGTCCGGCCGTCGTCATCCGAGTAACGGTAACCGATAGGCGCGTTTTCCGACAATCCATGTGTCTCGGGTTCATACATATCCCAAATTGGTTGGGTGCCGAAGGCGTAGATGCGTTCGGAACCCTTGGGGATAAACGGGATGAAACCGTGTTGGTTGTAATCGATGTCAAAGGCGACGGTTGGGCCCTCCCAGGTTTTTCCTTTATCGCTAGATCGGTAGGCCAGCATGTCATTGACCTTGCCTTCACCACGCTTACCCGCGCCACCATAATGTCCACCGTCAGGAAACATCACTAGGTAATCTCCCTTTGGCGTCACCGTACCTCGGATTTCGTACAAGCCTCGCTTGGCGTCGCGAGCTCGGTGAATGATTTCGGCATTAAAGTAGGGTGCTGAAACTATTCCTAAATCGGTGTTCAAGGTTAGAGATATTGGAAGCCCTTCCGTATTGAACTCGCGATCCTGGATGGTAATTGATTCTGCAACAGTGTTCGGGCTTTCCTTCATGTGGGCGGGCTCGAAAAAGAATAAAAGAAAGGGTACCGTAATGAATACTTTTCGGTTCATTAATTAGGTGTAATAGTTAAAAATATATGTTTTGCGACAAAACGATTCAGCTCCTCCGAAATCGACAATACATCCTTGTTTCTATCGAAGGCAGCTACTCTCAAGGAACCTCCACATTATATATTCGTTGTAGCGATCAATTTGTTGCCAGGGGCATCGATCAGTAACGTAGATTGACTCAAAACCCGTTGAAACAGCTCAGCTTCTAGGTTTAGAGCCACCATCATTAACCTTTGGCTTGGCCAGTCCCAAATAAAAAAACCTCGCTGGTGGCTATACACTTCAGAGAGGCTTTCGACAGACGTTTTCGGGATTGGTAAAAAAATGCGATTAGAGGTACTCCAAGGTTTTTGGAATGCCTTCTACGTTAACCATAAGTCCCGTAATAACGGAAGCAATCAGAAGCTATTTTTGAACTGTAGCCTGACGGTGCGACCAGGGTCAAAGCTACTTTTGAAATTGATAGAACGGCCCGTTGACAAGACATCGGTAAGGTTATCTACGAACAATGCTACTCTCCAAGTGCTTCGCTCTCTCTCGAATTCTCTTCCTAGGCCAAGGTTGAGCTTCGTCTCCGATGGAACGTGATATAAATATGGCAAAGCTCTTGTTATACCTCCTCCAAAATCAACCTCGCTATTCCGCTTTGAATTATATCTCAAACCGAGTGAAACGAAGGTGCCTTTCATGTCTCCTTCAAGCACCTGATAACGAGCTAGAGCATTGACTACAAACCGTGAGACATTTTCGGGCCATAGTTTACCGCCTGAGATCGAGTTGACGGTTGCTTCGTCTTTCCCTCGACGCACTAAGGCTGGATTTTCGGATTCGAATAAATAGGCCATACTACCGAAAAATCGGAGGCCTCTGGCAGGATTTGACGAGAACGAAAGTTCCATTCCTTCGGATGTTCTGCCAACCCCACTTGGTCTGTATATATTCTGAGTCTCGTCCTCAGAAATATTCACTGGCAAATTGATCATCTCCAATTCGAAATAAGTGATGTTGCCAGTAAGCAATCCTGGACGCTTTCCTGCTTGCGCTCCCAAGTCTACTTTAACCCCGAATTCGAATTGATCTCCAGTAATAGGAGGTAGGTCATAACCGTCGTCGCTGACCGTATAAACTGGCTGAAACGTCTCGTTGCCATTCGCATATATACTAACCGACCTTTCATCATTGAGATGATAAAGAGCTCCTAGGGTGATCGGATCACCATCAGCTTCCCTAACATTGCTGCTTCGCACATCCTTGTCCTCCTGGATGCGATAACCCAAATTGATAAATAACCTATCGTCCATCGCAGAAATTAGGTCGTTGATGTAAAAAGAGCTGGTGTCCTTTCCGACGTTGTTTGGTCGGATTTGCGTGTAGTCCGCCCGAGGAACGAAGGCCCCTCCAGTCTGTGCATCATGATAAGAGCTGGCAGGGAAGTTCAAAGGGCCGCCGCCCACTGGATCTATCGTGCTCACAAATTCCCATTTGCCATCCTCTGGGTAATTGGCGACATCTTCTGGATTAGGGAAACTGCCAGGATTGCGTACTTCGACTCTAGTGCGACTTCCGCGGTCCCCCTGTATTTGGTACCCTGTGAGCAGATTATGCTTTAAGCCGCCCGTTTCTGCTTCGATCAGGATTTCACTTCTCATATCGATGCGTTGGCGGTCTTCATGTCGATATCTAGGTCGTCTTGGAACTAACCAGTCTAACGCCCCAATACCTCCGTCGAATTTTTCTAATCCGTAAACCCGTCCAGGTCGTTTCCCTAGCAAAAACTCTCCTGTGTCTGGATTCGTGTATCCGATAACTAAGTTACCGGTATCTGGATGTTTATTAACCGGCCACTCATCTGATCCGGACAAAATCAAGTTCTCCATCCGGTCGATCTTAAAATCTTCATATTTTAGCTGAGAGCGGAACGAAACCCTTTCGCTAAACCGATGCTGGAAATCTGCTCTGTAAGCTAGATTTTCGGTTTTTCTTGCATCATCATCACCTGTTCTTGTTCCACTTGGAGTGTATCGCAGGCCGTGAGCTTCGTCGATTTTATGAAAGGAACCATCCGGCTTGTTGAACCCATATCTTCTTGTCCCAGTTGCAAAGCCGTTGGTACCCAAACCACCATTATCAACCATAATACCGATTGCCCATGGAACATCAGCGGCTGTTCTTCCATACGTAAAATCAAGGTCTAAAGATGTGTTTTCCTTGCGCCAGCTGAGAGCGTTGTAGGCTGTAAAAGCCTTAGCTGTTGCCTGATCCTTCACGAGTGCCCTCGTTGCATCCTGTATTTCTGTACGAAACGCGAACTCACCCCATTCCTCCGGGAAAAACTTCAAATCTATTGGGGTTGAGTAATCTATCGAAAAATCGGTTGAATATTTAGAGTTTGTATTGGGATCGCCGATAGCCGCGGTAATTGATCCAAAAGCTCTGTCGAAACTCGGCCGTTTGCTTATTCTGTTTATTACGCCAGCGGGACTGGTTTCGCCATACAGCACTGCATTAGGTCCTTTGAGAATTTCAATACGCTCAACTCCTACTATCGGTATGATGGAGTTCGTCGCTAAAGATTCAAAGCCGTCGACTAATAGAACTGAACCTGATGACACCCCCATGCCCCGAGCACGTATTTCGCCGCTTACGCCGTCCTCTGACGAAAATCCATTCACGAAAGACGCATCCATGTCCAAGATGCCGGTCAGACTAACAAGATTGGTGTCATCGAGAAGGTCTTGGTTAAATACGACGATCGATTGAGGGAGGTTTTTGATCCCCACATTCGTCCTCGTGGCAGATATTGAGTTTTGGCTCGTATACTCGATGTCCCCGTCCGTTGTCACGGAGAATGGACTTAGTTCAAAAACTTCACCGTTTTCTTGGCTAAAACAGATGGATACTCCTATAAGGTTGAATGAGAGTATCGACATGAGGGTATTAGTAGTTCTAGATAGAGCTTTCATATGCTTTTGTCAGTTGGGGTTTTCACTCGTTGGGGAACTGGGCGTTGCAGAAGTCGAGGGGAGAAGAATTGCTGTCTTATAAAGACAACTAAGGGGAGAGAG
>Ga0066378_10001228_pt1 | contig 9797 bp, 8 predicted proteins | sample Knorr_S23_td_DCM_FD_70947 | JGI IMG/M metagenome (GOLD analysis project Ga0066378, IMG submission 70947) | Marine microbial communities from Southern Atlantic Ocean transect - Knorr_S23_td_DCM_ad_71m_LV_A | ecosystem: Environmental > Aquatic > Marine > Oceanic | place: Southern Atlantic ocean...
AATTACTGCTCTATCTCCGATTATACAACCTGGAGCAATGAATGCGCCAGAACCTATAACACAATTAGATCCAATAATCACCTTTGAGAGATGAATTCCATCTTTTTCGAAGAGGTGCCCATTGATTGCAGCTCCTCCTCCAATCACTGTCTTGCTACCTACCTCAATCATATATGCATCATTCATATTGGGAGAATTAAGTTGTGCTCCTTTTCTAATTTTCATCCCCATCATTGAATAGTATACATTTCCAACAAAGGAAGGTACCATCCACTGTAATGAAGGTAATGCCAACCGATGAAAGAGCGACATAAATGCCCATCTAATGGTCAACCAACTTTGTGTCGGGGCTTGAGCAGAAGAGGTTCTGGGTCTCAAAATCAATCCAAAAGATCCGAGAATTAATAAATCAACAATACACCATGCGAGAAGTCCTAATCCAATTGCAAATCCTTGAGCAAGGAGTCGAGTTAATGGATCTGGAATATTACTAACTTCTTGAAACATCCAGATTCCAGGAATGGCTGAAATACCCCAAATTAAGAAACCAAAAGGCAATACTAAGATGGATAAAAACGTCTGAACAAAACCAAAGAATTTCATTGGTTTTGTCATTCAATCACTTCATCATTTCACCGATCTGAGAGTACAGGTTCTCGTCCTGAGTTAGTTTCGTTGATTCAGGAACTTCCTTTCCTTGCGCTGCTGCTCGATTTCGAGCATCTTCTTCATTTGCTACTCTGATACCCTCTTCAAGATCAATTCGTGACGCCAAGATTGTTCCAGCTAAAATTACAATAGTAATGGTCATGATTGCTACACGACTATCGAAAGTAGAACTAGCAATTCCATAAAGGAACGTTCCGATCATTGCCGCAGATTTTCCTAAGAAACCAAAGAAACCAAAGAATTCTGAGGTTCTAGTTTCGGGAATCAACATTGAGAACATTGAGCGAGCTTGCGCTCCAGCAGAACCCATTACCATCCCAACTAGACAACCTAGAATAATCCACTGAAGAGAGACAGTGATTCCAAATGGTTCCCATACATTATCTCGCATAAATTCAGCCCAACCATCTACCATTCCACCCTGATCAACAATGGTAGGATGACGATCTCCAACCTCCGAAGAAATTGAATAATCAGGTCCAATGACAATTATGGCAAAACGGTGATCTGATACATTATCAAACGCAGAAATCAAAGATGATGCATCTTCTGGGGTGATCGTTTCAACTTCATTGATTGAAACAGATGCTTCATCGACAAATAACGATGCAGCGAAGATCCCAGCAAATACTAGGAGAATAGAAATTAGCGCAGTTAATGGTCCCAAATTCATCTTTTGAAGATACATAATTGCACTACCAAGAAGAACGAATGATACAAGAATTACTAACAAAACAAGGATCCCAGAAGATATGCCTAGATTACTGGTACTTGTTGAAGAAGATGAAGTATCACTCTGATCTGGAAAATAATCTTGGAAAGCATCTCTAAATTCTGCATCTCCTGCTGAGCTCTCGCCTACCCATCCATCATACCCTCTATTATACAGGGTATTCATTTCATACAATCCAGATGATTCATTGTACGTGAAAGTAAAATCATATCGAGAAGATTCGCCCTCTGCGTCATCAGGTAATCCATTGTTATCTGAATCAGTAGTTGGATCTAATTCCAAAGGAGCAAAAGCAGCTGCTGCAATCGCAACAAAACAATAGATAATGAGTGCGAGCATTAATGCAAATTTTGTTCCCTTGATGTTTGCTAATTTTCCAAAAACTGCTGTCATTGGAATTGCAATTATATTGACTGTAAGAAGTAGCATAATGTTCATACTGGTATCCAGTCTTAGAACTGATTCACCAAATGCACTAGCCATACTAGCAATTGTATTAACTCCATCATAGAACAAAAGGTAAGCGACTAAAAAGAGAGCTAGTACCTTAAATTTCTTTATCTCTCTTGCTGTTTGGAAAACTTGACCATATGCAAGTTTAACTGCAGGCATAAATCCGTCCCATTCCATTGTGGTTTCAATTTCTGGCTCCGGAGTCCACTTGAACATTAAAGCCCCAAAACCCCACCACCAAAGGGATGATGTAACGAAAATAACTGCTAATTTGAAATTTGTATCCCAATTAAAGGGGCCTAATAACAAAACAAGATGGAACATTAGAAGTAGGGAACCGCCTGCAAATCCATAGACGTAACCATATGTAGAAACATGGTCTTGCATTTCTTTTCCCCCGAGATATGGCATAAATGAATAATAAATTACATTTCCACCAGTAAATCCTACAGTACCTATTGTGTATGTTAGTGCTAAGAAAATATATCCTGAAGATCCGAAATAAGGTGCTGCTCCCATTATTGCCGTAAACAAAACACCAGCAACTGTATACCACTTCAGTAATTTCTTCTTTATTGGCATCTTATCGGCAATAACTCCAAGAGCTGGTGCAGTCAAAACAACAAATACCATTGAAAATGTTAGAACATATGCATAAAATGCGTCACCGGACTGAGTTCCAGTTGCTAGATTATACAAACTAGCCATTACTTGAGGAGCAATTACTGTCATTACTGTCAATGCATATGCTTGATTAGCCCAGTCATACCAATACCATCCTTGGATTCCTTTCTTTTCTTCTGGAGACATGGAATCTAACAATGCCCCAACATCTATTTTTTCAATACGATCGGACACTGCTGAGGTATCGGTCATGTACTCGTACAGGGTCTCTACGTACTTGAAGATAGGACCGGAATGATAGGACATTATTACCCAAAATACCTATTTTCAACGACTCGTCGGAGAAATGTGACTAAGGGTATGTTGGGGTCTGAAGAACGGGCTGTCAAGGTCCACCATTTGGTCAAGGCACCAGAAAATACACCTGAATCGATTAAATTTAGGGAATCTTGGGATGCAAAAAAACCTGCGACTGTATACAAAACTCCAGAAAGACTTCCAGATGGATCTCTATGTACTGCAGCAACGGTTATTCTGAGAACTAAAGGCTGTGAATGGTGGTGGAAAAGTGGATGTACTTTTTGCGGATATTTCAATGATGTAAGAGATGACGTAACTAGTGATGATCTGCATGCTCAATGGCAAGAAGCAAAAAAAAGAACCAATAATTTTGAAGATTGTTCTATGGTCAAAGTATACACTTCAGGAACTTTTTTTGAGGATAAAGAGAACCCCCCAGATTGGCAGGAAACTGTTCTCAAAGAAACTTATGAAAATGGTCTTCACTTAGTTATCGAAGCCCAGGCACATCTATGTAAGGAAGAAAAAATAAAGTGGGTTGCTGAACGTCACCCTGGCTGTACTGTTGCCATTGGACTTGAGGCATATGATGATGCAGTTTTGAGATTCAACTGTAACAAGGGATTCAACACAAAACAATGGCACAAGGCAGTAGATATTCTAAGAGAAAATGGACTTAGAGTCAAAAGTTATCTTTTATTCAAACCTCCATTTATGTCCGAAGGAGATTCAATTGAACAAACCTCAGCTTGGATTAGAGCTGTAGCACCTCTGTCTGATGAAATATCAATTAATCCAATGAATATACAGAAAAAAACCATTGTAGATCGCATTCACAGAGCTAGACAATATCGTCCACCTTGGCTTTGGAGTCTAGTGAAAATGATCAAAAATATACATGAAGATGTACAACCTGTTTCCGCAGAAAATGCTAGTGAAGGATGTAGAATCATAGTTCATCCAACAGCAGCTGGAATGATTAGAGGATCTCATAATTGTGGGGAATGTGACCAAGATGTTGCTGCTGCAATTGAAAGATATAGTGTGTCGGCTGATATTCAAGAATTTGATGGAATTGATTGTCATTGTAAAGGAATTTGGGAAAACGAAATTCAACTAGATAGATCTTTACCAGTGCCATTGGGAATTGGACGAGATAGGAGAATTGCAATGGACAATGTTCTCCGTGCTCCTTAATTCGTACTGGTACATTGTTTTACTGTTAACATTCGCCCAACGCTTAAGGGCGGCAGAACATTGGAGGGAACACCCAACACCGTAAAGTGAGGGAGGTAGAGAGTTTATGGAAGAAGATAGTGGATTTGGGCTGTTGGACTACATGCGTTCAGATGAAGAACCTGAATTAAGAAGGATGGCTATCGCAATGGGGTCTATAATTCTCTTAATTTTCCTAGTTTTGTATGACGTGCTTTACCCTGGTCATGGATTCCCAGTACTAAGCGACGTAATACCACTTCTTTCCGGAGTAATGGATAGTACTATCTGGTTCTTCATATTAGGAATAATGATTGGATTCTTTTCACTCGTCGCTAGCGTTCTAGTAGGAGCAGTAAAGGAGTGAATATCATGGATACAATAATTCTCATGATGTTAATTTTCTGGGGCGCTTTGTTGGTCTTCGCTTGGAGATTACGGGCAGGTCTTGGTTTTCTAGGAGATGCTGTTGCAGGAATGACTGGTTTCATGCTTGGTAAGGCATTAGGTCCTGGAGCAACGATTCTTGAAGGAAGAACAGGTACTGCTTCTGCATCTTGGATTAATCACGGAATTGTGTGGTTATTCATAGGCGCTAGTATTACTTTCATTGATCTTTGGTTAGGTCATTCTCCTAATGCACTATACAGCCTACAATCTTGGAGTTGGGATTTAACTGGAAATGCTGCATATACTCCTAGTATTATGGCTACCTTTGGTGGTATGATTATGCTATTAATCGGTTCTTCTTTACACATTATTCCTAGAATGGCAGATACGCCCCTCTCTAATGAAACAAATGCAGGATTAATGGCAATGGTTTTCACCGGAGGAATCCTTCTTTTCGTAATTGGAAGTCAGTTTCAGAATGATATAGGAAATCTGATTGCTTTTGCAGGATATAACATTCCAGCATTGGCAGCATTGGCTATCATTGCAAATTTATTACTTACTATCAGAAAACAAACCACAGGTTTAGAAGCACCTCAATGGTTCATAATCATAGGATTAGTAGGATGGTTTGTTAGTTCCATAACATTCGTTGTTCTTGGACCAGATGCAGCACCTCATACCCTGTGGATTAGCGAACAACTCCACATTGGAATGTTTCTTTGTTTGATTTTTGGTGTAGTCTATTATGCAATTCCTTCTACAACGGGAATACCAATTCCTAGTCGTTCATTGGTCGCCCTTACACTTGTAGGAACAGTAGTAACCGTATCACCTATGGGATATGATCCTGCCAGTCTAAGTTTCCTTGAACTAGCATGGCTTCCCTTAGACCTTGGAGTGACTGCTGGTGCATCTTTCCCACCTTGTGGAGCTGAAACAGACTGCACTTCTTCCCTAGTAATTACCACCTTGATGGCACTTTCTATTCCTGTAATGTTCATGTTCTCAACGAATGTACTCACAGCCATTAGACGTTCAGGAGCGATATTCGAAGATACAGCTCTCACACTAATTGCTTTTGGTGCATTTATGTTACCAATTATGTCAATAACATCATTATTCACTACCCTTGATGCAATGAGTGGCAGCAACGAATTATCTGCAGCTATTGGTTCAGTACGTATTGGAGCCGTTTGGGGTGCCATTATTCCACTAGCTTTAGGTGGAGCGTTGGCAATTATTCCTGATGCTACTGGAAAAGATCTCGAAAGTCAATCATCTGGAATAAGAGCAATATGGATACTCGGACTTGGCATTGTTGGAGCTTTTATGGTTAGCATGATGTCAGACTTTGCAGAGATTTCATTTGCAGAAGCAGGACTTGAAGAAGGATTTAGTTCTACAGCAGCAGAATTGAGACCAATTGCTTCAGTTCTATTCTACGGTGTTGTTCTTGGGGTTCTATTCTTAGCCCAAAATGTAGTAAGAGGGACCCGTTCTGTTGATACAGAACCAGAATTTAGTATTCTTGGACCTTCAAGATATGTCATTTCTGGAAGTACATCTGTTAGAGATCTACTAACTGCAGGTGTTACATTGGATACCATTCTAACCACTGATGATGGAATTGATGATTCAGTAGGGCCTACCAAACTCTCTGAAGAGGAGTAAACTACTCATGAGAATCGGCCTTGTTGGCAAACCAAATGTCGGTAAATCAACAACCTTCGCTGCCTTAACAGAGACTGTTGTAGAGATTGCAAACTATCCATTTACAACCATAGATGCGAATGTTGGAATCGCTTGGATTCCACTGAGATCTCCTTGTGCTTGTTTTGATCTAATCAAACGAATGGAAGAAAATGGTAGAATAATTGATTCAGATAGTGAACGAAAAGGTAGTATTTGCACACCTAGAACAGGATCTTGTGTAGAATTTCGAAGAATTGTTCCAATAACCTTAGTTGACGTTGCAGGATTAGTTCCTGATGCACATCAGGGAAGAGGTCGTGGAAATCAATTCTTATCTGACCTTGCAAATTGTGATGCCTTAATTCAAGTTGTAGATGCTTCTGGTACAACTGATATTGAAGGTAATCCAATAGGAGAAAATGCTTGCAATCCTGAAGAAGAATATGATTTTCTACTCAATGAATTAGATGCTTGGATATCTGGGATTCTAAATGATTCTTGGGCACGAGGTGCAAGGAGGGCGCAAGCAGAAGGGCAAATTGCATTGGTTCGATATATCCATTCACAACTTAGTGGACTGGGAGCAAATGAATCAATGGTCAATACAAGTCTGTCTTCATTCATTTCTGAAAATCCTGATCTTGATGTCCCTTGGACATGGAAAGGAGATGTTGTTAGTAGATTAGCTAGCAATTTACGTGAACAATTGTTTCCAGTTTTTGTTGCTGCAAATAAAGCAGATCAAGCAGATTCTTCAAAATGGATGAGTTTAAAACAACGCATTGAAGAAAAAGGTGGATTAATTGAAGCGACATCTGCAGAAACCGAACTTGGATTACGAAGAGCAGCAAAAGCAGGTGCGATTGAATACCGACCAGGAGATAATGAATTCACAATTTCAGAATCTGCGGAATTGAATGATGCGCAGAAAAAAGGACTTGATGCGTTATCTAAGCGAATTGAAAACATGGGAGGGACTGGATTAATCTCTCTAATCTCATCTGTTGTTTTCGATAGATTAGATCGAATTGTAGCCTATCCTGTCCAAGATGAATCGAAGTGGATTGATGGAGATGGAAGAATTCTTCCTGATGCTCTCTTAATTCCTCAAGGTGCTACTGCAAAGGATCTGGCTTACGCTGTTCATACAGATCTAGGTGATGGATTCATCAGAGCTACAGATGCAAGAACTGGAAGAGTAATTGGTGCAGAACATGAATTAGCAAATGACGATGTTGTTAAAATTCATGCAAAAACATGAATCATGCAGTTGTCGGATCTTCAATATCAACAATAGGTTCCATTGAAATTTCAAAAATTGTCGCTGTCCATGTAACATCATAATCTTCCCCCCCATCACCATTTGCGATATTTGCAGGGAATGGTGCTTCTGATACATCTGCCGTGATGCCCACTAACCAATCTCCACGAGCGCTTCCGTTATCTGACCATCGTGATCTTATGTCGGAAGCCTTGCCTTGGTCCTCATAAGTCTGGCCATCATAACCATCGACAATAGTCCATGTCATCGAGAAAGCATTGCCTCCTCCACAATTACCAGAGGAAGATTGATCCTGCAATTCTCCAGAAACTCCTACCAAGTCTGACTCACCAGATCCACCGTCATTGAAGCCTACATCATCGTCATCATTGCAACTCACTTCGATACTTACAGATGCGACATTGAAGCCTTCATCAATCATGTCTTCTGTGATGAGGAAAATTGAATCCCAAGTCTCTCCGTCACCAAGTTCACCGGAATTTTCAGTTTGAGTGAGTGTTTCTTCAGTGAAAGAAACAGACCAATTACCAGATGTTTCACTGGAACTTGCATCATCTAGGCCTACCAATCCTGGGACCATCGCAAAATAAATTGGAAAAAGGAACATGAAGAAGACTGAGACTCCTAACATAACTTGACTTCGACGATCTTGGAACGTCTCCGCTAGGTCCATAGTTACCTATGATAGGTCCATGTTCTTCAATGTCCCGTTTGATTTATTCCGATTCATATGCACTAGTTGGAGGCCAATTTACTATTATTTCGTCGGTTTTTTTCCATTTTCTATCCAAACCCCAACTTGCTAGTCTTCGTTTTGATCTACCATATTCAGGAAGCATATATCCAATACGACTTCTTTCCCAAAATGTCCAGCGATTAGGAACTCTAGGTAAATCTGCAGACCATGCGCGGATGAAATCATTCCACATGTTTTCATCGATTGTTTCAGGAAGAACCCATTCTGTTGTAGTAATCTCCCCTGCAGAGCCAGGAGTATGAGACCATGCTTGCATTGCAGCACCTTCTAATGGACCATTGTCAATTACTATTCCAAACGTTCGAACTGACTGTTGAAGTGGCATAATTATCGCCATACGATGGACTGGTCTCTTACCTTCGTGGCGAGTAACTGTCCAACCTGCCATTTCAGCTATGATTCTGAAAGAGCGAATGGCATCGACTGAGCCGACACTGACTGGAATCTCATAGACTGTCGCGTAGCTCACAATAGACTCGAGAATGTCATCTGACATCACACTTCGGATTGATGTAGTCTGGACACAGAGGGGGTGAGAACCGCCCAGTGGCGCCCGCCCGATTGCCGAACGGCCAGTAATCCACAGTCAATCCCGTATTAGTACGGGGTTCGTATCTGAAATGTAGCTTCGTTGATTAGCCGAAGAGGTCGCCGAGGCCGCCGAATCCGCCGCCCTCCTCTTCCTCTTCTTCTTCAGCTGGTGCTTCTTCAGCAGCTGCTGGGGCATCTCCACCACCAACAGCGGCTGCCGGAGCTCCAGCAGCCACCGGAGCAGCAACAGCAGTAGCCATTGCTTCACCAATGTCGACATCAGACAAAGATGCCACAAGAGCTTTGACTCTTGCTTTATCAGCATCTACACCAGCAGCAGTTAAAACCGCTGTAACAGTCTTATCGTCAATTTCCTTCTCAGCCGAATGCAGTAACATAGCAGCGTATACATATTCCATTTTTTTTCACCTTCTTTTTTTTATTTAACCGAAGAGATCTCCGAGGCCGCCAAAGCCGCCTTCTTCCTCCTCTTCTTCCTCTTCCTCGGGTTGATCAGCCACTTCTGCAGCATCATCACTTGGGGCATCAGAAACAACAACAGCCGAAGCTGCTGCTGCACCGAGCATCCCAGCGAGTTCATCGTCCAGGGCAGAGGAATCTAGATGGCCAGCAAGGGCCAAAGCGCGCCCTTGGGCACGCGAAATAAAGACCGGGATGGTCTTTTCATTGGATACACCAGCTTCAACAGCGACATTGAATGCCTCCGTGCTGGCCTTGGAAAGTAATGTTGGCATAGTCTCCGATGTGTACCAAGAAACATTGCAAGCAAGATTGAATGCGCCTGACATTGCTGTAATGATATCGTTCCTGAAAGCATCTGAATCAATATTAAGAGAGTCAGCAGGAAGAACTGTTCCTTCTTCTACCACTCCGGATAAAATTAGTCCAATTTCAATAGGATTGATTCCTAACTTAGATAGCATCATACCTAAATCTCCCTCAATAGCCTCTCCAGCCTTTACAACAGTGGTTGTTTTCTGAATTACTACCTTGCCCTTATCGATCTTTGCTGGAATGCCTACAGCACCTAATTCACCAACAATAGGACCCGGGGCAAATTCTGTTTCGCCTTGTTCTACAACAATATCATCAGGAGCAATCTCTCCATCTTTGGCAGCACGTCCTTG
>Ga0066378_10001232_pt1 | contig 9762 bp, 8 predicted proteins | sample Knorr_S23_td_DCM_FD_70947 | JGI IMG/M metagenome (GOLD analysis project Ga0066378, IMG submission 70947) | Marine microbial communities from Southern Atlantic Ocean transect - Knorr_S23_td_DCM_ad_71m_LV_A | ecosystem: Environmental > Aquatic > Marine > Oceanic | place: Southern Atlantic ocean...
CAGATATTTCTTTACAGTCTTCAGAAGAAACTGCACCTGATGTTAAGGAATCTGAAGAAGAACAGTCTGATGAAGAACGCGAACCTAACGTTCAAGATGGCCCCAGATATTCATATGGTGACTCTGATTATCTCTTTGACCAGGAAAAACTTCACACTTTCGAATTGACGCTTTCAGACCAAAATCTCGCATATCTTGATAGTGCACCTGGCTTAGAAGAATATGTACCAGGTACCCTGACATTTGAAGGAGAATCATTGCCTGTCGGCATCCGGTATAAAGGATCTGTTGGGGCATGGGTAGGATGCCTCACCGGTGATTTCTTTGAAGCCGAGGGGGAGAAATCATGCACGAAGCTATCAATGAAAGTCAAAACAAATTGGGAGGATACCGACAACACATTTTACGATGTCAAAAAACTGCAATTCCATTCACAGAACCTTGATCCAACAAAAATGCACGAGCGACTCGGTTATTGGCTCTTTCGGGAAATGGGAGTGCCGGCACCGCGTTCAGTCCACGCACGACTTATCATCAATGGCGAATACAACGGAATATTTGCACTCACAGAACAAATTGATGGGCGTTTCACCAGAGAAAACTTCAATGACGGAACCGGAAACCTATACAAAGAAATATGGCCAATCACAAACAATGGTATTCCAATGCCCGACCGGCCACTTCAAGAATCATTAAAGACAAATGAAGCTGAGGACCCAACGTTTGGCATCATCCAAGCATTCGCACAAGCAGTTATTAATGCGAATAACGAAACACGTAAAGATGTAATGCGCCAATGGATGGACATTGATCAGGCCCTTTCATATATGGTCGTTGACCGGGCAATCGCAAATGATGATGGTGTCCTGCATTTCTACTGTGGAGGAAATGACGCAATTGAAATCGGAGGTGGATGCAACTCACATAACTTCTACTGGTATGAAGACCCATCAGCAGAACTCATCCATCTCATACCATGGGACCTTGACAACGCATTTGACAACATAACCGGTCCAGCTAACCCAGTAACACCGATAAAGGATAAATGGGGTGAAAAGACTAACGACTGTAAACCTTTCGCGTACGGCGGGTGGGGCCTGACACAACTTTCAGCAGCGTGTGATCCTATCATCGGAACCCTCACTACATTTGAGCAGGAGTATCGAGAATTACGAGAAACTTTCCTTGCTGGTCCTTTCGCTAAGGAAACGGTTGAAGGTCTTCTCAACACATGGGCTGGACAGATAAAAGATGCCGTGCAGGAAGCAGACGAAGCTCACAATGACCAGCCCTCAATGGCAGAGTGGCTTCGAGCAGTTGAAAAACTTAAAGCCGATCTCGAATACGCCCGAAACCAATAAAGCCGACATGATTAACGGCCGCGCTTCCCTCAACTAGGATTAGAAACAGGAGAAGAGAAATTATGTCTGATGGATTACTAGTACTTTTTGACGCTATCGCAGTATTGATCATGGTGTTCTGCTTGTATTATCCCAGGCACGGCCGCAAAGACATGATCGTTGCACTTTTCGCTATCAATATTGGAGTGCTTGGGGTTTCGTTTACGTTAGCTGACGCAGCAGTAAGCGCAGGTCTCGGATTGGGATTATTTGGCGTTCTCTCAATCATCAGACTTAGATCAAATGAGCTCGGACAACAAGAAATCGCGTATTATTTCTGTTCACTCGCACTAGGACTAGTTGGTGGCGTCAACGTTGACTCATGGATTTCTCCAATTCTGATGGCAGCTATCCTCATTGCAATCTTTATCGGAGATCACCCAAACCTTTTCGTTGCAAGTCGACACCAAATAATGCGAATCGATAAGGCTTACACAGATGAACAACAACTCCGCGATGACCTAGAGAACATGTTGAATGCAACAATTAGAAGACTACAAGTTCAACGGGTAGATCTAGTCAATAATAGTTGCGTCGTTGATGTGCGCTTCACAATCAACGATACGAGTTCAGACGCTGTATAAATGAGGACAGGTCCCTCACAACCAACGTCACTAAAAACAGAATCCATCTCTGCAATAGACCTTGACGAGATGAATAAATATGCAAAACTCCAGACACGAATCGATAGAAAATACATCGTCACCCCAGAAATCTGTAACGCCCTTCTTGCAAACGCTGACGTAAATGGGAGGGTATTAGAAATTAATACCCAACGAAATACCCCTTACCAGTCAGTCTACTTCGATACACCAAACCTAGAATTATACAAAGCTGCAGCGTACCGAAGAAGGCCACGATTTAAAGCACGCACCCGTTATTACAAGCAAACAAATGCGGCAATGCTAGAGGTGAAAACAAAAGATGGCCGTGGGAAAACTGTCAAAAGCCGAACCGAATATGACCCCACCATGCTGGATGTCCTTACCGAAGAAGCTCGTCAATACATCACATCAATTGCTGGGGCAACCAAATTCGTAAGTAATCTTCAATACACGCTTACAACTCAATACCAGCGAACAACAATCGTTGACCTTCATACTCAGACGAGAATAACCTGCGATGAGTTTTTAACATGTACCGATTGGGAAAACAACACTCTTTCATTTCCTATGATCATTCTTGAAACAAAATCTTCTCAGCATCCAAGTCCCTTTGATATGTGGTTATGGAATAACCGTCATCGACCAACCCGCATCAGCAAGTACTGTACAACTCTTGCAGTGTTGCACCCCGAACTTCCATCAAACAAATGGCATCAAACAATCAAAAATTATTACCCAGCACCCGTTAGTTAACGGAAATGAAACTGGTTAAGGCCGTTCTCTCTAGCAGATATTTCACTGATACACAGGAAAAAAACTGGCACGTGCGCTAAATTTCTACAGTCCCCAAAAGAAGAAGGAAAAATATGGAGTTAGGACTCAAAGGAAAGAAAGCACTTGTTACTGGAGCAACAAAAGGACTTGGTCGAGCAATAGCTGAGACACTACTTGCAGAAGGGTGTTCGGTAGCGATTTGTGCACGAGATGCAGAAGGAGTTACCGCTGCTGTAAGTGAATTAAACGAACTTGGAACCGCATGCGGATCAGCAGTAGATGCAGGTGATATGGACTCACTCTCATCGTGGATAAATGAGTCAGCAGAAGAACTCGGTGGAATAGATATCTATGTTCATAACACATCTGGAAAACCCCAGAGAAAATTAGAAGGATGGATCAACAATTTTCATATTGACCTCATGTCGCTGGTCGGTGGAGTAGGGGTAGCAAAAGACGCACTTTCCGATGGCGGCGGCAGCCTTATCAGTATTGGAACAACAGCAACTGCTGAACATTTCGCTTCAGGATCCGGAAGCTACAGTGCTTTCAAAGCAGCTGTTACCAACTGGACGCTGGGTCAGGCACAAGTTTTAGGAGCACAAGGAATACGGTGCAACGTTGTATCACCTGGTCCAATCATGGTCGAAGGGGGAGACTGGGATGGAATCAAGCAAGGAATGCCTGAATTTTATGAAGCGACTCAGAAAACACATCCAGGTGGAGACCTCGGTTATCCAGAGGATGTTGCCAATGCCGTGGCGTTCCTTTCAGGAGATGTAGCGAAACACATTAACGGTGTGAATCTCACTGTTGATGGTGGTTTCTTGAAGAGAGTTAACTACTAGAAATAGATAAGTTGACAATTGCTATTAGGCACGTCTGAATTTACAAAAGAGTCAGATAGGATTTATCCCGTTCGGGGCTGTAGCTCAGTTGGCTAGAGCACCTGCTTTGCAAGCAGGGGGTCGGGGGTTCGATTCCCCCCAGCTCCACACTTCACCTTGTTGTGAGAGTCAACCGTTAGTTGTCATAGTTGGGGTCATTACAGGATGTATTGTTATCAGCGTTTTTCTTTTGGTCTTTGGGACGTGTTCCTTATTCTGAATCAAACGAATTCCTGAATAGGTGGGGGAACTAGAACGAACGATGAGTTCTATGATGAAGGTCTGATCAGAAATTAAGAACAACTAACTCTAATTTGCCGTAAACTGAGGATATGACCGACTGGATGGAAGAACTAGAACGACTTGGAGAACTTCGTGAAAAAGGTTTGCTGAGTGATGAAGAATTCGAAGCAAAAAAGAGTGAACTGCTATCTTCTGAACAAGGTGCTGCAGTGCAACAAGTTGAAACAATTTTAAAGTGGGCTCCAATAAAGCAAAAGTATGTAAAAGGTTTTAAGCGGGCTTTCATTGTTTATATTATTTTCTTTTTAGTTTTTATGATCGGAATTGCCCAATTCATGATCCGAAACTTATAAACAGCAGATGCTTTAGCTAAACCCCATAAATTTTACCCTTGAACATAAACCCGGGCTAGCGTGCCCAAAAGTGAAGCTACATAAAAATCTCTTGAGAAACCTGGAGAGCTGAACATTCCAAGTGAAGGTGCTCCAGAAGCGACGCGAGAAATCTCTTCTCCCGTCTCAATATTTACGACGACTGCTTCTGCTTTTATTCTCTCGCCACCGAAATTAGGAGGAAGTTCAGCATCTTCAATAATGAGCTCTCCGGTATCTTTGAAAACCATCATCTGCAGATAATTGTGAGCTTCAATCCTCCATATCTGCTCAATTTCACTTCCACCGGGGCAGTAATGACCCACAACTCCTCCGTTCAAAGAGTCGTAATGAACAAGTATTTTTCGTTTCGGATCAAAAAGTGGCGGCCCAGGATTCCATGCGAAAGGAGAAGCATGATTTGCGAATACAAGCTTTTCAGTCTCGTCTGTGAGGCTAAAACCAAATGCTCGCTGTTCTGCTGTTCCGGGCCTCATCCAACCTGGGGGACGTCCCATATCCATCAGCCAGATTCTGTTATCGCCAATGGTCGTGTCCCATGCATCAGATTGTGCTTCTCCAATAATTTCGTATGACCTTTTCCATGAGTCAACCACCAAGTTGGAATTGACGTAATTCAAACGGATAATCTCTTTCTCAGTAGTCGTATATATGAATTCTCCAGTCTCCGACTTATCAGACGAGAAGCGACCCATACAACGTGCATCGAGAAGAACTGGGTCGCAAAGAATATTCAAATTTTCTGGATCGATAATTAAAAAACATGCAGAGTCATCCTCTCGGAATCCTAGGTTTCTGGTAACTAGATTTCCGTCGGACATGATTACCAACCCGTTAAAAGGTCCATCAAAAGGAAGTTCTCTCTCAGCGATAACGTTGCACTCAGCGTCAAAGCGGAAAATATACCGTCCGTTGACTGCATATAAATCACCATTTTTATGAGCGACAATGGCTCCGCACCAAAGCCACCCTCCACTTGGAAGATCCTTTGAACGATTTAGTGTATTAAGACTGATGGGATCTATTCGCTCTACCCATCCATGTGAGGAAGATTCTCTGAAATGAGGGGGAAACTCTCCGGGAAGTAAACCCCCGCCACAGAGAAGATAAAGTTCTTCTGGATTACGCTGAACAGTCATTACTGCCCAGCCACCCGTTTCTCTAATTGTTGAGCCAAGTGACTCTCCTTGAGCAAGGTTCAAACCAGGTAAGGCAGCGACTTTTTGTCTTCTCGGACCCCCTGACTCAGCAGGCCACGGGGAAGGCCAATACCCACTCAACTCACCATCAGTATCTAAATGCACCATAGTTGTATTGTACATACTCCGATTGTTCTCATATGGCTTAAATCTATGTGATGAGATTCCTGCTTTAGGTGAAATTCTAAGTTGGTTTTAGATTGATAATCTCTCAAGGTAGACAAATAAACAGTAATTTAAAGTAGCTTTTCTAGAGTGGGTTTGATTGCAGATTCTCAATCGCATGCCTGCAACTCATCCGTTACCCATCTCCAAAGTCGAACAAGTTCTGGGTCAGAGTCTTCCGTAGGGGTATATTCACCGTAGATGACTTTGTAGTTGTCTGTGTAAAGTAAGTTAACTCCCCACATCGTGTCGTACTGAAGCGAGTACCCAACATTCGTCTCAAAGTCTTCTAAATACGGTTCGAGATGTTCGCCATAGGGGACGAGATTATTTGTTATTGAAGATGCTGCGATGTCACCAGTTTCAGGATTTCGGGGAGTTAATCTATGGTCTTCCTCAGGCCAGGTTACCAATTTGCTTTCAGTGAATTTAATTTCACTTGGGAAAGGGTCCTGCCATCCTTCACTTTCTGTGAATCGATTTATTATGGACCAGAAAGCATAAGCTTTCTGATCAGGTCCCTCTCGGAAAGAAGCTGTTACGGATCCCCAAGAATATGATTTGTGATTGTAACCACAAACTACGTTCCATTCTGATTGGTCATCAGGTTCTCCCATACCGGCTATCAATGTCGCGAGGGCGTTTTCCATTGGTGTTCCCTCTTGAACTCCGCATAGTTCTTCTCCTACTGTTAGGTCACAAGTGGGGACATTATCATTTGGGAGCCCTCTTTCTTCTAACGCAGCGAGGTGAGCTGATCGTGTGCCGATTCCATACCAGCCATCAGCTTCGATCTCTAAAAATTCTTGTAAAGCGATCGTGGCCTCACTTTTTGTGGGGTCCATCCATGCATAGTCTGCAAGAAGAATTAGTGTTTCGTTATTCTCTTGGATTGGGGTAGGGTCTTTGATCTTATCTTCAGTGGTGGGCTCAGGTGTTGGATCTGGTATGGGTACAGACTCTTCATTCAATGCATCATATCTACTTGGAATCGGACTATCCGAACTCTCATCAGAACTACATGCAGATAGAAAAGTAAATAAACAAGCCAATACCCAAAGGGAAATATATTTTTTTATGGAATTCATAATTACTCCTCTAGTTAAGCTCCGCATCCAACTCCTAGAACTAATTGAAGTCCTTCAACATCGTTCTTGTACTCTAGAACCCCTGTTGAACTTCCTTCGTAGTAGCCATATTGGACGGCTATTTCCATACGATTATCACCATTCAAATCAGCTACAGCTATTAAGCGTGAAAAGCTAAGCATTCCAGATACTTCACCTACGTGAACATCGCCTGAGATCAATTGTTGGATAACCTCACCATCAATAATCTTTCTAAGAAAGAGTATTGAGTAGTCACCGGGTGATGGAGAAATTAATGAACCCAGAATTCTCTCAGCCCCTACAATCACTTCGTCAACCCCATCACCTTCAAGATCGGTGCGGATTAGAGTAATTAAATTTGGATCGGGATCAATTATGTCGAGATCAGCTAGTACTTCGCTTGCAAAATCTTTATAAATCGCTGAATCAAGACTAAGTGACTCAACATCATGAGGAGTTAAATCCCAATTTGATGAAATAGCTATCGGGTAGGTATAGGGCCATCCATCAGCATTAAACATCGGATCCTCTATGTTTATATCCGCTGCATACCCAGGAATGGGCGGGCACCCTTCTACTGGCGCCGAACCCGGAACACCGATACTTGTTGCACTTCCTGACCTCAGAACTCTGTATAGATCACCATCTTCTGCGGGGATAGTGGAAGGGTCAACCGGTGGTTCGCCTACTTCAATCCATTCGCCATCGATAGTCCAACCTAGAACCCCCTGGGCAGCCACGATCACATTATTTCCTGGAGTGATAACAGGAGGTGGGGGTGGAGGTGGAGGTGGAGGAGGAACTGCTGTGGGTGCAGGCGGCGGTGGCGGAGTTGGATCTGTTGTGGAAGCAGACGGTGGTGGCGGCGGGGATGGAGCTTCCATGACAGATTCAGAATTATTATTTTCTGTTCCATCTGAGACTGAACTTACTTCACTTTCTGACTCATCCGATGGTTCTCTGACTGCTAGCTCTGATGAACAAGAGATAGTGGCTAAGCAACATGAAACAAGAAGTGCACTAAGTTTATATCTTCCTCTTCTACTCATAATTTAGGATTTCCTTTCATTTATCTAGTAATTGGGGTCAGTAGGGTGGAGTTGATACCAACGTTCACATTCCCAACCCTCAATAGAGGTAGGCCAGAATTCATCAATAACAGCATCCACAAACTCAAATCCGCTTCCGGTAAATTCGTATGTCCAGATACTGGTCAGCTCTTCATCACCAGATCCGACACGATACCGAATTTGTTTTAAATAGTGAAGAGGTTCACCACCCAAGGGAGTAGCGTCCTGGCATTTAATTTCCCAAGAACTCATTACTGTCCCGCCTGACCTCCATAAGTCATTACTGTCAGGGATTCTCGCAATCTTCATTTCACAATCATCAAAGATGATGATTGAATAATGAGTAACTGATGCACTACCTGGGTGCGTGACCCAGAATTCGTCTCTTTGATCGTCGTTTATGTCTGTTACATAGCCTTTCCGCCATTCGTCTTCAGGGAACTCAGTTTCTACCCAACGAGTACCGAATTCATTACCTGTGGCGACTGCAAAGAATCTGTCTTCATCTGGCCCTATGCCTTCCTGAACATTAACTGTCTCGAGATTCCCATCACCATCCATATCAGCCACGAAGGAACTCATACCAACAGCTTGAGTGTCAGGTAATGGTTCATCATCGGGGCATGGAATTGGGCCAACTTCAGGTACTCCATCTATTGGAAGTCCTTCTTTCTCTAGGGCAGCAAGATGTGTTGCTCGAGTGTTGGGACCATAAACCCCATCTGCTTTAATATCCAAGACTTCCTGAAGATATTTTACGAAGTCGCTACTTTCATACCATTCATATGTTGCTAGGAGAGCTTCACGATCGTCGTGGACCGATTCCGCTTCATCAGATTCATCAACTTCTATGACTTCTTCTCCATTCGGACTATCTTCTTCTGTGACAATTATTGGCTCAGCTTGGGCAACTTCTACTTCTTCTGACTCCTGAGTCAAAGCTTGGATCTGCGCTTGAGCTTCTTCCAGCTTTTCTTCAAGGTTTGCTATCTGATCCTCCATTTGATCCGAAGTATCAGCCGAGGAACTGCAGGCGGGGATAGCAAGAAGACCAGCAAATAGCACTAAAGCTAATGTTCGTTGGATATTCATATTCATAAACTCCTCATTTGTTATGTGTCAGATAGACCTGCAGATAGGTATATTCTTACACCCCATTCTTGAATATCAGAAATCTGCTCATTTTATTTGAACTCAACTAGGCCTATAGCATCTTCTTTTGTTTATCAATACTGATTATTTCCGGTGACAAGTTATTCCTTAAGAAAGTCGTTTCATCATCAATAGAGACGCAAATTCGATTGATTCAATCTGTTAATTAGAGTTGTGCAAAACTGCTGGTGCCAGCCCGTAATGGGCTGGCACCAGGGGGGCTAGTCAGTTATTAACTATCTTTTCTTATTATTCGTGTTATTAACCCAACGGTAGCGATGCCACCAACAACGATAGGGATGATCCAGAAAGGAAAACTTCCGGAAGACTCCTGTGAGACTTTTTCTATGACAGAAGCTATCTCACCAGTGTTTTGGTTGTCGGCGTCCGCAAGAGTGATTTTTGTATCTAGTGCTTCAACAACTTTGGTGGTTTTACTTTCGTTGATATGTTCTGTTTCTAATACTGTTTGACCGTCATCAGCGTTGTTATTGACTTGGATTGGGGCTTCCTCGTGGTCGTCATCTTCAACGTCGTTGTTTTCAAATTGGATTGGGCCTTCTTCACCGTCTTCCTCAGTGTTGTTGTCATCAACTTCGATGGTATCTTCATCATCATAATCTTCGTTGCCTTCGTTTTCTCCTTCTCCAAACCCTAAATCCGGGATACCGAAATCAATCTCAGGGATTTGAGGTTCGTTAGGTAGTTGAGGCATGAAGTCGAAATTGAAGCTAGGTCCATCTTCACTCTCTTCTTCTTCTTCTTC